>Ga0247757_10000383_pt1 | contig 37153 bp, 35 predicted proteins | sample UWRJL126311R4_FD_180929 | JGI IMG/M metagenome (GOLD analysis project Ga0247757, IMG submission 180929) | Plant litter microbial communities from Arlington Agricultural Research Station in Wisconsin, United States - UWRJ-L126-311R-4 | ecosystem: Environmental > Terrestrial > Plant litter >... | reverse complement strand
CCCCTTGCTGCGCCCCTTGCTGCGCCCCTTGCTGTACCCCCTTTCTTTCCCTTCCTCGCTATGACCCATCGCGCTCACGCGCGCGAGCTAGGTCCTATAGCGCTCCGTGCGTTGCAAACGGAATCGCTTCTTCGTGTATATAAACTTCTCCATAGTTCTCTCTCTCATTGAAGGAATCATCTACTCTCGAACCTACTTTGCAGCTGCAGATTGATTCAACCCGTGCACCTATTGCCGTGCCAACAATGACTTTTCATGTGCCCACTGGCGAAAGCTCCGGCTGATCGTTACCCCACTCTCGGGGTTGCGCCCAATTAAACATAGGGAAATCAATTGGATGGAAACTGGATGTGGTTGTATATTAACCTCCGCGGTAGCAGCTCTCTTCCCAACCTATTATTCGCGTGTCCCTTGTCATGGGACTGTGTACCCATCTTGATACCTGTGACAATCTTCAGGGTACGGGATGCAACGATGGGAAGGCTGAAGATGCCTTGGAGCGCTTCGACCCCGCTATCACTTTAACCCCGTAAATTCCCAGAATGAAGATTGATATCGCTCTCCTAGAAGACTAGAAACACCTGCATCCACTACGCGCCTGCGCATATGGAATGGATAGAGTCTTAGAGAGGCAATATTGTATGGCTCCTAAAATGCACTACTAACTCTCCATTACGCTTCTTCTATTGAAACCGGTGAGGAATGGGCCAAATATAGTAAGCGCGGCCTGGCGAGCTTGTTAACACCCGTTAAACTGGAGGCTTGACCAAAGGCAGCAAGTTTCTGCAGCAGGTAGCAGCTGACATAGCGGATTCAATAATGCACTACAGGTCGACCGGTCAGTTGCTTCATTCCTGAGCTTTAATTTAAGGGCCAGTAGTAGCTACTCCGGAATTTACACTTTCGTGACTACTTCACTCCTCTCAAATTTCTACCGTAGTTCACGTCCCCTGTATCAGGTATTGGCTTACACCTCTATGCAGCTCTAGATCGCCGCCCTCCCCTCGTTCTAGTACATATCCGCCATTATCCAGCGCATCGCAGTAATCTAGTACAAGTATACCTCCCACACCGTGTTAAAGTAAGTCATTTAATACAGACACTCTTAGTAGACAAGCCAGGGCCGCATCAACTAAGCTGAATAAGAAAACATGGATACAAATAAATCTCTGGACCGATTAGAATCCGGCTCTGAATCTCTACTTTCGAAAAACGTACAAGCCAAGAGAAGTTGTCCGATAACCAGCACAATCCAATCGAAAGCTTCATTCCCTACCACCTATATCTACTCACCTTTGAGTAAGACCGACTCGGAAATCCGACTTCTTGAGATTATCAGTCCCGGAAATTCGATCAGCCCTACACGGTGTCGTCTTCATACAGTTCGCATGTCCGATTCGCCCATCTATACAGCACTTTTCTATGTCTGGGGTGACCCATTAATCACCGAGGAGATGATTCTCGATGGCACTCTTTTTAATATTACTAAAAGCTTAGGAAGCGCTCTGCGCCTTGTTAAGTACTATTGGAGTCATCTTTATCCCGATAGGGATCCCGCAGAATTCCGTCTATGGGCCGATGCGATATGTATCAACCAGGGCGATTTGGCGGAACGAAACCATCAAGTGAAGTTAATGGGACAGATCTACTCGGAGGCAGAAACTGCTATTAGGCAGCTTGCGTCTGAGGATCGACTTGTGCACACTGCTATAAAGACCTACAAGTATATACACGAAGTCTTATTCGACTTAAAGTCCGAGAAACAGCGGCAGACAGGCTCATACGATCTCTTCCCTTACAAGGGTATGTGTCATTACTGCTAGATCCAGAGAGATCCAGGCCTAGTCTCATCATCGGCCTCGAACTTCGAAGACAAACCTATAATCTAGACCGAGATTTGGAGTGCATTAGGATGGCTTTGGAAACTCTTGTATTGGGAGCGAGTCTGGATTGTCCAAGAAGTTGTTCTTGCACAGAGGATCATATTAATATGTAACGAATACTTTCTTGATGTTGAAATATTACTCCAGATTATTGGTGTCTACAAAGCAGATATCATAAAGTTGCTTAAAAACGATTGCGGCTTTCCGGAGTGCGAATTTGGTAAGTGTACGCCTTCTTATGTAAGGAACGCCAGTAACTGGTGCGCAAAATTACTGGGAGATCTGTTTTTCTTTAAAGATTTCCCATCTATTTCCATTCGTACATTAAAAATGGAAGCCGAGATGAGAACCGCTGGGTCGCTTATGCCACCACCACATACTCTTGCCAGGAGACTAAAAGCTTCAGACCCGCGAGACTATGTGTATGGCATCTTAGCGCTGTACGGTCCGGAAGTTGAGGTTGAATTTGATTATAACAAGCCAGCTAGCCAGGTGTATCTCGAGTTCTTCTCATCTGCTATCTCATACTCATTCCAATTCGCGGCTCCTTGTGGACATGGCATGGATTGGTCGCTCTATGACAACCTGCTCGCCGCAGGCGCTAGGGAGGCGACCGGTTCTAGCAATAATATTCCAAGCTGGATACCGGATTTGCGTAATCTGAATACAAGTATACTTACTTCTACGACCTGTCAGAGGAACATGATTTAAAGATCAAGGGACGTGTTTTGTCTATCACAGGCGCCCGGATCCAGGTTATCAGTGAGCTTTGCGACATACTTCCAGACAAGCTAATAATCGCAACAGATCACCAGATAGCTCTTGGTGATTCCGGGTTGGTCTTGGAGCTTGTGTTCTTTCTCCAACGCTACTGCTCAAACCATAACGAATATGTAACAGGAATATCTATAGCGCAGGCCTTGTTCCATATCCTCGAGCTGAAGAAAGAGAGAATGAATATAGATCTCATTTTGGATGCGTATGCTTTTTTCATGGAAAGACTGGGACCTGGTCCTTGTAGCTATTATCATAGGGGTCTGTCACTCCTAGGCTGCCTCGACCCAGATCTGAAGGAACCTGTCGACTGGACGAACGGCCTTGCGGTGGTAGCATGGTTTATGAAAAATTTTGCTTTGGAGAGCCCAGAAGATATGAAGGCCTATTTAATAGCCATGATCACTTATACTTCGGAGAGATTTCGACTAGTTCGACACTTGAATTACCAACATGAAAGAAAATGGGCTAATTGTAAAATGTTTGAAACAGAAGAAGGTTATCTTGGAATCGCACCGAAACTCTCTATTCCAGGAGACATCGTATACGCGATTCATGGTTGTAGTCGTCCTATGATTTTTAGGCAACAAGGAGATCATTACTTCTATATTGGTACATGCTTTATTCTAGGATTTATGAGAGGCGAGCTCAGTGAGATGTTGGAAAGGGGGGATATTGTTTTAGAGAGACTTGACATTCACTAAGATTACTTTCAATATACTTACATTATATATAATGTTGAAAGTTTACATTGTAGTATTTCTTTTTACTATTTTTCAGTAGTTAAAGTACTATAGTGTATAAGATACTAGTTTGGTATAGTTGTTTATTGAATTTGATAACTTTATAGTCAGTCTGTGAGATCTCTTAAACCCCTCATACTACTAAAACCAAGTAACGCTTTATCTAGCGAGAGACAGATCAGGCTCTTATGGGTCACAATTCCCTGAGATACCTCGCAATACGAGCTCATCAGCAGCTATCCAGTAGATCAAGAACCGCATATCCATATGCAACGGTACCCCTAGTCATGCACAATGCTCTCCCCCGCTCGCCCCACCATTTCCACGGCGGATCTTTTACTTTGCCCAGAACGGTGATGCTTCGGACATCTTCTTTTGAAGAATGTGCTCCATATTTGTGCGTAAGCTACTGCTGGGGTGACTTAATGCTTATCACGACAACAAAAGCTACTCTTGATGCATACCACCTTGCTGTTCCGTAGAGTGAGCCTCCAAATACCATGCAACACGCAACTCACGTGGCGTGGGGATTGAACCATCAGTATATTTAGATTGATTGATTGTGCATTATGGGTACTATTAGAATATATGTATTATATCTACATCACTAGTATCTGGTGCAGATTCTCAATGTAGCCCCTCTCCGTTATAGAAAACACTTTATCTGACCTAATATGCGATAAAAGGATATCGAAAACAGGCGTCGTGAAGGGAGCCAAATAGCTCACATTTGTGAGAACGCTTACTTGAAAATATTCGTAACTACCTTAGCTGCATATAATGGAGGTTTGTTCGTTGATACCGACTCAGAGAGTTATATAAAGCATTTTCTTTTTCATGACTCTAATACAGTTGTTCGCCATTAAAGGCAGCTGCATTTCCACTCAAATTTAAGGGAAAAGATGTTTCCTTCCTCGAATAAATTCCCACTTTCCAAACACACCTGAGAATTTTAGGGAAAGCTTTTAATCCGCCCTCTGGAGCTTGTTTGGGAAAGCTGCATTTCGGGTTTTCATGCGAGTGCGGCTCTGAATATCTAGAATCGAGCGACATAGACCTTTTCCAAAAATCAGCACTTAATCTCACGTCATGGTTGGACGAATTAGCCCAATGGCAATATTCGTCCTAAGGATATGTGGCATCAATTGGTCGAAAAGTATGCTGAGCGCAACTTGGCTTATAAGAAAGATGTATTCCTAGCCCTATAAGGCTTGGCAAAAAGGTTTGCGAGTAAGAAGGGCATTGAGGTCACAGCATATAGGGCGACTTATAGGATGGCAAATCACAACACCGTCTGCTACAGTACAAGCTATTCAAGGCAATCATTTGGGAGAAATTGAATTGGGTATCTTAAGGCCTTCGGCACTATCTATGTATGGAACCCTAGCCCAGGCGAAGTCCGATGTAACCCGTTACCCTTAAAAGCTTCAGTATAGTCGAAGTAAGCAGTAAATAAGATGTGACTACGAACAATCCATGGATTATCTACAAAGTTTGACTTATGAATTTCAACTTAACCTGTTGGATTGCTATCCTAACTATAATTGCGGGGTATCTGGATGAGACCATGCTGCTCAAGACGCCAATATTTATCTCGTTCTTCTCTCACATAAAGAATTTCTCCTAAAGCCCTAGCTGAGGAAGCTTTTTTGCCTGGTTCTGAGACGCACAACTGGAACGAGTCAACTTTATGAAAGGATAGGTTACATCTCAATGGGGTAGCCGCAAGATTTGGAAGAAGATCAATGGCCCTTCATCGGCGCAGAGGAAAGGACGTTTTAGATTATCCAAAACACTTTTGTTACGTTTTGAATTATTTTTTCGGGATTGAAGAGTACTCGATCTTTCAGGCATTTCGTTAATGTAACCTCGTTGTTCTTGTTTTCATAGAATCTATAACGTTATGAATAGTAACTTGCTGAAGCTAATACTTATATAAGCACGCCCTTGCTTCGCTTCCTATGGTGGTGGCCGCTGCCCAGGCTTCCCCGCCGCCCCATCACACACCGACGCAAACCTTGTTTCCGCAATGGGCTGCACCACCTTCCCATCCTTTCCCAGCAACACCGCATTGCCTTGTGGAGTATACGCATTCCACCCGCGCTGCGGCAATCCCCCGACGGGATCGCGCGCAAAAGCCAGCCACAGATCCTGTATGCGCTCCGCAACCTCCGTCTGAAAGGGCGTCGAAGGGCCCTTTGCGAGATACGTCGTCCCGAACACAAGGGGTAGTTCCGACGCGTGAAAGGCGCCTTCCCACCACTGTGGTGATATGTTGCTAAAGTTTCCGCCGTAGAGGTAGCGGAAGGTAGGAGCACGCGCGGCATACCTATCCTGCGTTGTTTTTACGGCCGGGCACAGGAATATATTGAGGGTGTACCAGTCGGCGACGAGGGAGTTGGGACCGTTTTTGCGGTCGTATGGCAGGACGAAGGCGTTGCCCTCGTTGATGGTTGTACCGATGATAGCGGGTCTGCGCGTGAAGTTGCCAGCTAGGGCGCGGGCCGTGAAGTTGGCGAAGCGTGTGCGCTCATCGAAGATGGGAAGGAAACCCAGAGCAGGTGAGGCATCAGAATTAGAATACTCCTCGAGGAACGAGATTATGGATGTGGAGCTGATCTTTCGAAGACAATCAACCTCTGCCTGTGGGCCGGAGTGCCCGCATCCGAAGTGGTTGGCGACGAAGGTAAAGTTGGTATGGGAAGGATCGTACGAGGCGCTTGGTGCTAGTGCGGTCCCTGAGGCCATGATCAGCCCGCTTACGATGGGGTCATCTGGATAGGCGTAGTTGTAGAGGTCCACGCCCACAGCGCCCGCAGACTCCCCGTATAAAGTGATAAGGTCTGGATCGCCACCGAAGTTTTCAATGTTTGTACGAATCCATTCAAGACCGAGACGCTGATCCAAGAGCCCAACGTTCTGTTCATCACTTGGAAGTCCCGCTGCATTTGGGAAGCCGAAGATGTTCAGGCGATAGCTGGTGTGAGTTGTCAGCGACAACAAATGGAGTAAGATTTCTTTACTGTTTGATACATGTGCTTACTTGATGGCAACTACAATGTGCCCCTGGCTTCTTGCAACCCATTTACTTGGATTCTGATAGGGGACGTTGGAACCGCCGCTCTGGAAACTCCCTCCATACAACCAGGCAACTACAGGAACTAACTCTTCCCCTTGAAGGCTTTTCTCGGGAGCCCAGATGCTTACTGACAGACAATCCTCCCCCATGGGAGTAGCCGGGGTGCCGAACTGTGGCGCATCCGCAGACCAGACCGTAGTCTTATTACCTGGGAATTGTGGGCAGCTGTTCCCAAAAGCAGTCGCATTGATACCCGAGGTCCTGGATTTCGGTCTAGGTGGAAGCCATCTTCGAGGACCCGAAGGAGGCTCGGCATAAGGAATATTGAGGAATTGAGCGACTCCAGGCGTCACATCATCTGTAAAGCCCGTCACTGGCCCAGATGTCGTGTCTACATTGACAATACGGGCAGCTTGGGTTTGTTCGGTGTACACAGATAAGAAAGGCAGAATCCAAAGAGACAACATCGTAGAATGCCACAATCTTTTCATTCCTACGCTGATCCCCAGAGACGAGAATGCACTTTGTATTGAGTCCTGATCCATTCGGATGCCCAGCAGCATCCATTCGCGTGCCTTGTCATACGTTACATCTCGACAGGGTGGCTGCATTATGTGTATGACGGACTTGCTCGTCTTCCGTAAGATTCCCCAAGCCTTGAAGCGTAGGGGTTTGTCGCCTGCTTTATCGATATGGCTGCGTGATCGGAGAGAAAGGCGAAAAAGGCGTCCGTGTCGGCGTTCGATTGGTCGAGTCCGTGCACCTCCCCACCACCCCACTACCCCTCGTTCGTATTTCACACGGAGGTGTGCCTCTTGAAGCTGGCTTCCACCGAAACCATTCCTTGTTCCCTGCGAACCTTGCTGTCTTGTGAGCCATGAGAGTCATCATCACAGGCGCGGGCGGCTTCGTAGGACAGATCCTTGCAAAGAAGATTATTGAATCCTCGCCCGATGCGGAACTCGTCCTCGCCGATGTGCAAGCCCCTCGGAATCCCACGAACTCTGCAAAGGTCGACTGCATAGCCGCGGACCTTACGGACGCAGATGCACGTGAAGCTCTGGTCGGCCGCTCTCCTGATGCGTTCTACATCCTCCATGGCATCATGTCCAGCGGCTCGGAAGCGAATCTTGAGCTCGGACTAGGCGTCAACTTCGATAGCGTCCGCGGCCTTCTTGATGTCATCAGGGTTAAGAAACCCGGCACCAAAGTCATCTTCACTTCTTCCTGTGCGGTGTTCGGTAGAGCGGCCGTGGAGAATGTAGCAACGGAAACAGACGTTGTACCCATGCCGGAAAGCTCGTATGGAACGCAGAAGCTGATGATTGAATATCTTCTCAACGACTACTCGAGGAGAGGTCTGATAGATGGGCGTGCCGTGCGCTTGCCCACTGTCTTCGTTCGAGCAGGTGCTCCTACGGCGGCAGCCTCGTCCTTTGTGTCTGGCATCGTGAGGGAGCCGGTACATGGACAGGAAAGCGAGTTACCTGTAGACCCGAACATTGGAATCTGGCTTGTATCTCCGCGTACCTTGGCACACAATCTCGTTCATGCATTGGAAATTCCAGCGGAGAAGTTTGGCCATTTTCGAACGGTGCTTCTTCCGGGATACACGGCCACCAGTGGAGAAATATTGAACGCCTTGGAGAAGGTAGCAGGAAAGGAGACACGAGCTCTTGTGAAGGAGAAGAGAGATGAGACGATTCAGAGAATCGTGCTCAGTTGGCCGGCTAAGTACGATACATCGCGAGCGAAGAGCCTGGGGTTTTTGGAAGATGTGGGTTTAGAACAAACCATCAAAGATTTCATCGATGGAGAGAAGTAGACAGAAGAATCGCATGTTAACTGTCGGAGACGTAAACTTGAACATTCATTAACATCATTGTGCCAGCTCCCCGATGGGGTGGTATCTTGTATGTTCGGATGCATTGCGCCTTTAACCGGCCAGTCATCATGCACACCGAGATCAATGCTAATCAAATCCGAAAACCTTCCCACACGGCATTTGCCTTTCGAGACTCTAGATCGTCCGAAAAGTATCATTTATTTTGAGCTGCTTTCCCGTAGAGAACTCACTGAACCCGTCAACATCTCAGCGAAGTCTCAGCGAAATGCCGCGACACACTTGCTTCAGTCTCACGTTAGCACTCAGTCTTGCATGCATCACCTGCACCGTTGGTAGTACAACCATAGAGCCACTCCCGAATGACTGTTCTGCATACCCATCATATGATTCATCGACGCAATCAGCTGGACCCTGGCCCGTTATCGCCGATTCAACTGGAAGCTCCGTGGATGGTGGAAGAACCAGCATCGTGTCGTTCACGAACGACGGTAGGGATCGCTATGGCTTTGTATGCTCTATCCCGTGGCGCCACATTATTGGAAGCTGTGTTCTAACAGTGTATTGATTCTGCAGGTCACCGTACCCCAGGCCTCCGGTTTTGGTGTTGTCGCGCCAAATGTAACGTTGCGCTGCATACCCGGCAAACTGCAAGCTGAATTGGGAAGTGGGTGGGTGGATGTCTCGATCGCTTCAGACGAAAACTGGCAGTCCTCGTTGAGCTTTGGCCTCCAGGATGTCGGGATAGCTGTCGCTCCTTTCGCGCATTGGGAAAATGGCACCAGAGTTCCAGGCGTGTTTTTGGGGGCCAAAAGCAGCACGAGGTGGAAATACAAGCATAATTGGGGCGGAAATGCGGGCGAGTATTTTCTCTTGCGTTGGCTGGAAGAGCAGGCCGGCTTGAATAAGAGGCAGGATGGCCCGATCGTAGATGACAGAGACTGGGTAGGGTACCTCAAAGTCATAGGATGAGATCGCTGCGTGATTAAGTAACGAGGATTCGTACTGGGATCTTGAAACCCCACTTGCGTACTTCATCATTGTCTTTTTCTCCAATACGCTTCGACGCCCATTTCTTGAAATCTTCTTCGTTCGTACTTCTTCGTTTCCTTCCAGTTCGAGGCGAACATAGCAATCACGAAAAGAAATATGAAGACGACAGCAGCCAGCGGGGCAACAATAGAAAAGACGGTGAAGCCATAACTTGCATCCTGAAACGTCTGGTTAGATTGCAACTTGTCCACTCCAAGGCCAACCTGCATCGCCGTCAAAACGATGACTACATAACCGAGAATGGACGCAAGCGTCGCGAAGTTGTTTTGGAGAAGATCCTCATAAGCCCCAGGCGACCCCACACGGGAGTAGCCGCGGAAGAAGGCCCCCTTCCGATACCTGTACACCTTGTTAAGGCGACTCATTCGGAGCTCTCCGTACCAGTAACGAGGGTTGATTGACGCGTAGCAATGGTTCTCAAGAAGCTGTGCCGTCAAGGTTTTCCAGTCGTGCCATTCGATGTCTTTGGGCAGGAGACCCGTTTCTTGCGCGATGTTGAAGTCACTCTGATAGGCGACAAGCGTCGCGTAAGAGAACATGAAACCTAATGCATATGCTGCGAGTCGACGTTTTTCTTCATTCTTCTGGTCGGTGTCAAGAAGATGGCTTGCCCAGAAATCGGGATCTAAAAGATACAGAGGGATGGGTTTGATGAAAATTCTATCTTTATGCCACACCAAATGCAGCTCGATATCTTCGCAGACGGTGAGGGCGCGAGAATGGAGAATCTGTTGGTGCAGCGGGCGAGCTGGCATAGGCCGCCCGCAAACCCAAAGCCAGTCTTGCACGTCGTTAATGCGTTTTACTGAAAGTTCGCGCTCGAGGAATTCGATGTCTGGTTGTGGAACGATAATCTGGTCGCGTCCACGCCCGGATCTTGTGGTTGCCGGTAGACGTGCGGAGAAGTCGCGCGCAATACCACCGCTAGTGTTGACAACTGGTCCAAGTATCCGCACCGTAAATGGGAGATCCGAAGAAGCCATCATTATTGTTGAAGAGTGAAAGGAACCACCGATGTGCCGGTCGGAGTGAAGAATGTGCGACGCGAGCTGACCTTTCAGCTCCTGGATCTAATTAACTTTCACTTGGCTGACTCGTGCTGTAATTTGTCATGGGTAAGCCACTAAGTTGTTTTACGAGATGGGCTGTGGACGGTTTCGACCAATGGCGGTTTGGCCCCCAAACAGTAAAGCTGAAACACAGCGCAACATCTGTTGCGCGAACTGTCACTCACACCTATAAGTTGACTCGACGCTCTGCTTGGTGATGTACCGCAGAATATCACTTAAATATATCAAGAATGGCTGACGCTACTCAGCCAGAGAGGACAACATACGAAAACGTGAAACAGGGAGTAAACCAAGTCTACCCTAAGGAAGACGACGTTGAGTTGAACAAGAAGACAAATCTTGAGTAAGAACGGATAAGATTGTTTTAAAACCGCTCGCTGATGCGCATTCATTAGCATCGTATTTGTTCCGGGATTAGGCGCCAGGCCACTGGAAAGCTGGCAGTCAGAAAAGACAAAATGGAACTGGATAGACGACAAGCAAGGCCTAGCTAAAGATTATCCAGCCGCGCGCATCTTTCTCTACTCACATGAATCTGCGTTCCATGGCTCACTCAAGGTGGAACAATTTTTGGATAACCTGGCAATTGGCCTCCTCGACTCACTCCAGGTCAGACGAGAACATACATTCAAACGTCCTATCGTCTTTATTGGGCACAGTATGGGAGGACTCATCATTGCAAAAGCCATCACGCTGATGGACTCACGCCGCGACTCATACACAGAAATGTTAGAGGCCACCGCAGGGTGCATCTTCTTCGGCAGCCCGTTTCTCGGCGCAGAGTCTGCATCAATGGCCGCGATGATGTCAGTAGTTGGCGAAAAATTTGGTCTGGCGACGACATCGAAGCTACTTGACTTGATGAAACCCGGTGACGAGTCATTAAGAGATCTCCGAGGCGAGTTTCTCCGACTTGTATCGAAAACAAGCCCGAAGATAGAAGTTCATTGCTTTTGGGAAGAACAAAACACAGATGTCGCAAAAATGGGTGTTGATTTCATGAAGAAGCACGTTGGTGATACTGTTGCTACAAGTTTCTATGCGCTTTTCAAGAAGGCGAAGGAGCCTTTTAAGATTGTCTCTCGCGAATCAGCTTCGTTTGAAAACGCGGTGACTAACTCTGGTCTCGCATGTAACCATAGGGATCTTGTCAAGTTCGATGACTCTAAAGACGGAAGATTCCAAGTTATGCGGGGACCGCTGAAGAGAATCCTGCACGCTGCGCCGAGCATTGCTAAGAATCGACTGAACTCCGCCCCAAACATTGATTACGAAGGCATGAAAAACATCACTAAAGCGCTCGGTGGTGGCGTCTCTATTCAAGCACGACGTAAAGCTCTTGAACAGAAATTTGCTTTATCTTCGTGGCTGGCGAAAGAGGTTGAATTCAAAGAGTGGCTTGCAAGTGAAGATCTTCTAAACTCTCAAGAGTCTGATCAAAAACGGGGAGATTGCCTTTGGATTTGTGGCGCGGAAGGTAGAGGTAAAACAGGTGCATTACTAGCAGGCCTAAGGCAGATCGAAGGCGCAATCAAAGAGAGCAAAAAGGTTGAAACAGGAAAAGCCGCAGTACTGCTCGTATATTGCTTTTGCGATCCTACAGAATATTCTACTGCTGAAGAGCTGCTTAAAACCATTGTATGGCAGCTCACACAAGAACAACCTGCGTTTACATCATACGCGAAACAATTCACTGAGAGACCGGGAAGGCAACCAGTATCCTTGTCCATTGAAAATCTTTGGCAGAGTCTACAGGACATGTTCTCCGACTTGACTGCCAGCAGCCGCATCTACATTGTAATCAACAACCTGCACTCCCTTTCTGACGAGTCCGATTCAACACGAAAGTTGATGGAGCTTATCAAGGGTGACATTGAAGCTATGCAAAATGAAGAGATCAGTCGCACATCTGTTCACTGGCTTTTCAGCAGTCGCAAGGCCAAGCCAAACATCGAAGCAAACCTGAGAACAGATACAGTTCGCGTTATTGACCTGGAAGACGAGAAATACGTCGATCAAGTGCAACTGGATCTTCGCCGACACGCGCAGAAAAAGGTGGCTAAGCTAGGTACAGAGAAAGGGTATAAGAAGGATCTGGCATACTTTGTTACCAGTCTGATAGGAAACCGCGCGCAGAATACTGGTTGGATCGATATCGCCGTCGACCAACTCGAAGACCTTCCCGATATGGAAAGTTCACTACGAGTGCGACAGGTATTGAAAACGTTACCACAAAAGCTCGACGATTTGTTGGATGGTGCTTGGCAGCAAATTTTTGATGCCAATCCACGTCAAGCTGATGTTATCAGAGAGGTCTTGAGGGCGCTTGTGCTTACTTACGAAGAACCTTCCCTGACTGAGCTTGCTGTCCTCACTGACTTCAAAACCGACGAGGAAGGCCAAGGAGAACTTCGAAAGATCATTGAGTTATGTTCGTCTTTTCTAGTTATCAAGGACACTGAGACATCCGAGGCGACAGTATGCTTCAAGAACGACATCGCAAAGCCTCACCTACTTAGTCACGCCGATAAATTGCTTGGATTGTCGAAGGAAGAAAAGCGGTGGCAGCACGGAGAACTTGCCCTAAGATGTTTTGATCACATTGTGGAGAAATTCACAATTCCTGAAAAGACAGAACAGGCCAACGCTGAAGAATCTGCCGAAAAAAGCGAGGACCAGGTACAGAAGGGTGAAGACGTGGAGACCAATGCTGGAGATCAAGAGAGTGATGCAGGTTCGACTGACTCGTCTGATGACGATGTAAGTGAACCTGAAACTGAACCTAAGGCGTTCCCATATATGGTCAAGCACTGGCTACATCATGCGAGCAAAGCAACTTCTGACATGGCGGACGACCTGAGCAAAGAAGAAAATTTCTGGTGTGCGAACTCACCAATTCGACGGCACTGGTTGGCGCAATATGCAGAGTTACTCAACATACACTTCCCAACTCAGAATTGGACGGCACTACACGTTGCAGCAGCAATCGGTTACAGAAAGTTGCTATCTGCACTAATTGATAACGGCTATGAGGGAGAATTAACAAAGTACGAAGAAGATTGGTCAAACGCTCCGGTAGGATCAGTCTTTCATTAAGTATATTTCGTGACTAATCTGGCGATAGATTCATCTTGCCGCTGCTTTTGGACGGCCGAACATCACCGAGGAGCTCATCTACAGAGGTTCTCCTGTTGATGCTGTGCTAGAAGAGGGCGACGAGACACCGTTGGCCATGGCGGCTTTCAAGGGCAACATCAAAGTTATGAAGCTGCTCTTGGATGCCAATGCGGACATTAATGCAAGAGACAAACAATTAGGCCCCCTGTTAAATCAAGCCATCTTGTCTGGGAATCTGGAAGCTGTCAAGCTGCTGGTCGACAAGGATGCAAATATTTCGGATGAAGAGTTCAGCCCGTTGCGATTCGCAGCGGCTCTTCCAGATCGCACGGTATACAATTATCTTATGGAGGCAGGCCGAAATCATCTACAGGATCACGATTACGACTCAGCTTTGATCACTGCTGCATATGCTGGTAACACAGAAATCTTCAAAGAGCTACTCGAATATGAGCATGATAAAGATACCTACCAGAAAGCGTTGGATGAAGCAACTGGAGAGGCTGAATGGCCCATCGTACGGCTGACCATGGAAAAATGCGAGGGACTGGACTGTAATAACTTGTTCAAGGTCGTTGCAACTGTGAAAGAAGATCTTGACTCACTTCTTGAGGCGGTGTGGGACTATGCGGATGGGTCAATATCCCAAGAAGCTTTGAATGATGCTTTATACGAGGCAACCGACCGAGAGAAAAACTCCACAGTCAAGACGCTGCTCGATCTCAAGGCCGATCCAAACTCCACGGGTGCAGAGTACGTCAATATTATGTTACACTTAGTTGGTTGTGCTAACAATCAACAGATTCGGGAATGCATTGACCGCAGCGGCGTATGACGGTAATACCAAACTTGTCAAATTGCTTCTCGATGCCGGAGCAGACCCTAATGCCGAAACTGGCTGGGCGCTCCAAACAGCTGCAGGAGAGGGCCATCTCGAGGTAGTCCAGCTTCTTCTAGAGAACGAGGCTGAGATCAATGCTTGCACAGATGATGAACGCTTTCCTCCTGGCACCGCTCTCCAAGCAGCTGTAGAGTCAGGCAAATCAGACGTCGTAGACTTCCTCCTGGAGTACGAAGGTACCCAGGTAGATCTCGACCTCGGCGCCGGCGACCTCATGTGCCCACTCAATGCCGCTGCCTGGAAAGGCGAAGGTGACATTTTATTGAAGCTATTGGAAGCAGGCGCAAAGGTCAATAGGGATAGCAACAATTCCTCATCCACCCCGCTGATAGGTGCCGCCGCAATGCTTCCTGTCAAACATATCAAAGCGCTGCTGGATGCAGATGTGGAGGTCAATCACGCTGATGTGGATGGTGATACTGCGCTTATTGTCGCTGCATCTTTCGATGATTGGGAGAGCGTGGTGTGTTTACTCAGATATGGCGCAGATCTGCGCATCAGTGCAAAAACAAGAGGGAACGCGCTTCAAGTAGCGGCGGAGAAGGAAAAGTGGAAGTGCGTTGAAATACTCATAAATCATGCCTCTCGCTTGCTAGTTGGTGACGAGTCGGCTGATTATCTCGAGGAGAAGTATAACAAATTATTCAAAGAGCTTGAAACGGAAAAAGAGAATGGTGACGAAGAAGACAAAGACAAAGATGGAGAAAGCGATGAGGAAGGAGAGAGCGAAAATGGAGAAAACGATGAGGAAGGAGAAAGCGAAGATGGGGAAAATCAGCAGACGGAAGGAAGTGAAGAAGAGGAAGAGTAAACGGGTAGATTAGCAAGCAGACACTATCCACCTCTCTGAGCTCAAAAACTCATTATCTTGCCCCATCCTTTGTCTGACATGCACGAACACACTACAGGTCTACTCAGCATGCTCGGTTAATAATTATGTCTTCATTGGTTAGCTATAGACGCTTTTCATGTTTATACCTTAGTGTAAACAATATAGGGCTCCGCAATGCGCTACTTTCATGAGCAACATTGGATGAGTGAGCCTCAACAATCCAGTAACTCAGAGAAGCCGTCTTACTGCTTCATAATTATTATGGCTGATCTCCTGTTGCGCTGCAGAGTAGTAACATTGTTGACGTACTGCCTTACTACTATTCTGCTGACATTCAATTCTCCGACTATCAATGACACTCATTTGCATTCTACATTGGAATAAATACCCTTACACCAACGAGGTTGATGAGTCGATCACAATTGATTAATGGACCGGATGTTGCATTGAGAATTTGGGGATATGGAAATTCATTACAACCTTAGGAGTACTCATAGGGTAGAATGACAGAGGTTCAGAATGCCGTCCAAGATTCCGCCTCAAACGGAATTGGCGGCTTATCAAAGGCAACCACCTTGGCTTCAGTGCTGCTCCACCATTTGTCAGGATTCGATCCAACTCTCACGAAGAAACTCTCTTTCGATGGGGCTCGTCGGGAAGCGGAAACTTCCAACTTGCGCCATGTATTGTCCCATACTTTCTACTACCTGTAGCTTTATCATAGATGTAGGCCACGATATCATCTTGGTCGAAACGCTGGCCGGAGCTTTCCCTAATAAAATCATCTCGAAATCTCGTCCATAGCCAATATGCTGCACAGAATCAATTAATATAGCGGGCAGATTGTCAAGGAAATCTACTTACCCTCTTTAGACATATTCTTTTCCTCTAACCAGCTTCCATCTTCCCTGTGTGAATCTACCCGCTCTCTGTAGTCTTCCTCGTTCAATGGCTCCACCCTTTCAAGCCACTTTTCAGGGACCCATGACTCGAACTTATTATAGAAGCAAGTGCGCATGAGTAGAAAGGCGCGAACAATGTTGAAAGGGAAGTTTTTTGGATCTTCCAAAGATAGGTTACCGATAGTCAGCCACTTATTAAAATGTCTGAATGAGACTCCAGCCATGGGTTAATATTCTGTGGGTTCTTCCTTCTCGCGATCTCGGGGAACGTAGACAGCTCGTATGTTATTGAAAGCGGCATGCTAAAAGAGATTTTCGGACGGATTCTCCATTTGATATTTGGGCAAGATCCAGGGTACATGGCATATGCTCGGCGGTATTTGTGTCCACTTTTCGCGACTGATATCCATGTCAATGAAGTATCCAAATGGATCCGTATGACCCATGTGCTGGACTTCGATTTCTGTGGTATCGCTGTCCATAGCGCAGGACTGGATATGAACTTCGTAAATGTCTGAATTATGCTGTTGACAAGCCTCGAACTTGATGAGGATCGGTTGATGCCGATAACCTGTTAAGTAGCTGCTGATATAGTGATGACATGTGTCGATGTTTTAAAGATGTGAATGCAGTTGTGGAAGTGGAAACGCGAGTGAGTGGGGTAGGTGCTCATTTTATAGATGCATGTGCCGCTCTGTAGGCAATGCATCGAGCATGGCTCAAACGGTAGTATTGAGCAAGTGTTAGTCGTTCCTCAACATGATGTAATTCTTTTGGCACACTACTGTCACTGTACCCGGTGTGAATACGTAGGAGCTCATTGTAATTTGCTGGAGTATAGTTTGGGGGATAGAATAGTTTAGTGCACTACTCCGCAAGCTTTCTCGCATATTGAAACGGCGTTACTTCATTTACTGATACATGTGAGACTTAAAAACAATTCGAATGATGTTGTAGATAGATTTCAGCCTCTATTTCTTAAGTCATCCATTCTTAGTGCTTGCAACATATTGGTTCCCCAAGAATCTTTCCAGGAATTTTTAGCTCTGAAAAACCTGCTTGGGTGTTCCGAAAGTATGATAACCTTAAGGAATGAGTGCCATATTTTATGATCTATTTGTGGCAATAGGACTAGTATGAATCATACCTTTTCCCTAATCATCCAAGATGAGCTCTCGGACGCGACTCATCGAACATGAAGCCCCACTTAACAGCAGTTGGGTCAACAGCTCTTCGCTTGTTCAGTTGGCTATCCCACATCCAAAAGCGTTTTAATCCCTCGCAATTTCCACCATGCCACGAGCTCAAAAAATGCATACGAAGTGATTGCCAAGCATCGTGACCTATTCCTAAGTTAGTCCCACAAAGTAAAACTGGTTGTTCTCTTGCAGCTTACAGTCAGCGCTCATTGCGTGCTCCTCATCCCAATCATTAACTGTTTCGTGATACAAAATCCTGCTCGTATATTCATCTTCAGAAAGCCACTGCATACTAATCCGCCCTTCTCTATGCCAGGCAGTACGACTCAAGAAACTTTCTAACAAGTATGCGCACGCAAAATTCAAATATGAGGCTCCTATTTGTTGTGAATCGAGATTGCCTATGAGAGCAGAGGCGATTCGCACATATCCATTCCCCTGACTGACGTGTACGTCTATGCGTAAGCCTCCTGGAGGCTTCCAGATGCCGCCTTGATTTATGCGACGCGATTGGACGTATGACCATGCCATACGTAGGAAGTTGAGTTCGTCGGGTTCGACACGGCTTATCATGCCCCTGATTAGCGGTAAGGGAAGCGGCTGCGATGGTGGTGAGCTTCTAGGACGCTCGGAGCGTTTTTCAGGGAGCGTGATACGGAAGAGACACATGTTGCTTGCTTTAGTGAACTTATTATTCACCCACTAGGGCTCTAAACATATGTATTTATATCAATTTTCAATGCAAGGGGAAACAAACGAGATCTGTTTGCATTGCAAATTATTGTTTGCAAGACTAGTACATCAAACAAATTGGCAATTGCAATTTCAGTTACTAGTAAATGCAATTAATAATCGGTTAATGTTTTCAGGGTTGACTCTTAAAGCTCTTGTTGTGTGGGTTGTCCAAACACCTTGAGGGTCAAATCTAAACGCGTGTTTACCCCACACCATCCAGCTTAGGTCTATGAAACAAGTGTTTGTGTATCCAAACACAAACATCAATGATTGCTTACCAACATTATTTTCATGAGAAAAAAGAAGAGGCGCCGTGTTACATGCTACTGTAACCGCCGTCGACCGGTATCCCGACCCCAGTAATCCACTGCGCGTCTTCGCTTGCCAAAAACAGTGCAGCTTTTGCAATGTCCTGCATCTGGTTAGTCTAGTCGCTAGTTTTTATATCTTCGAGTCTTACCTCGCCCTTCCCCAGACCTCGGAACGGATGTCTCGTGTGCAAGCGATCTTTGATCGCTGGGTCTTGGAATACGTGGTGCGTCATCGAAGTTTCGGTACCTGTCAACACTGCGTCAGACTATAACCGAGATCGTTGTCTTCATAACATACATCCCGGAGCGAGTGCGTTAACGTGGATACGATGAGGTGCACAATCCAAAGCAGCCGTCTTAGTCAGACCCATGACTCCGTGTTTCGCGGCCGTGTAGCCGGCTTAAATGTATTAGCAAGTTACTTAGAGAGAGGAGAGTAGCCAGTACTGTAGTTCGCCATCCCAGCCATGCCCCATACACTGGCCATGTTGATAATCCATCCTTTGTCGCCTGAGGGGCTCGGCTCCTGCTGTATCATCTGCGCCGTTGCATATTTGATGCCCAAAAACACGCCCTTCAGGTTGATTGATATGATCTTCTCAAAGTGTTCTGGACTGTACTCCCAGATGGGTTTTAGATCCTCGCCAGTACCCGCATTGTTGACCATGATGTCCAGTCTTCCAAAAACTGTGACGGCTTCTTCAACTAGTGCCTCCACGTCGGAGGCATTACTCATGTCGCATCGTACAAAGATGGCTTGACCGCCCAGCTGACCAATTTCTTCAACAGTTGTAAGATCGGAGCCTTCGGCTGCTGCTAATCGAGAAGTCTCTTGGATGTCGGAGACAACGACTGATGCACCATTCTTCGCGAAGATAATGGCTATGGCACGACCAATGCCGGAAGCTGCACCGGTGACGATAGCGACTTTGTTTTGGAGACGAGCTGGGGCGGTCATTCGTTAGTTGAATTATTAAAGATTGAATGGAGCAAAGTTGCAGTGAAGGTAGTGACCAGGCGAAAGATCAGAATATGGTTGGGGAGGTGACTGTGATAAGGAAGTAAGGTATAGTGGTGAGTCGTGATATATATCTGTAGATTCCATCAGCTATGCCTCATGGCTGCCTCATAGGATCCTTCTGTTGTGCACTTTTCCTATTTCTAATGAAATATTGGCACACGTAATAATGCGTCTCTAAGGGCGGCTCAGCATAGCGGTATGGATGCTAACAAGTGTCAATGTCGGTGGTCGGGAAAATAACTTTTGGATAGTTCATCGGACAGCTATCTCTAACCGTAGAAGGCATACAAACAACCTGAGTGCACCAATCACTGTCTGCTTTGATGCTCTGATTTCATCGGTAGTCGGCAAAGCATCTATTCGATAGAGCTGACGGACTTCGGTGCAGATAGAACGACAAACAGGAACACCTATAGAAATCAATAGGTGGTAAAGCACTATATGCGCCTATACGACTGGCGTAGGATGCTCACCCGTTCGCGCTAATTACCAAGATGGCGGACTCCGGACGTCGTAGTCTAGTTCTGTGTGGTGACCCACTCCGGACTCGCGAATCTTCCTGCCCAGCCCACTTCGCCACTCCGAATGTCGAGGTGTGCTGCTCTGTATGCAGGACATTTCAGTCCGTGCGTCCATACGTGGAGATCGGAGTTTGATTGTATGGTGCCACGTGCATTTTTGCGCTCAGCCGAGAGGGGAAGATCGAAGTCATTCTGAGAGCAACGCTGACAAAATATCTGGGGCCGGATTACGTAACCCCATACAGCAAGTGGCCGTACTCTCAAGAAGCAGCATCTGCAGAGGGCAATTGGCTGTTAAGCTGAAGCACGCGAAGAGCGACACGTATGGAAGAGTTATTTTGTAGCCTTGTTACACATGAGCGCGGCGAGGCTAGACTCATTGGCGGATAGCGCTTCCTATTCAGGGCTAGCCTGGGGTAGACGTCATCTTCGATTCATTGCTTGAGGCACACAACAACCTCGCATAGGTCATTTGGCGCGAAACTGCTTCCCTCCATTGCAAAGAGCCAATTCTGCACATTTCATTCACACAGAGCGATTTTGGTCTTACCGTTCTACACCTTCTAACTCGTCCTACCTCACCCCCATGACTCCAAACGTCGGATCCGATTTCCCTTGGCATCTTGGGATATATGATGCGCACTGCCATCCCACGGATACCATGTCTAGTATACCAGACATTCCTACTATGCAAGCCCGCTGCTTAACTGTAATGGGCACGCGAGGCCAAGATCAATCACTTGTCTCGCAAGTTGCAGACAAATATGGCGTTAAATCAGCTGATCGGGACGCATGGAGTAGAGAAGAATGTATAGTCCCATGCTTTGGCTGGCACCCCTGGTTTTCCCATATGATGCATCTCGAGGACGGCGATGGAGAGCCACGAATACTGCAAGGCAAAGACAAGATTCATCACTACCAAAATGTACTGCAGCCTTCGCGAGAATCTCTAAGCGAAGAAGATAAGAGAATATTCCAGTCTTTACCTGATCCGATACCGTTCTCGGCATTCTTGGAAGACACGCGGAAGAACTTGTCCAAATACCCGTTCGCGCTTGTCGGTGAAATTGGTCTGGACCGCTCGTTCCGCATTCCAGAAGCGTGGGGTCCTGATCGTGAGTCCGAACGAGACGAAACTTTGACCCCTGGCGGTCGAGAAGGCCGTCGGCTTACGCCTTTCCGTTGCAGCCCTAAGCACCAAAAGGAAATATTCAAGCGACAGCTACAGCTCGCAGCTGAGTATCGAAGAGCGGTCAGTATACACGGTGTTCAGGCGCACGGGCTGGTTTTTGAATCGCTGAAGGAACTCTGGGAAGGCCACGAGAAGCCTGTGCTGAGCAAGCGGGAGAAGAAGAAGCGCGGGGCGGATCACTCGTCTGTTGAAGGCCAGCTTGGTGAGAAGCCAGAAGAAGATAGTACACCGAAGCCTTACCCGCCCCGGATATGTCTTCACTCTTATTCGGGATCTGGATCCAATTTTAAACAGTACCTCAATCCTGCTATTCCCATCTCTATATTCGCCTCTTTTTCTACTGCTATCAACTTGGGAGATTCGGTAGAAGATGAAACTCCTGCTTCATTTGTGGAAATAATCAAAACAGTACCGAATGATATGGTGCTTGTTGAGAGCGATTTACATGTTTCGGGAGAAGAAATGGACAAGAGACTGGAAGACATGGTGAGGAGGATATGCAAGATCAAAGAATGGGGACTAGAGGAAGGGGTTGAGAAGCTGGGCGCAAACTGGAGGAGATTCGTTTTTGGATCCGAACAGTGAATTTCCATAAAGCAAGAAGGTCATGGAGATGTAAAGTATTGACTAGTTGTGCAGGTGGCTATCCTTATGGCATCTGCGATGCGGTAGCTGTTAGATGACCTTACCTGTGGATGTTTGAGTTCTTGGATTCTAGAATAACTTACATAACCTATGGCTCCTCATGGAAAGATGTGTAGAAACTTCACACCTAGGAGTAGCGTAGACAATGCTGCCCTCTGCTCTCTCCTCCATTATATCTTTACCACTTGCTCTGGCACAACCGCTACATACACCGTCAATTTGAATGCTTACAAACTGAGCCATTCTCTCCCAGCCTCTATGAAAGTTTCATACTTACTGTGATCCTATTGAACTTCTCGGAGCTGAGGCGCTCACTTTCTATTTTGGAAACCGCTATTTCAATTAAACACCTTACCAGCAAGCTACTCATAACCTAGTATTGAATTTTTAAAGTGGAATCAACTAATGGGCTCACCCAGATCTAACGATTCATGCTGCAAACATAACTATACCGCATTATTAGGAGCTGCGAAAGTGCTCATCACCACTACTCATCTATAAAGGGGGGGAAGCATTGAACGGGGAGATGGGAATGGCAGTGGGTTTTTTATAGTTGTTCTCTGGCTACCAAGAATTGTACTTATAATACCCTACTTAGCGACTCGCCGGCTATTAAAAGTCACTGTGACATGATACCATGGTCTTTGCGATGGATTTATAATTATATCTCATGCAGTGATTCACATTTTAAAGGGCCTGACTTGGGTGGCGCGTTGCCTCCTTTTATCTTGTTAGTGATTTAGTAAGAAGTTGTTTGTAGTTATAGCAGTTAGCGTTATCCTCCACCTTCATACGGTCTGTTCCTTCTCATTAATAATCCATTTGAGTAGCAGTCTCTCCACAGCCTTCTCTCTCTTTCCTTGCTATCCGATCCTTCTACAAGCTCAAACAACTACATCGACACAACGGAAGCTTTCTTGCTGAATTCTCCCATACCCTATAATGCTGGATTAGTTTGGTAGGACGAGTATATCCACGGGATGGTGCGAGGTGACAGCTTACCTCCTATGACTTGACTGAACGGTACGAAAAGACGAATTCCTTCCCACAGCGTCTTTGAATTTGAGCCATTACACCATTTCCAGTGTCCTTTCATGTAGGCGATATTATTACGAGAGCTCATGTCGCTTGCTAATTCTTCTGATCGCATCCCTTAATCTTTTACACTAATGAGCGTTTCTATATCACTAGGACCCCCTTCCCTTGCTGTTGAAGATGCAATCTAAACTAAAGTTACCACGTCCACCAGACCAGATACGGTAGGTATGCCCTCATTGTGCTGCAAATTCACACACAGGAGCTCAGAGTTTCCGGAGTAAGCGTGGACAAGCGCAAGATTCGGTTGATGGATGTTTAGCTGGTTCGATGTTTCCAACGGGTTACGGCGTTGTGTTTCTTGCCTCCGTAGAAGGCCATGTATCTGTGTTTCCGGCAAAAGTAAGTTCTATGAGACCTAGAGAAATGCTAGAGCCAGAAAAGGAGGTCATCGGCGCATACAATAGAACCTATGGAGGCCCTCCGGCCCTCGTACCAAAATAGATATCTTGGCTGTGCGCTATTCTTCCGACGCATTCATCTTGGCTTTAGTGTAAATTTGGTGACACGTGCGGGTTTTCGGATGGTCACTTCCTAGGACAGTGTGGTACCCAATATATGCTCTTTCGTATAGAGTAAATGACTCGTTGTAGCGTTGCTGCTCTTCGAGGAGGCAGGCGAGGTTGTGCACACTATTTAACGTTTCTGGATGCCCTGCCTCTTCGTACTTGCCCTGGCCATGTAGTACGAGTGCTAAATTGTTTTTGCTCGCTAGTGTGCTTGGATGCCCACGATCAAGCGCCTTCTCTTTCAGCGTTACCACCTGTCTAAGTGTTAATATAGCCTCTTCGTACTTGCCCTGGCTACATAGTACGGGTGCTAAGTTATTCATGCTCATTAGTGTTTCTGGATGCTCACGCCCAACTATCTTCTCTTCTAGCCTTAACACCTGTCTATATATTGACTCAGCCTCTTCGTCCTTGCCCTGGCTATATAGTACGAGTGCTAAATTATTCATGCACATTAGTGTATATAATGCTCTACCCCAAGTACTTTCTCTTGTAACACCAATGCCTGTCTACATATCGACTCGGCCTCGTTATACCTACCCCTAAGCTTCCTTGCTAGTCCTACCATACTCATACTACCTAGCGTCTCCCTACTCTCTTCTCCATACAACTCTTTATTAACCTCCATCGAAGTCACCGACATATACTCAGCCTCGCCTACTTTTCCTACTCGGCATGCATACCATACCGCGTTATATAGTAGTAGCGCCCATTCTTTAAGCGCGCCCTTAGGCCGCTGTGCTAATGCCGCCCTTGCATGCGGGAATAGTACCTGGCACTTTTCCCAGTTACTATACTCTCCTGTAGGTAGCTCTGCGCAGAGGCGGGCGACGAACTGGTTCCTCCACTTATCGACTTGGTCCTGATTCTCTAGCCACTTGAGTGTGGCTAGCTGCACTAGGTTATGCATTTCAAACGTGCTTGTGTCCTTAGTGGGTGTGATGAACGAGTAGTCACGAAGAGTGAGCAAGTCAGTCTCGAAACTATCGTCATCTGTGTTCTGATCACGGAGTACCGATTCGGGTATTCCTTGTCGGTCGAAAAAGCTCATCAACGACAGCAGGTCGGCAGCTGACTGTCTTTCTCTTTTGACGTGGTCGAACGATATTTGCCACGTAATCAAAACCGAGTTGCTAGCTGTCTCGTCTCGCCGCAAATGACCAGCCTCCTGATTCAGCAGGCTCGTTTTCCGGCTGTCGCTCTGGCGATACTGTTCCAGGTACTGACGCACTGAACATCGCGGTGCTCGCCTTCGGATATAAGCAGCTGCCTGCACGAGAGCAAGTGGCATATGGTCCAGCGCCGCCGCAAGCTTGTCGATATCATTCCCCCTATCGACATCATTCCCCTTGTCGACTTTGTCTCCCAGCTTACTAAGAAGAAGCGCACGCGCATCCGTATCGTGCATAGACTCTATCGGTATGATATCGTCATCTTCGACCATCTGCAACGCTGTACGCCTTGTCCGGCTCGTCATAAGCACTACGCCGTGCCTAGTTGGGGGTAGATACCTCGACAGGTGGTGCTTGAGAATATTGCGGCCGTCGTTGGTGCTATTGTTCGCCGAACTCTGCAAGACGGCGGTATCGTCAGCATTATCAATCACCACGAGCCATGGCCCGTTCCTCTCGTCGCGGAGCCAGTCGTGCACCAGCTTAAATATATCTACTTGCGGGCCCCGGCGGCCACGCACCTTGGCCTGGTCTGCTATCTCACGGAAGCTCTGCTCAAGTCGAGCCGTATTGCCAGCGTGCGCCCAGAATACCCACGGCTTTGGCGACTGCTCGGCAGTGCGATAGCAGTGCTCGATGGCCAGCTGCGACTTCTTGTGTTTTATGTTAGGCAGCGCGAGAGTCCTTTGGCTGAACGCACCCAACGCCGCCAAGGCCCACCAGCGCGACTCGAGAGGCCGGCGCAGCGCATCGCTCGCGTATCTGGTCGATCAGCGCCCCTCGAGCGATGAAATCTGGGTCGCAACGGAACGGTACGAAGCATGACGGCGGCGGGGGGTCTCAGGACGCTCTGCAGAAACATAGCACAGTTAGCGTAGCGTTGGGCCGCGGCGGGAAGCAAGCACTTGCCGGGAGCATGGATGTGTGTCTCGATGGAGCCAGCGTTGTGTCCGACCTGTAGCCCCTGGTTTTCGGCACCTGCGAACGCGGTTGAGATGCTAACATGGGCCATGGTACGCAGCGGCGACCTGGTGTGTGTGGTGATAAGGGGTCTCGTGCGGCTGGGCTGATATGAAGGCTGCAGCTGGCCCCTCGCCTCGTAATTTCTTAGTTGCATCTCATCTTTCGCCCTCGTGTTTACTATCGCTATTGTCTCTACTTCCGCGAACCCTTATGGCAGAGGCAGCTGGTCTTGCTGTTGGTGTCGTCGCCCTCGCTGGCCTATTCAACAACGCAGTCGAGTGCTTCGAGTTGGTCCAGATCGGCCGTACGTTCGGAAAGAGCTTCCAAACAAGCCAGCTCAAACTTGACAACGCAAGACTTCGCTTGTCAAGGTGGGGCAAATCTCTGGGCCTGGATGAGCATGTTCGAGATACAGTGTCACTTCAAGGGTGTTTTGAATCAGAAGCAACCATCAAACACGCTGAGAGCTTGCTTGGTCAGATTGTAGAACTATTTGCGGATGCAGAAGGTATATCAAACAAATACAAGAGTCGGGCTGGGCCTCAGGACGACAGCTTTGCCGTATACAACCCGCAGACAGACCTTGATTCTGCCATGGCGAAACTGCACGAGAAGATGCGGCAACTGGCCATCGAGCGCCAAAACCGGTCCGGTATACGGCAAAAGGCAAAGTGGGCCCTGTACCGAGAGAAGCAGTTCCGACGACTAATGGAGGACATTACTGAGCTGGTAGATGGCTTGGTTGAACTTTTCCCAGCCGCTCAGCAGTCTCAGCGTGAGCTTTGTGACTTGGAAGTATCCAGAATGGGAGAAGGTGAAGGCATCCCTGTATTAAAAGAGATTGCTGCAGCCCAAGACAAGCTATTAGAGCAGGCCATCACAAAGGCGACAGATAGTAGGAACACGTCTCACCACGTTGTCTTTTCAGGTAGTGGCAACAAGGGCCTCCAGCTTGGCTACAACTATGGCTCCATGTCGGGATTCACATTTGGAAAAGGGGCGTGAGGCTGGGAGGGCCTGGCACGCGTGTAGAGCGTTTGGTCCTGTAGTCATCTGGACGGTTGACTTGAAATCTACAAGGTGTTGGTCTCTCGCTTTTCCCAGCAGAAACAATATACAAACACAACAGTGCTCCTAGCACAGGGGCAGCCAAGGTAACATGAAGCCATCGTTGTGCTTTGGCGTACTTGGTAACATACATAAATTACAGCTTGATGGTACTAGCCAAGAGTGGAAAACAGCTTCCATCGGAAGTACCAACCGGGATGGCGATCTCGCATGAATCTACGCGCTACAGCAGACGCAAGGCCGATGGTGACTCTATAGCACCATAGTAGTGTTCTAAATCTTAGATAACACCGTCTCCAGGTGATATTAAGTGGTTAGAGCTTGATAGCGGTGCTATAAAGGGAAGTAATTCTATTTCGCTACACGACAAGACCCCCCACGAACCACGCGTAGAAGCGACGATGCGTAATGTGCTGTAATTTTTAGATCAAATGACATCTAGATGCTTGGGAAAGGCTACAGCATAGAACCTGTAAAGGATTGTTGTGAATATCACTGTACACAAAAGATATTAAACTACTTGAAGTTGAAGCGCCCCTCCTGTTTCTCTGGTAGGGGTGTTTCTTGACCCACAGTGACGGACGTTGCTTCAAAACCGAAGTATTTACAATTTAGTTCGGAACAAAGGGCGGCTCGCGACACAGGGATACCTATCATACATGTAAATACGAAAACAAGGCTTTAGTTGGAAATTCTTTTGAAACCGAGTAAAAATTCCGTAAAAATACAAATTCCTACCCTGAACCCCGGGCCTTCGGATATCATGACAATTTCTGTTTCATCGCGACGTAAAAGGCCAGATCTGCCAACAATGTGCATTCAAAGAAAATGGAAAAGTTAAAAACGGGGACCACTATAACCCTTAACAGTCTGTTTTCCTCGCAGCTATCCCTGGAGGGGGACACCCTGCCTTTGCCCTTTCGGTATCTTCGACCCGTTCACAACCCCGATTTCGAAGTTCATATTGCGCGAAACCGTCGCCCATCCTAGACTACATCAGCCACACCGTAACGCACCCTTAAAGAAAAGAAAATGCAAACGAACCTGCGACATCTCCCTTGCTGTTGCGTGAGCAGGAATCGATGATCCACTTCACAGCCGGCGCCACACTCTCGGCGCTTGTTCCCGTCAGTCCCAAGGTCCGTAAAAAATAGACTCGAGGCTACTGTACTTACCAGCTGGCTTCTTCGAAGCGGTTGCCGTGGCCGACGCCTACGATGCTCATGATCGGATCTTGCCCTGCTTGGCCCACGGAGCAATAGATGTGGCTACGAGCGTTCGGTGCGGAAGAGCTTTGGCATTTGACGGCGGGATCCAGTTCATAGAGAAAAGTCAGGCATGTTGCGACGGCGGTGACATCTGTGTAGAAGGAGTCGTCTGGGCCGCAGTGGGGATAGGGCCACGCGGCGGGGGAGCGCGAGCGGAGACTATCTGTAGTGCTTGGTATTAGAAGTCTTCTAGGACAAAAAAGACTAGGGATTTTTACTAAAGCTCTTGACTGTCTTTCGGTAGATATCTGCGGAGGTGAGATTGAGGGAAGCGAGCGATGGAAGGCCTGGCCCTGGGATAAGTTCTAGTCCAGCAGCCGGGTCTGGGGTAGGAGTGGCTGAGGCTAGGGCTGCGAGGAAGGCGAAAGGTAGCATGGGAAGCATGTCGTCGAGAATATCTTGGGGAAGTATTTCGGTGGCTAGAATGTTAGGATGGGTCCTACGTTATATTATTGGGAAGGTGGCACGACAAGAAAGACGACAATGAATTGTTTCAGGTACCTCTTCTCGTCTTTGTTGGAGACCAACACGTTTGTGTCGCATGATACATTTCCTCTTTCAACAAAGAAATGGAAGTCATGAGTTGGAACAATAGGTAGGGAATAAGTGAGGAGCTACGGAAACACGGTGCTTTGTCTCCATCGGCTTTATCGAGATTTATCTCTTCGCAGTTCCCATCTGATCCTTGCACTATTATGTCTCAGCGGCGTGTCAGCTTGAGTCTGAGATGTACTGCGTAAAACAAGGCAGAAATCTAGGAGCTACACAGCGTTTTAAACAAAGCCGACTAAAGAATTAATATAGAGAAACTTAAAATTCGCATAACGGAAATAACAAAAGAGTAGATAGTGTAGAACCCAAGGTGCGACGGAACAATACACACGGCTACTTCACCATCAGCACCGCTTCTAGAATGGTAAATGCATAGACTAGATCTGAAGTGAGTGCGCTGCTATCCATTTACATTCTTATGCTCTGTTCAAAACAAACGAACGCGGACAAATACTATACTAAAATCTTACTCAATTCCCAGCCTGCGAGCTCCCATGCCCAGTCTTCTGTTTTTTACGTCGATCTAACCTCAAAATCCATCCACCCATTCGTTCATTGATGGTGCTTTCTATATTCCCAGACGCCGTATGAGTTGCATCTGGGCTACCCTCTGATGGCACAGACTCCATACTAGAGCCTAATCCGCTATCATTTGTAGAATGAGCATCTTGGCTTGATGCAACAGCTTGAGGGTCCTCAATTTCTTCAGTTCCAGTCCGCGGCATTGATAATTTACGGTTGTGTCCAAAAATGACTGCACCCTCATCTTCTAAATACGCAGGGCTGTTATACGTTCTTGTGAACAAGTTCGGAGCTGTCGATGGTACAAGTACTTGTACTCTGTCACAACATAGATTCTTGTTCTTTCCTTTTTTTGATTTTTCGCATGGTCCGAATATAGCCCTAGGGCTGTGCCAGCGGATATCATCAACTAATGTCCAAGGATTGATCCCAGTATTACCTCTTTTCTTGAGTATTTCTTTCAGGTCAGAGACGCAAATAGTAAGATAGTCAAGCCCCCTCGGCACACTCTTCCAGGGATCGCATATCTGAACATCACTCGATGGTCGAATAAGCTCACCAAAGTCGCGTCCAAATAATACCACGGCTTGCATGACCTGCGCAAAGTCTAGCCATCCAGCTCCAGCCGGTGATAGGGTCACCACCCGAGGCCACAATGGGTCCTCATCGCCGACGATGTCCATAAAATCAAACCCCCCTAGTAGTCTTTTGGATTTAGTTGTAACCTTGAAGCCGACCCCGTCTTGTGAATTTATTTGAGACTGGTACGTAACTAACTGTTCCATAATATGGCAAATGTCGTCTACCCGGTCTTTGAAACAATAGTATGACGATTTAGACTTCTTGGTCTCTTCAGTCTCTCCAGTTTTCTTGGTAGTATCTTCTTGAAAAGTCTCGCTAGACTTTTGATGTAATTTGAGGTTCGTGTTTTTAACATTCGTTAAGACTGAGATTGCGGAAGCCTTTCCGAGACGATCAGACGGTGCTTCCACAAGGTCTTTCATGTCAAACAGAAATACATCCGAGAATAGGTCATTTTTGTTATGGATCAGAGAAGCACGAACGAGATGAAGTAAGGTGCTAACGCCATCTACCATCCAAGCTCTTCGATCCCCTATGTCGTAGAGTATGACCCACTTATTCGAAATCCATCTTAGCTGTGAGATGTAGTCATTCCGGGATCTAAGGATTATTGGCTTGTCTTTCTTTCCTACCACAAACGATGCACCTAGATTCACGAATTGACCTCCAGTTATAGTGACTTTCTCGAAGGCACATCCCTGGTAGGCCTTCTTTTGCTGTGACCACCCTATCGAATAATTTGCTGCTGGGGAACCTGTGTTTACGTTAACACTCTTTCCAATCTTTCTTCGCGATTCTGACCTGTTAAATTTGTGATTTTTGAACACCAGCCAACAATGTGACGAGTCGATCCCAATGAATCTATGCAGACTTTTGAAGTTTGCGATTCTAGGATAGCTTTTACACGGTAATCGTCGTAGGAAATATGTTCTCCTGTATCGTTCAATAGAAAATGCCAAATTACTATATCTTCAACCATCTTGACGGCAAAAATCATTGCGCAGAAAGTCTTGATGAACGTAGTTCCGGAGAACAGTGAAACGCGAGGATTCCCAATCAGAGCCGCCATCATCAGAGGAGACATCTCCATGCCAAGCTTTTCAATAGGCTTTCTCAGAATGGGATACCCTTCGACAACCACTGGATTCTGAAAAAGTCCATGCCAACATCGACCGCTCCCGCTTGTGGTTGATTTTCCCTCGAATCGGGAGATTTCGAAATCAATATGGCAAACAGTGATTGTGTTGTCATTTGAAATAGTTTCATATTCGATTTGTCGAATGAATGGGAAGCATGACGCTACTCCTGAGTCTTCCGGTGCATCTCGTATTGCAGCACCTAGCCACGCCAATTGCTCACCGACTTCTGCCACAGATTCTATTGGCCCAATAGCGGTGAATGAAGTTGCATTTTCTGTGGACCTCACTTCCGTAGCGACATGATTATCGAGATTGACTGAAAGAAATTAGTCAAGAAATAAGATTCCCGAGAATAAGAATACATACGCCGTTGTGGCTCAAGATTTCCAGCAGCTACTCCACGAAGATATCTCTTGATGACCTCTAGAACCCCGGCACCAGTGAGAGGCCATATGAGTTCTACATATTCTTGTGCACTCATAGCTTGAGCGTCATCGGCCGTTCCAGTGAGTGTGATAACCTTCCCAATTGCTTCGTCAGGGCTTACGTCATACTCCTGAGACAAGAGGAATCCGAGAGGTCGCCAGTTTATTATAAACTGAACTGTGCAGGTAGCTGGATGTTCTTTTAGGCTGAACCTCCAGGCATCATTGTTCTTGGATAAGCCGCTAATGATAGTGCGAGATATAAGTTGCATCCTGTCTGATGGGGGTGAAGATACGGTAATATCTCGGCGAATTCTTGACAGAAGCCATCGGTATGACCAACTTTCGACTACACCCGACCGGCATTTTAAAGTCAAGGGTAGATCTTCAGTATCTTCATCTGATTCCTCCAGATTGCCTTCATCCATATACTGCTCCCCGCAGTTTGAGATACTACTTTCAGCTGTCAGGTCCATATCAATTTGGACCTGATTTATAGGGATGTTCTCTTGCCATACGAATGACTCGTCTTCATGAGGTTGCAGTACCCATTGTGTGACTTTCTCATAGGTGAATAGAAAGTTCGAGACATCTCTCGAATTCCTTAATTCGATTTTTTCTTTGACACGCTTCGCAATTTCCCTAATTGACAAAGAGTCATTACTTAGACGATTCGACGAATAGATCATGGCGACTTACTGCCTGTACTTCTTGACGAGAACCATGACGTTCCGGCAACCCTCAAACTCTCTCAAATAACCTATAGTTCGCGCAAATGCAGTCAGAAGCGTAGGTAGCTTTTTTGAGATTTGGGTAACATGTATGCTCTTATACGATGGCTGGATGATGATATTATCGACTAAGTCGTTGACAAGTTCAGAAATATAACGGGCCTGCACTTTCCTTGCCACTGAAGCAGTCCCAGAATACACATTTTCATGTTCTATCGATTCTGCATCTGTTCTATTGAGACCATTTTGGACAGGCTCGAGAAAAGTCCGTTTAGAACCCGTTTGGGGTGCGGATGCGTAGCCAGGGTCAGAGTTGCCCAAGATTGTTAGTTCAGGGGGTATCTCCGGAAACGAATTCGGTTCAATATATGCGCTGATATGTTCTGGGTGACAAGATCGTTTATGTCTGTTTTCAAGGTTACTTTTTATGCCTGTCTATCGGAATAGAACGACTTACAAGTTCAGGTGACGTTCGTTCGGAAACTCCCCAGGATCTCTACAAAATGGTACGTCGCAAGCCAGATGACCATGATGCTTTTCTGAATGTAAATTTCGTTCTTGAGAATTTTCGAAGCCTTTATAAAAGTGCTCGCAGTTGACTAGAGGGCATTTGAATCCTTTCTTACCACCAAAATATGTTTCTTGTATGTAGGCGGCTTCCTTCGAGCTGAGACTGGCTGGAGGATTTTCAAGAAACTTTCGAGTACGACTTAGGTCCCTCGCAATAGCCTCGAAGGTGATCTTGTTGGGGTTTTTCAGACCTTTGCTTTGCGCAGAGTACACACAGCTCAAGACTGCGACTAAGTTCTTATAAATACGATGGCCACGGAATACTTGGCACCGGAATTCACATTCTGGTACATTCCTCCAGTCTTCCTCCGGGTATCGAGACATAAATAGCTTCAGCGAGGACTGGAGTCTGTATAAATCGTACTTATCCAGCTTAAGACTTTCCTCAGCATTAGTAACAAAGTTATCTAAATGTTTGTGCCAGTTGGCCACGGCGTAATCATCGAATTGTAGGGTGCTGTTAATTCCTGTCACTTCTTTGCTTCCCAACCAACTTCGTTTGCTGGAAAGATACTTCAAACAGATGGTAAGCATATTGCACTCCGAACTCGAGACATTAATATATCCCTTGCGCGACATGTACCTGAAGTTGATAAGCCGGGTAGTTATTAACCACATGAACTTACTACCTTCCAAGAGAACTGTGAGAAAATCTCCACAGGCTTTTTTCAACTTCGATAGCAAATGAAAGGATGCAACTGAAGGAATATTTCGGCATTGTGCTGTTCCGGTAGTGTTGGACCATACCGACAGTTTGAGTTTCTATCAATAAAGCAGCGTCTATCTCGCATAATTTCAGAGGCCTATTAGCACATAAGATCCATCCTAAAACTTTGCTGGTTGTTTTCCAATGCTCTTCGGGGCATGCGCGAATTTCGTTTTGGACGAACTCTGAATAGCTGTTACAAGCCAAGAGAAAATATGTGAGCTATAAAGGTTTCTTATAACATTCAAGGGACTTACACTTCGTCTAGGCTTGGTGGATTTTTGAGTAATAATGCGGTGCTCATCAGTTCCTTATTTGGGTGATGGTAGATGGTATGCAACGCTATTTTTGCAAAAAGGAACATTCCTTTGAGCATCACTGTTAGTAAGCTTTCAGCTGCACAATGAAAAAGGCAAACGAACCCTCAGAGAAAGAAACTACGTTAGTGTGTAGTTTTTGCATTACATTATTTGTAAATGGTCCATGACGTGATGCTATCCTGCTCACCCATTCTGTAGTATATGAGGATATATCTGCCTCGGTATTAGCAGGTAAAATCTGTATAGTATTAGGATTTAACCCTTCTATAACACAAGCCTTAGATATTTCAAAAGAGTTCCTGGAGGTAAAGAGAAAACGAAACCGATACTGTTCAACCTCGTGATTATGGCGTTGGTGTTGTAGCAATTCACGAAATATCTTTAGGATAGCTAATTGGGAGTCGACCGTGCATTCATCCAGTCCATCGATGATGATATAAAGCCGTGTGGAAATCGACATGCAGGCCTCTAGAAGGAATTGGAGATTTGACAATTCATTGCCGTGATAAGGTTCATATCTGTACAGAAAGTAGGCTAAATTTGGCTCGTATCGTATCATCTGTTGGATAAGACTACTGAGAATAGCGACTGCACTCCTGCTCTTCTCATCTTCACGATGGCAGTAGAAAAATAAGGTGCGAGATGACGGGTACGACAGGCATTCGTCAACGATCCTAGATGCCAGCACCGATTTGCCTATAAATGTAAGCCAAAATTGGCTATTGGAGGTAGATTTACCTATTCCGAGAGACCCGTTGATGTGTAAAAGAGATGTTTCCCTTGTATTGTCGCTGAGCCATTGTTGTACCGTATCGTGATTGATTATCCAATGGGTTGTCGCTGGAAATTCGTGGCGTAGTTGGCGCATCTCATTGACATCCTTCTCTAAACGATTATTTGTGCCAAGCCATGCTTGAACCGAACTTGATATTTCTTCCCTCTCTTCTTTCTCCGCTAATATTGCTGCTTCTCGTAAATTATGGACTGTGATTCTGTGTTCTTTCCAGGCGGAGATTTCCAAGGGTGTGCGTAAAACAGTCTTTAGAAAATCCGCATGGTGCGCCATTACCCCAGCAATTCTTACCACTTTGCCATTTTCATTAAGGTAATGTCTCCAATATGCCTCTGGAAGTTCAAGGATACCTGTGCCCAGTCAATACAGTAATTTTATGGCGTCAAGTCGGTTAAACCTTTAAGAGACATGGTTTTGATTGCATCTTGGTGGAATTCAAGAAGAAGGATACATATATCTTCAAGGATAGGTATGACCTCTGGGTAACAAGCTGCTGTAGGTGGTATTTCTCGAATACTGATCAAAATGCGCGTATAAGCCTCTGCAATCAGAATAAGAAGGTCGAAATGTTTCTTCGCCTCCTACAAAATTAGCCCAGCTCGAGTGTCACCACGTCGTATAATGACTTTATTAGGGACCTTACGGAGAACAGAAAACACAAAGGCCCCCATAAAAAAACATTCATGGATGATTCACTTATCAAGCTACTAAAAGTGTTCTCCAAGGCTAAGAGGGTGTGAAATAAATCTTGAACATCTTCATTTCCAAATCCGGTTTCGGCCGTCAACCGCACTATATCTTCGCGCTCAACACTTTGGAAGTATTCTAGTTGATATACTGGAATAGAACTCTTGAATTGTTCCAATGCCCTTAATAGGACCTCGCTGGCTGAGGTTGGCGCTGTTAGAACGGAGGGGGTTTCAGGTTGTTCGTGAGCAGTAGATTCCAGGCCCGTCAATACGTTGGCCATTGGGGATCTTTATTATTGTAGAATAATGTACACAATGGCGAGAAAGTGTTTCAAACCCAATTGACGAGTTTGTGTCCACTGTAGTTCGATGTGAGCTGATCTAAAGGAGAGAGGGGAGTATCAGCGCACAATTATCGCCCAAGACGATGGACCGGTGAGGCTATTTGCATACTTTAGATGTTAATTTAGCCTAGCCACGTAGGTGCTGCAGGAGGGCGTTCTTCACAAGGCTGTGCTTTCTGGATGGCTGCGCGAATTTTATGCCCTGTATCATTGGCGGCCGGCTTTCGTGTCTCCGATTGGCTTGGGTAACAAGCGACCGCAACGAAAGGATTTACTGTTGGATAGTCTTGAAGATTGTTTGCTCATATGGCTTCACCTAACCAAGGGGCATATAGTCGCCCAGGTAGCGTGACCACTATCTCCAGTCCTGTTCACGAACCAACACGGTCCTGTAGCAGTTTGATATATTTCCAGCACAACCTGCTCTTCACATAACCATGAATCAAATCAATCAATTCACGGTTTTGATATGGTGTTTCCATCAACCGCTTGTGTTAGCCACCCCTTCCCCATCCAACGCGCCTTCCTACCAAAGAAACCCCCCACATAAAGACCACAGATGCTCTGCCTTCTCATCTCCTCCCCAAATCCTCTCTCCACACCATAACAACAACTTCTGACAACCAAATTCTGACCTTCAAATTCCATCGCCGCCACCATGAACTACCTCTTCCTTCTCTTCGCAGGCCTTATCGCCCTGAGCTCCGCCATCCCCACTACCCCTTCCACCAACTATGCCCTGAAATGCGGCTACACCACCGACGAGACAGGCAGCACCTCCAACCTCGACGGCATCTGGGCCGCGAACCTCGACCCCTTTAGCTGCGAGCCGCTCGGCGGCCCCGACAAGCCGAAGATCAAGGCCTTCAACGTGACGAGCTGCAAGTGCGAGTGCAAGTTCTACTAGTAAGTTTCTTCCTTCCCACTATCACCACCAGTACCACTGCCATCGCGTTATCCGGCAGCGGTAGCCGCATCACAGATGAAGGAGTCTCCTGGCGGAGTTGCAGCTGATGCGCGTGTTAGTGAGCACGGGCACAACTGCGACAACAAGCTCGACGACCACGACGAGCGCGAGGCCATGTTCTGGACGCTGAGCGGTAAGGCGAGCTGGAATGCGAATCAGCGTGACGTCGGCTTGTGGAAAGGGTACGGTTTCTACAACTGCACGATTCAGGAGCGCGGCATGTGCCACACCACCGAGGGAGCGAAGTTGTAGTTGTCCAGCATGGGATTCTGGATCCAGTGAGGATACGGAATCATGTGCGTTCGCGTTGGACTGGAGTGTCGGTGGATTAGGCACTGACTGAAATGGACAGCTGGCGAGCCATCCTAGATTACAAAGAAAGCGCTATGGCAGCTGTTTACGAGAACGTATAATCAATGCAGCGGTAATGCATCCGTCTTTTGCTAGTGCATCCGTTCTTTGTGCTGTCACCGACATACCCACGCACACTCTTCTGGACCTGAATTTGTTCTCATTCTTTTCTCGAACCTACCTACACTCACCGGGCATGAAGACAGGAAGCTCCCTTCCGCTTCACCCCCAGCATATACGACTGTATATATAAGAATATACGCATATATTTTCATCTCCTTCTCCCGCACCGCACTATCCCGCTTCCTCCTCTCTCTCGCTTGACCCTTCCGTTGTTACTAGCGATAAATAATACACAACAAACAGTAAGCAGGTGAGCGCTGGAAAACACCGCTCCAGTAGCAAAGAACGCCATGCTATGCAGAACAATTTTCGCCGACAAAAAAAAAAAGAAACGTATTTCATGCTTGCATGCAAACAGAGCTAGGAAAGGCGGGTACTGACTAGGGAAAAAAAAAAAATACAGGCGGGTAGACGAGGTAAGTGCTTATGCAGCTCGATAAGGA
>Ga0247757_10000382_pt1 | contig 37192 bp, 42 predicted proteins | sample UWRJL126311R4_FD_180929 | JGI IMG/M metagenome (GOLD analysis project Ga0247757, IMG submission 180929) | Plant litter microbial communities from Arlington Agricultural Research Station in Wisconsin, United States - UWRJ-L126-311R-4 | ecosystem: Environmental > Terrestrial > Plant litter >... | reverse complement strand
TATTCGAATATCATGCGTCTATTCTAGGATCAAAATATCTTCAGATATTGAGCGTTGGCTTCTACAATTTGGTAAATTCGTCATCGAAATACCAAACTGGGTCTCCATCAGGCGCCATCTCGGTGGATGTGTAACCATTTCCCAGGAATTGGAACCGATTTGCAGTTTTGTATATCAGCTCATAATCCTCCCATCTGACTTCCTTCAGCAGTTCAAAGAAATGCAGACGACTGCCAGGATATATTGCAGTAACCGGTCCGTGTATCTTGCCATTTTTGAACCATGATCGACACGCTGAAGACCACACAAGTCGCTTCATCAGCTCATGCGTATGATTATATAGATCTTTGATTGCTTGTGGCTTGGGCTCGAAAGCTTTGATATTCTCAGTTTGGACCTTGGTGATCATTTTGAAGGCATATCGCGTGTACCATTCAAGGATAGGAAGAACAGAAGAGTGGCTTGTAGGACTGTTAGGTCCAATCACGACTGAGCCAGTTAGTTATATGCGGGAATGGCATGAGATTCGCAACTTACAGAAGCAATTCGGGAAGTTTTCAACGGTAATTCCAAGATATCCAACTGGAAAATCACCAAACTGCTTCTTGATGTCTGCTCCTTTCCGACCGACCATCCTAAAGTGCGGTGTGAATGAAGTGTTGAACCCCGTAGCACAGACCACTACGTCAACTTCATGTTCCATGCCGCTCTCATCCACAATGCCGGTTTCCGTCAACCGCATCACAGACTCGTGGATCACTTCAACGTTCTCTTTGCTGAGCGATTCTAGATACCCTTGTCCTGGCGTCATCCGTCTGCACCCCAGCGCAAAATCGGGGATAAGTTTCTTAGCGATCTTCTCATTGCCGATTCGCTCGTTCATGATGTCAGTAATGATTTGTCGCGAACTCTCTTGGTCACTGGAATGAAGATGCACCAGATTAAAGCGTTTGTTCAACTCGCCCTCGACGTCCCGTGCGTACTGCTCGTAGCTTTGCGCATCGTCTTTCCATTTCTGAATCTGCTCGTCCGAATAGCGGAAATTGGTGCCGCCTGGACCGGCGTGCTTTGCACCAAATCCCGTAGTGACCCAGACGGGCGATCGCAGGAAAGCATATAGTTTACCGACTGTCGGCTGTATATTCGGGATGATCTGTACGGCGGAAGAGCCACCGCCGATTACTGCGACGCGCTTCCCGGCAAGGTCGAACGAAGCATCCCATCGCGCAGAATGCATCAATTTTCCTTTGAAAGTATCCAAGCCAGGTATATTTGGATATTTCCACGAGTTAAGCACGCCGGAGCCTGTGTTGTCATCAATCATGTGTGCAGACTGAATTTGGTAGTGACGAACCTGATATCAAGATATCGCACCTGTCCTTAGCTGTACTTCCATCCTGTCCACGCAAGGTTACGTTCCACTTCCCTTCCTCTTCATCCCATTCTGCACTCTCCACTGCCGTGTTAAACTTCATATACTTTTCCAGATTATACTTCACTGCAACGTCTTTGAAATACCGCCATATCTCTTCGCTACCTGAGTAATACTGGCTCCAGCTAACGTTCCGCGCCCACGTAAATTGGTACGAGTGCGAGGGGATATCGCACGTGCAACCAGGGTACCTATTTTCCAACCACGTACCGCCCACATCTGCATTCTTCTCGTAGATCTGAAGATCGATGTCCGTAAGGGCGCGCTCGGCCTTGTAGGCGATTTGTATGCCGGCAGCTCCAGCGCCCACGCAGATGATGCGTAGGTGTCGTTTCGCGAAGAGCGGCTGCTCAGTGACGCGGTAGCCGTCAAAGTCCTGGTTGTACCACGAGTTCTCGTGGGGTCCGTCCGAGGGCGGGATAAACCCTGGATTCACGGAACCAGACATTTCCATCACGCGCGCAGGTGCCATGTTGATTATGAATAAGAAGAGGTCGCAGGGACGGAGTTCAAGTGTTTTATGGAAAGATTGTTCGAGCTCTGCGAGCTTGCGTCGGGTACACGCGTTGGAGGGGGGCGGGCGCATGTAGCCCCGCACTTACGCTGATGATGCGCCTGCGTGACTCCAAATAGGGCAGCGATGCTGACGCCGATGCTGTCGGATTTATCGTTTTTCCCATGGCTCAATAACTCACGTAGTGAACTACTTCGAGGCGTGATGATATTGTGCATCTTGCCTGCTTGTGCTGGCGTGAGCATCGAATCATGATTTTGCTAGTGTATTATCCAGAACGCATATACTGAATGTGGCTTAAAGCATGCCGAGGAACGGTGAGTTTTTATACAGCTAAGAAATATCAAATAGAAATATTTTGCGGTCACGGATTAAGAAGAACTTGCCCATTCGATCTTATGCTACAAATGGTGGTTCTGTTTTGTAACCGCATATACTCAACACAACAAACGCAGGATTAAGCCAAAGGAATAGATAATATCGGACTAACAGCCTTGAAATATAAAATGCATTTCCTCTTCTTATCTTTTAGAAAATCTCTTCTAATTACTGTGTAATACAATGATTTGCCTTGACAGTTACCCAAGGACGTTACTTTGGACGGCCGTGGGTACACCGAAAGTTCATATATTCTGTCAAAAATCAATCAAATTACAGCTCATTATAATTTTATTCTATCCCGAGCAAGGCAATTCCATCTGATAGGAACTTGTACTTCTGTGGTGATTTAAGGTTCACTAGCCGATTTAACAGATAAATTGAACCACTCGGGGACTAACTTATCACTGCTGACGCTGGCTTTCCCACCCGACTCACGCCGAGCCGCATCGGGCTTGGAGCTCGCTTTGAGCATGACTCGTGCGAACGCGAGAGTCGCGAAGTTGGATGACGGACAAAATGCAAGCTATGAGCATTGAAATTAAGTCATGAATAGGCAAAGTAGTGGTTAAATAAGGTTACGTGAATGAGCTGAGGCGAAACTGTCAAATGAGGTATTCGCAGACTATACATGGCTTCGAGCACATGATTCGTTTCTCATGAAAAGAATGCACCATTAATAGCATGCTATCATTTCCATGAATCTTCTTCAATCTCTCTGATGGAGCTAGATCTGCTGCAATGTTTCTTCATATAAAAATACTGTACTGACACTACTATTGAACCCTTGAATCGATCTCCAAGCCCTCTAATTTCCAAGTAGCTAGTTCTTTTGATGAAGAGAGTGTATCAGGATGCTCAGCACCTAGCACCTTCGTTTTTTAATAAAACACTTTCACTCATGAGTTTGATGGCTTGTTCGTTATGACCTTGTCTCTTCAATGTAAATGCCAAATTACCCATAAAGGTCAGCGTGTTTGGATGTTCCTCGCCCAGTACTCTCTTGGAAGTCTCCATTGCTCGCTCCTGCAGCTCCTCCGCCTCCTTCCATCGGCCCTGGTTCCTGTACGTGAATGCGAGATTGTTCATAGAGGTTAGCGTGTCTGGATGTTCCTCGCCCAGTACTCTCTTAGAAGTCTCCATTACTCGCTCCTGCAGCTCCTCCGCCTCCTTCCATCGGCTCTGGTTCCTGTACGTCGATGCGAGATTTGTTATAGAGATTAGCGTGTTTGGATGTTCCTCGCCCAGTACTCTCTTGGAAGTCTCCATTACTCGCTCCTGCAGCTCCTCCGCTTCCTTCCATCGACCTTGCTTAGAGTACGTCGACGCGAGATTTATTATAGAGATTAGCGTGTTTGGATGTTCCTCGCCCAGTACTCTCTTGGAAGTCTCCATTACTCGCTCCTCTAGCTCCTCCGCCTCCTTCCATCGGTCCTGGTTCCTGTACGTCGATGCGAGATTTGTTATAGAGATTAGCGTGTTTGGATGTTCCTCGCCCAGTACTCTCTTGAAAGTCTCTATTACTCGCTCCTGCAGCTCTTCCGCCTCCTTCCATCGGCCCTGGTTCGTGTACGTCAATGCGAGATTGTTCGTAAAGATTAGCGTGTCTGGATGTTCCTCGCCCAGTACTCTCTTGGAAGTCTCCATTACTCGCTCCTCTAGCTCCTCCGCCTCCTTCCATCGGCCCTGGTTCCTGTACGTCAACGCGAGATTGTTCATAAAGATTAGCGTGTCTGGATGTTCCTCGCCCAGTACTCTCTTGGAAGTCTCCATTACTCGCTCCTGCAGCTCCTCCGCCTCGTTCCATCGGCCTTGTTTCTTGTACGTAAACGCTAGATTGCCCATAAGAGTCAGCGTGGAAGGATGCTCCTCGCCAAACTTCACTTTCTCTATCTGCATAGCTTCCTGGAGATATACCTCAGCTTCCTCGTCCCTCCCATCTTTGTGGAAGGCTGTGGCACATTTATATATCAGTCTTAATCTAGATCCCTCGTCTCTTCCGAGAGTAGATGACAGAGCCTGCACAGCGTGTGGTAGTAATCGTCTCCACTTGCTTCTATTCCCGTAATTCCCATCTGGGAACACTCCATTCAGCCGTTCCAGAGCTAACTGGGTCCATTGGCTTAACAGTCCTTGCTCTTGAAGCCAGTTGCAGATCGCGAGATGCACTAGTCGATGGAGGTCAAGTGCTAATTCTGCCGGCCTTTTGGTAATCAGTGAGTAGTTGTGGAGCGTTTCTAGAGCACCCTTTTCCTCGGTAAGCGACGGAGCTTTTGGTAGAATAGCTAGCGGAATATCATTTCGATCTATGCAGGCCATAAATAATATAAAGTCAGTTGCCAACTTATTGCAGTGACGAATCCGTTCGAACGAGATGTGCCAAGTCGTAGCTACAGGGTTTCTTTTGCTGCAGTGTTGCTGTTCGTCCTTCCCCTTCTGTTCAGCTAATCGTGATAGGTAGTCTTCAAGCGTTATCTTGTTGACGTTAATGTAGGCTGCTGCTTGCACAATAGCTAGCGGGAGATAGGACAGTTCCTTAAGTAGAAGCTTAGCCTCCTGTACATTTCTTGAAACATGCTTCTTCAAATGCTTTTCCAGCATCCTTTGTGCTGCATCCGGTGTCATCTGAAGCAATTCAATGGTATTTTGTGGCGCTAGTGTCTCGGCTGTGTTAATGTCAGTTGTTGTGAAAATGATGGACCCTAGCTGTGACCGGGGTAGATAGTTGACCAAATTGGCAGTTTGTGGTGTTGGTAACCCGTTAAATTCCGGGTTTGCGTCATCTACATTATCAAATATTAGTAGCCACTGCCCTGCACTCTCTTGGCTTAGATGATTTTGGACCAGCTTCTTGACATCTTCCTTCTCATCATCCCAGCCGGGAATATCGAGCTTCTGGGCAATATACGTATATGCCTGATGAAGGCTGTCCATATTACTTGCAGACACCCAAAAGACTGCGCAATTCTTATACTTCTGCTTTGTTCTATATGCAAACTCGAGCGCTAGCTGTGATTTGCCTATTCCACCTATTCCTGTAATCGCGATTTTTGTAGTTTGCTTGCTAGTAAAGATCCTTTCTTCTAGTTCCGCAAGTTGTGAATCTTGACCTATAAATCGGTCGTTCTGATGGAATGGTACAATGAAGGGAGTGATTGTTTCTAGTTCATTTTGAAGTCTGTTTAATGCTTTCTCCTTTCCTTCACCATAGGAGAGAGGCATGGTGATACTGAGAATACCGAGGAGGCAATATACACTATCTTCTTCTTCAGTGGTTTCGCGATGCCTGGCCCATTCCTTTCGTTCGTCTACACTGAATTCGTCTAGGGGATGATTCTGTAGAGCCTTGATTGGAATACCGGTAATCTCGTGTATTAGCTGCTCGAGAGATGTTTTATTTCCTAGTAGCTGTCCTTCAGAGGAAAAGAACTCGGCTGATACTGGAGCAATAAGCTCTTGGAGTGTCCAACCTCGAGTAAACCATTTACTTTCCCGAAAGGATGCTTCCCATGTACTTTGCTGGAGTGCATCTGTCGAAGCAGGTACCAAAACATCTGATAGGAACACGTAGCATTTTTTGGAATTTTGATACCAACGAAACATTGAGTTAATCGCTTTTGAGAGTTCACGGAGGTTCCATCTGTCGATGCAGCATGTGTCAATCCAGAAGTGTTGTAACTGATCTTGCGCCGTTTGTTTGCCGCAGAATTTGATCTTTCGATAGCCGGCCTTACTTTTATAGGTGTTGTTTTTAAGATGTTCGAAGAGGACCTCATCATTACCCCATCTGTGCGAGAGAATAGCATATGGCGGGATTGCTTTCCCACTGAAGTCCGTTAAGATCAGCTTCCCGACATTGTCGAAATGAAGAAGACGCATCGCTACATTAGTCCCAAGACACTATGATAACAGTACATAGAAAATTTAGTATAGTCTGAAGCTCATGCGGATGGGTGGCTATACATAATGGAGGCGAAGGAAGCGGTCTGATGGTGGGTTGTGTTAAGGCAGTAGTTGAAGGCAATGCGGAGCAAGGCGTTGGCTAAGCCCCACCATCACATGCGATTTAAATCAGATTGAGTTTGATTGCTGTTCGGCAACATGATGGATTAAATAAATGGCATTCGATATGAGAATAGCAGACTCATAGGAAGAGGAAGAAGAAAAAGGGGGTAGTTGAAAAGTCGACAGGAAAAGCGATGAAGCAGAAGCAGTTTCAAGAGCAGGACAACATAAAATTCACGTGACCTTGCATTTCAGCCGTATCGGGTCGACCGTGAGGGCCATAAGACCTTCGTCACTTCGTTCAAGGCACAGGCATCAACATCAACACGTCAACACATGACGAGAAACGTCTATTTCAGCGACAGAAGGCGCAAAACAACCGTTGACCTTAGCTATCGCGTATTCTCAAGTCTTGGAGCGTCATAAGGCTGCGATGGGAAGCATCAGTAGCGATAGATTACAGCTAGGCTGAGCGGGCTGGTACTCTCCTTGCCAATTCTAGTTGGGGGATTGTAAATCAGCATAGAAGCACAATCGCCCCTTAATTTCGTCGCTGCAATCGGGTTAAGACTAAGCTAGTAATTTGATAGATTTCCGGCATGATACATATAATTTTGATGTAGCCATGGCCGTTCGAAGTGGCTCGCTCGTGCTGGGCTCACGTTGATTTGTAGTATTGTACGGGAAGGGGAAATTATTTTTAGAACAGATCTAGAACGAGTGCAGTGTACAGTTTAGGGCTGCTATTCCGAGAACATCTATGCTTGTGGCTTATAATCAGGCTTATTGTTTTCAGAAGCATTTGCCGCGTCTCGTCACGGCGGGCGTCTCGCCACACAGGATGAACGTTATTTCGTCCACTAGCCGGCTTAACAATATACATATTTTGGGTCTATGGGAGGATGCTAGCCACAACACCCATAAAGCCCTATTTCATAATGATTGCTTTCCTTTGGGCTTCTTATAGTAGTTATTATACTAACACCTCTCTCCTATAGCAGCTCAACGACGAAATAATATAGGTAGTATTATGATTGGTAAATATTCACGGTAGTAAGATATACCATGGAGCTGGATGCAAAAGCTCTCCTTTGGATTAGTTTTAAGCCTATCTAAACTTTTTTGGGGGTCACATTATTCCCATTACGTGCTTTACCATTAACCTTCAATGGGGTACTTATCATCAAGCACATCGGCTAGGCGTACCACGGTAGAAGTGAATGGGGTGAGAAGACCCAGCCTCATGTTGTCGTACGTTTCACCTCCATAGAGAGTCAAATGTTCAGGATACTTCTTCGAGATCTGAATGGCTCTCGAGTAGACTGCGCCCGCAGGCGTTCCGTGTTGCTCCCATTGATCGACATCAGCGCAGGCTTGGTTCGTGTACACTTGGGACCTGTCTGCGTCTGAGACAACGATAGTTCCGCATCTTCCTCCCACGGGACTCCAGACGACGTAAGGACTGGCATTGGGTGCGGTGGTGTTGTTGATCACAATGGGGAGGCCTTCCGATAGACGGAAGTCCAGAGGTGAGTCTGCCAGCACGTAGTAGACAGGGTAGTTAACGCCGTGTGAAGACGAATTTCCAATGGGAAGCTCATGGACCAGAATCCACTTCTTGATCGGGGGAATGTATTCGACAACGGTCATACCAGGGCGGGCAATGTACTGGTCGTATGCGACGTCGTTGACAACGGGACCCCAGGTCTTGAGATCCTTTGATGTTTGATGTGCGAGCTTCTGGCCGTGCTTTGGATCGCGCTGGTCTGAGTAGTAAGCTACTAGTTCATCCTCGTATTGTCTGTATGAGATTTCGTCAGTAGCGCCCTAGCTAGACAGTCAAAAGACTCACAGAAGGTATGGCTCCCAGATTGGAGTAGCCCCGTTTGTAGTGTTCGGTCGAGTGCCTTGAGCAACATGGCTGACGAATTTCCAGGTTCGGGCTTGGTCAGTGCTGGCATAAAGATCGATCCTCGTGCCATTGTTGCTCCAACTGTTTCCACTGCCCAAGATTGTTCCGGCAGGGTATCCACCCATTGGTTTGGTCAGTTCGGTCAACGCGGGCTGTGCACTCATACCCCACCCGTTGACTTGGTCGGTAAGGTTGGAGATATATTTCCAGGTAGCACCTCCATCTTTGCTCTCGAAGACAGGGAAATAGGATGGGCTATGTCCTGAAAAAGATGTCGTAGCAATGATGGTACCATCTTGTAGTTCAACGTATCTTGGGTACGTTACGGACTCGCCCTTAACTGGCTGATAAATGGTGTTGTTTACGAAATACCCCCAAGGTTTTGGTCCATGTGGTGCGCCAGGTGGTGGTGGTGGTGGCGGTGCCTCAGAATGGTGGGGAGGCGGCGGAGGTGGGGGTGGAGGTGGATGTGGTCCCGGAGCGGGTGGTGTTGGCTTGGGAGGTAGTGCAGCAGTGCTGCCAATAAGCATAATCGTGGTGGCGACGGCGGAGAACAGCATGGTGGGCAATCGCTGGAGCTGATGCTGGAGCAACTGATCTTTCTACAGCCTAGAGCACTTATATACCTACCAGGTAAATGCCGCTATAAAATTCTCCAGATCCCACAATTGAGCGCAATAGTCAATCAAGTCTCAATCCGGCAATTCTATCGACACCAAGACGCAACTAACCTACAAACCCTTTGAACCGCAAACTACTTGGGGCTGGAGCGCCACACAAAATTCTACCGCCGGGTTTATCCTACTGTTGAAAGCATTTTGCCGCCGGAAGTTGCTCGTAAAAATACACCCAACCTCGCTTACCACCCCAATTGAAGAAGAGACGGTTAGGTAACCAACTGCTTCCGACATATGCAACATAGAACTATCGAGTGCGATTCAATCAAAGCAAGTCTCACTTAACTCGGTTCCGCAAACAGTAGGTAGCTTGTATCTCTACTTTATAATCACGACTAAGCATCGTGGTTCGCAGCCGACTTTGATACATTAACCGTGATCCTTCAGACTGGGGTAGCTTGACAAAACTCTAATTTGGGTTGCCGTTTTTCATGACAAGTAGACCTACATAACTTTTATGTCATGGAGCTAGAATACGTACCAATTCGAAAGTGTTCGACAGAATCCATGGTGTTCGAGTCTCTAATGAAGAAATAGACACATGATTCTCTGAGATTAGCTCGCATAACCCTTGTCGAGTCAATGAAGCTCCTGCAACTCCGCAAATAAAGTGGATATAGACGTGGCAAATATGAACAGGGTGTGCGGGGTATGGTGGGGAAATACTGCTAGTGTCTTCCATCTCCATCTGAGTAGATTGTGTTCATATTATCGCGCATCTCCACCTAGAGACAAGCTTTTCGTGTTCTGTCAGAGTTCGGCTTGGTTTGCTTATGTCCAAGCCATAGAATACCCTATGTCCATTAAGATTGTGCGATCGATTATTCCAGAAGAGATGTACGAAGCACCTCGCTTATAGACGAAGTACTGTGAAGCTCTAGGTCGGCCTCGAGTCTTCTTGCTACCCCACGACAGAATAATTGTCTGCTTGCGGAGTCCTGGTCTAGGCGTTGAGTATTGTGCCACTCCGAGCGGCATCAGAAATTTTGCTTTGCCAACTCATTTCATGATTAGTGAAACTGAGGAGCCAGAAGCTAGATACGAGAACTGTAGTAGAACTCCTTGATCCAGAAGTTGCGGCCTACAAGGAACACAATATCATTTAATGAACCCAAATATCTTAATGTGAAGAAGAAGTGGCAACGTCCTGGCCATAGTAAACAACGAATGCCTTGCATGTAAAACTTCGAAGAAGCGTCGACTGCTTTGAAATACGTGCTGGGTACATTAATCGCGCCCTTGGGTTTCCGAAGCCATGGTAGAAATGGGAAATTTCATCTACTGTCGATTCCAGCGTAGCCGGAACCCAGATCCAGAGCACCGCGAACCCGGTACCGTTGATTAAAAGTACGAAGACGGAGTTTCTCATAGCTCAGTCCAGCGGAAAAATCATGTTTGAGCATTCACCTTGACAGAGATGTCGAAGGCCCCTCTGCATGTGTGATGCGCACGGCACAGTGGCATTGGCTTTTGTGTGGACTCTCCTCATTTTCTCAGTTCTTGTCACTTTCGGACTTTTAGCCGGAATAGACGTATGACATCGGCAGTTGCTGCGACTTGGCCTCCCCTCACCATGGTTACCTGATTGGGTTGTCCAGTTTTAATTTGGGTACCAGAGCTAAGGAATTAGTGGGTAGCTTGCTCCCACAGTGTTATGTGGTTATGTGGTTATGTTCTTTGGGAGTGGCTGTGAGAGGTTCATACCGGAGCGTCTTACGCAAATTTGTTTTCAACTCTCATTTCCCCATGGATAATGCAGACAAGCTGACAAGATCAAGATCGAGATGTAGAAGTCAGATTGTATAAGATCCTGGATATACTGGGTCATATTGCAGGTACTTCAATACCCACTTTTGCCTGGGACCAGTTCAAAGCAAGGTCCCCCTTTGCCAAACATCTTCCGCAAATCCTCAGTAATGACATCAGGCCGTTCCCAAGCTGCAAAATGCCCTCCTTTGTCGTTATCGCTCTCATAGACGACGGGTCCTGGTTGAAATGTCAGTTCTTGATCAGTCCGTGATATCACTGCATTCCGGGAATCTTCCCCTTTGTAGGACAGTAAAAGGCTCCTTTAAGGAGGTCCCTTGCCATCCGATGAAGGCAACGGCACAGCGAAGAAACATAGACCTACCCAACGTCCTCCCCCAAACCCTCGGCACAACCGTAATCTCTTTCGGAAAATGCGCCAGCCCTAACTTAACTCCCTCAATCCACTCGCTCGCCCTCTCTCTGGTCGGCACCTCCTTTGTCGGATTATGCGACGCCTCGTAGTAAATCCTGATGTGCGCATTGGACCCCGCGGTACTGAACCAATAAATGCTCACCCACGTCAAAACCTCATCGTCGGTCCACGGATACCTATCCGTCCAATCGTGCAGCTTCTCGTAGATCCACGCGAGCAGTGCCACGGGACTCGATGCGAAGGCAAAGGATAGCGTCTGCGGCTTGGTCGCTTGCAGCTGGCGGTATGCTTGACCTTCAGTCTGAAACCAGTTGCTTCGGTCGAGACCAGCTTTCTCGGTGGCTGTGTAAGGAGTGACTGCATGTTGAAGGGCGAGGGTAGGGTGGGAAGCGAAGGTCGGCGGACGTGCGCGCACCATGTTGATATGAGAAGCTAAGACGCGTGACGGAAAGAGGAGGCCCATTATTCTTGTGACGTAGAAGCCCCAGTCGCCTCCCTGAGTTACGTACTTGCTGTATCCAAGATCAAGCATCAGACGGTGGCACGTTTCGGCATATTGGGGAAGCGCAAAGCCAGATCTAGTGATTCTTTGACTGAAACCGAAGTTGGGGAGCGAGGGAGCGACGACATGAAACGCGGGACCTCCATCTCCACCTACGAGTCTCGAGAGGAGCTTTTTGACTTCTATGAAGGAGCCAGGCCCTGGTTCGTGTTAGACTTGCTGTTAATACCTGCAAGAGATAGCTTCATACAGCCATGGCAGAACAAGAGAGGAATTGCGCCTTTGACCTCGCTTTTCTGCCACACAAAGTGGACGTCGATATCTCCGAAGCCCTTAACATCTATCTTCTTCATGTAGTTGGGCAGCTCGTTCAATTCTGCTTCTACTTTGCGCCAATCAAAGCCTTTCTCCCAATACTGAGCTAACCGTTTCACATCTGCTAGTGGCGCACCATACTGCCATTGATCTTCCGTTTCAAGCTCATCTGGATAATCTGCATCTTGGAGTTTGCGTTTCAGCTTATCAATGCTCAAGTCAGGTACGCTTATTGTGTAAGGCTCCGGTAGCGACATGGCTGGAAAGGTATACGAGAACAATGAGAGAGTGAGAAACCCTACGAGCTGATCTCTGTGCACTATATATTCGAACGCTGGGACCGAGGGTATGGCAATGCACTACCTAACTCCCCATTGCTGACACTGACATCATCGCACAATCACACAGCTGTTATTTGGCGCGCAGACCGCTTCGGACCTCATCCTTGGAAGGAACCTGGAGGGACTCAGCTACTGGCGATTAGTAAGCCAACTGGATGCTCTGCGATCGCGTGCGTAACATTCGATCGGGGAATAAGTCTGCATGCGCATACCTCAAAGAAGCATAAAGGTGTTTCTAAAACAAGCGATAGTGGTATATGCATGCAGTAAGGTCATCTTCCTGCTACTGTACATCAACGCAAAAGGGATGCGTTTATAGAATTCTACTGCCGTTGCTCTCCAACCCAACAGCAATCTGAGTTGGTCATCATCAATGGAATTGAACATCTTATACATGTACAGTGTACAAGTCTAAAATCAAATGATGCAAAAACCCCCGTCGAGAAGCTTTCTTGTAAATGTATGCTCTGCCTGATAGCGTAAAACGACTTCCAATGCCGCCCATGCTGCCAAATCCACATGCAAAGACCTTGGGCCATATCTCAAACACGCCGCACCAAAAAATTACACAATGCTTCTCATCTAAACGCCCATCAGGTAGAAATTCCTAGTAGTGTGTAATAAATCAACCGTGAGCTTCACATTATTCGAGTCGTGATTGAAAAGTCTTTAAAAAAGGTCAGAATGAATTAGTTCTCCTCATTGAGAACTTCCGAATCCATTTCCATTGAACGAAGTAGGCAATGATCGCTCCGTTACAGGTGAGGACTTCTTCAAAGGCGGACTCAAATCCTGCGGCGGCACACTCGGTGACAGCGATTTAATCGGCGGGAAAATGGGCTTTTCTGATATCTCATGACTAGAAGTAGGCCGCTCACCATCATGCTTCGAAGGCGCAGGAATAGGATCTGGCAAGACTCGAGCTGGCATTTGACTCGGAGATGGCACAAAGTTCACTGGAGCGGGCGCGGGTGAAGACATGTGTCGGATTGATGGCGGCGGAGAACTATGTTTGGTGGGCGAGAACACAGGGGCTTGAACTGAGCTTGGAGGAAATGACGAATGCGGGCTATTCGAGAAGTTGTAGGCGTTGGGGACTCCGTTGACAGGCCGTGGTGATGAATGTTTTACAGGAGAGTGATGAGCAGCGGGTGTTCCAGTAGCAGAAGTAGGCCGACTGAAGCTACTGTTGTAGGATGGATTCAAGTTTGATTGGAAGGGATTAGGCCCAGTGAACGGACTGCCATTCTGACGAGGAAAGGACATACTGTTGCTGAAAGGGCTTGCTGTATAACTTTGGAATCGAGGTGGCGATGAAGTTGGAAAGCTGTGGTGAGGACGCGTTGGGGAGCTGATGTTGGCCCGGCTTGTTGGCGAACCGTACACGGCTTCTGAACGTTGGATCCCAGGAGGGCCAACTGCCTGTCCACGAGGTGAAAGGCTTGGTCCGTTCATTAGGGAGTTGCTGGACTGCATTGGCCGGGCAGGAGAGGACTGGTTAGGTATCGACTTTCGAGGAGATATTTCCACTGCTTTAAGTTGATGCGCAGGTCCAGTAGACGTGCCGCCATTAGTATGCGATGCAGAGCGAGAGCTTGGAGAAGCCGAAGTTAGCCTAAGTTTGAGCGCAAGTTTAGGTTCTGTTGTGGCTTGCCCTCTTCGTCTGCAGGAAGCACACAAGAACTTGAAGTCCTCCGCCTCGGCTCGCTTCGCCGGTATATTGTGACAGGCCGAGTGTTGCCAAACGCCACAGCCGTCCTTTTCATCACACTGTATTTGTGGTTTGCCATCATCCTAAGGGCGTCAGTTAAATAGACTGAAGAAAAAGAGCTTATGATACTTACAATGCACTCCCCATTCAAGCCGCATTTCTCGCAGTCAAAAAGCCAGTACTCTTTCTCTTTCAGCTTTTCTAGTTCCTTCTTCGCCTTTCGCATTTGTGCCTTGAGGTGACGCTCTGATAGTCTAGCCTCCTCAGATACTAATTTCTCTTCGTCTTCTTGCAACTTGCGCAAATTTTCTTCTTGCAAAATCTTTGCAGCTTCTCGCTCACGAATGCGCTGCTCTCGGGTTTGCCTACGAGATTCATGTGCCTGTGCAAGGTTAATAGAGAATAACAGTGTTCGCACGTTCTGACATACCTCTTCTATCTTGCGCTGCTTCTCCTGTTCAGCCTTTGCCATAGCCAGCTCAGTCTTTCTCCTACGCTCAGTCTCTTCAGCGTGGTCAACCTCTTTCTGCTTCTCCAGCCGGGCTGAGATCCTCGATGACCGTTTCGCGTTAGCTAGCTTCTGAAGTGTTTCGAGCTCCTTCATTTTACGGGCTTCTTTCCTTGCTTGGTCCTCTGCGACTCTGGCAAGCTCCGGGATGATTTCCTCCTCTATACGTTTGTATAGATTCTTCTCATTCTGGTCTCGGCTTTTCCGGATGCTCGTCAGATACTCTTGGTAATCTTCTAGTGTGATGCAAATGCACTCCCACTTCATACCACCCAAGCCATCGTCCAACAGGTCGCCTGACTCTTGAGTTCCTGTAGGCTCCTCATTATCCTCAACTTCCTCTGTTTCTGGTGATGATACTCGCCTCCTTTTGGAACTCCGTGTCGATTTCGATTTACGGACCTTCGCTTTTGATTTGGCCTTTGGCGGAGGTGCCGGTGGTGGAGGATCGGTCCGGCGGTATAAGCGGGAGTCGTCGAGGAAGAAAAGCGTACGGTCCTTTGCATCCCATCCAAAAGGTTCGATGCGCTAATAAAGTAAGTCAGCCTTCATACTACGATGTCGCAAACCATGCTCCTTACCCAGTCAATTTGTTCCACATCGCTGTAATTTAGGCGCTCTCGGATTGTGTTTGGGTTGTTCAGCGTCCAGATAGAGAGTTGTTGGAGCACTCGGATCTTGGTGAAGACGTCGAAATCGTCAAACTTGTTGGGGATCTCATCGGTGCCGAATGGGTTGCGGGTCGGCGCTTTTGCCACGAACTGGCGGCGGGTATACTCATCGAATATTTCGAGCCTATACGCTTTTTAGTTTTGAGGAGTCAAGCTGGATCGGATAGACGCACGTTAGGCCCTTATGCGACGAGACATGCTTAAGGAGAGCAAGCCCAATCTCGGTGAGCTTCTCGGAGGGTTGTGGCTTGAGGCATTCGGTCTCGAGCTCCTATGCGGGTGTCAATATTTGATCCACAAACCAGGCACGGTAGGCCGCGGGCGCGCTGCAGGCGCAACGACGTACCTCGATGTCGAAATCGTCATCGACTTTGAGAGCTCCTTTGAATAGGTAAATGTACTGAGCTAGATTGGCAAATTGCCACATGTTTCGCAATTTGTGCAGAATACTGGGCTCTTCAAAGGGCGTTAGCCGCTCCATCTCGTCGCGGCCGCGCTTTCTGGCGACCATGTCGGCGATGCGTGCTAGGCGGTGACGCGCGTGCAAGGGCGGCGATTCGGTAAGGCGATGGGTGGGCAGGTGACGGAGGAGTAAGTAATGGCAGTAGATGCGCGTAAGGTTTGTGGTAGGGATTGCGGCAGGGTGGTAATATCGGTTTGGTTTGCGGAGTGTTCATGGGTGACGTGAAGGCCGTAGACTTTTGGCGCGACATGCACGACTCGCCGTAAGAAGCGCGCTAGCCTAAAACGGAATTGCTACATCATCGCTGCTGTGCTCCTATGCCATACTATGCCATTGCATATTCTCACGTATTCTACTTGACGTCTCCTGCTGGTCTATTGCAGGTCTACTATTTCAGCTGCACGTGCAAGCTGGCACCCTGGTTGCTGATTTCGTTGTCGATCCCAGAGCACTTTTGAGAACCCTCTTCAACCCTCTTCTTATGCTAGCCTCCCACCTGCGAAGAGTCAGAGATTATATTACTTAGAAAGTGCGTTCGAGGACAAGTACCAGCTTGGGAATGCTTGTGCTGGGCTTCCAAAGCCATCTTCTTTTATTCCAGCCTGGTCTCTTCCATGAGCAGGCCCCTGGAAGCTTCGGGTGTTGTCCAATCACATGCACCTTCATCCTTTGCTCTTTCGAGGTCCCGGATTTCCCCTTTTCGGCAGGCTTCCCTCACAGTGAAGATACTGAGGAACTCCAGGAATCAACATACCGAGCACAATGCCAGTCTTGAGCTTAGGCAAACGGAGGAGCAACGCCAGAAAACGCACGGAAGCCATCTGAAAGTCTAAAAATACATATTCGTAAGCCTTGCCCGAATTGCCGGGATGGGCTGGTGCGCGACCTGAACTGCATCGTTTCTAACCACATGTGCATTGTCTTCGACCTTCTTACCTCAACTTTTTTTACGCACCCCCTCTTTCGCCACTCCTACACCTGCTCCCGCGGTCAGTCCTTCGCTCCAAAAACGTGTCCGGCCCTGAACTAGCCTCCTTACCCACGCTCCGTCCTTGCGCCGCATAAGCCACCAGCGCGACTCGATGTAGATTGCGACGTGTAGCACACTCAGGCACCACCCCCTCCAATGTCCTCCCCACCCGATCACAGCCACCGCAAAAGCCATACGCATCAGTCGATACCCCTACAAGACCTCCATCGCCCCCCCGACGCCCACGATGCATATGCGCAAGAAGGGGGCGTCCTGCCGCAGCAGCACCGCAGGACTCTCAGCGACCGGGGCCGCCATCTGCTGAGGCAGTCTGGGGCTTTCGTCTCAGGTAGCAATCGAAGCTCACAGTATGCGCCTATTGCAGAGGCATCACCGAGTCCTACACGCACTCGCACTCGTGCCCCCGTCCGCCCCCACGTTGACACTTCAGGCGGCGTACCCCCGCGTCAAAACGTTGTGGATGAGGATGGCGATTTCTCGCCTGTAGATATCGGCGCCTTCCAAGCCGCCATTGGCTTCTCCGGTATGAGCTTCCAAGGCGACACCTCACCGCCCATGCCTACCTCGACGTCCGCCGACCAGTCATACCACAACCGAGAAGACCCTTACTTTAGCAGAGGACAATCGGAGGACCAAGGCTACTTCTCTCCGGCCGCATATGATGACACCGACACCGCTCGACTTACTGATGCGCGGAATCTCCAGCCCTTCAGCGGTGCACCAGGTTCATTTCCATCTCACGCCCGGGATCGTTCCAGCTTCCAGAGCGTGCGCTTCCTTACGCCAGAGGCGACATCACCTGGAGCTAGACTGGGAGATGACATTGGACATGTCGAAGCTGCAACGGCCGGTCTCCGAACTTCGACTGGACGAAAGCGGTCGCTCTCTCCTGGTGGCATGGAGTCTCCGCTGCATCGGGCAGGTACCATGATGCGGAATATGTCACAGCGTGTCGTAAACATCAGTAACGAACCCGAAATTGCAGAGCGAACTATGCGCCGAAAATCTTCATTACGCCAGGCCCGTCTTCAAGAACCCCCCTCGTTTCCGGCACTACCAGCATACCTTCATGATGGACCCTCTCCTATGCCCACCTCCCCTGTGGAGAAACCACCATCGCCCATTCACACTTCTTTACCTACTAAACGGTGGCATCAGCCGTCGAATCCCTTTAAGGGAAGGTCATTGGGTATATTCGGGCCGGACAATAAGATACGGTTGAAACTTAGCGACGTTTTGGTGCATCCCGTCACCGAGCCTCTACTCCTTGTTCTCATTGTCGTGCAAACCGTTCTGCTCGCTGTGGATGCCAGCGAAGACGTCTTCGAACATCCCCGGCCAACGTACTGGGGTTCTGGTATTGATTATGCCTTGTTGGGCTTGTTCGTCGTGTACACCATTGAAACAATAATCAGAATAATCGTGTCTGGTTTTATAATAAACGCTGCCGAATATAGTACAATCAACAGGCAGGCCGGCATCAAAAAAGCTGTTGTGGGTAACTTCAACAAGCTGTTCGGTCCTCAGCGACAAGCATCCATTAAGCGCGCAGATACAACTGCTTTTGGTCCAGAAAACCCTTCCGTCTTCCGTACTTTTACCACCGCTCAGATCACTCCAACTATAGGATCAGGAAACTCTCGAGACCAGCAACGCGCTCGGCTTGCGCACCGAGCTTACTTACGGCACTCTTTCAACCGAACTGACTTCGTTGCCGTGGTGTCGTTTTGGATTGCCTTCGTTCTTAGTCTGACCGGCGTCGATAACAAGAAGCACATTTACATCTTCAAGATGCTTAGTTGTTTGCGTATCATACGACTTCTCAATCTCACCAGCGGTACTTCTGTCATTCTCCGAAGTTTGAAAAAGGCAGCCCCGTTGCTAGTCAATGTGGCTTTCTTGATCTGCTTTTTCTGGTTACTATTTGCCATTGTTGGCGTACAGAGTTTCAAGTCGAGTTTTAAGAGACACTGTGTGTGGTTGGATCCTGAAGGCATAAGCAACTTCACCAACGCGGATCAGTTCTGCGGTGGCCACCTTGAAAACGTTCCTGACGAGATCATTCCCCGCCCATACATTTCCGCCCCCGGCATGCCATTGGGGACCGCCAAAGGGTTTCTTTGTCCTAAGGGTTCTCTCTGTATGGAGCTTGAAAATCCCTACAACGGCACCCAGAGCTTCGACAACATACTGCAGTCCCTTGAATTGGTATTTGTTATCATGTCCTCAAACACATACTCCGATCTGCTTTATACCATAGCAGATAGTGACTACCTCATTGGTGCTCTTTTCTTTGCTGGGGCAATTTTGATCCTGAGTTTGTGGCTCATATCTTTACTCATCGCAGTCATCACCTCGTCATTCCAGATCATTCGGGAGGAAAGCAAGACGAGCGCTTTCACTGGCGAACACATCGAAGAGGAGGAGACTCAGAACCTACCAAAACCACGCGTGAATAGTCTCAAACGGCTCTATGATGCAACATCTTGGATCTGGGTTATCATCATCGCTTACGGTCTGATTTGTCAAGCTTTAAAGAGCGCTTCTATGAGCCAATCGCGACGGCGTTTTATCGAATTATCCGAGACAGGTGTTACCCTACTGTTGTTCGTTGAGATCCTTATTCGATTCAGCGTTGACTGGAGACACTTTTTCCTCAGCAAACAGAACATTACTGACTTGGTCATCGCGATCATCACAACCGTCATACAGATTCCAGTCATTAAAGATTCACACAATGGCAGAGCATATGCTTGGCTTACGTTCTTTCAAATCATCCGGATCTACCGAGTCGTCCTAGCGGTTCCTATGACCCGAGACCTTATTGTGAGTTTTACTGTTGATCACTGCCAGGCTTGATTTAACTTAGATCAGATGATTGTCCTTGGGAATGTCAGTGGTTTGCTTAACCTGATTCTGTTCGTGTTCTTACTTACATTTCTTGCTTCCATATTCGCGGCTCAACTTTTTCGGGGAGAAATACCACGAGATGAAGACGGAGACACCACAGCAGTGACTTTTTTTACCATTTACAATTCCTTTCTTGGGATGTATCAGATACTCTCCAGTGAGAACTGGACTGAGATCTTGTACAACGTCACTAACTATACCTACGAATGGCGCCAATCTTGGATTGGGGCATCCTTCTGCATCCTTTGGTTCATTTTTGCAAACTGTGGGTAACTCTGCGCTATCAAAAGCCCTGGACTGACCAAATCTTGACAGTTATTGTGTTGAACATGTTCATTGCTGTCATCCAAGAAAATTTTGATGTGTCAGAAGACGAAAAACGTCTCCAACAAGTGAAGGCATTCCTCCAAAAGAAAGAACAAGGGTTCGACTCATCAGACGGGTAAGTTCATTGGAATCTTGACTATGATTAAGCTGACAATTTTAAGTAATCTGTCGCTATCCTCAATCTTCAAGTTAGGTCAAGCTAGCCGCAAAGACCCTTTGGATTACGGCTCAGCTGCTGCTGAAATGTTACTCAAAGATGCTGTAGTTAGGGACTTCCTTGACGAGGCAGATGAGGACGAAAGCCCACACGAAGAAGAACCGCGCCCTGGGATCAGATCTGCTCCTACCATTGTAGGGTCCGGGACATTTTCGACTGTCTGGCAGCGTATTGTGCGACGCATTAGCCACCGTGAACCGAACCCATTCTATGCTCCCCTTGATTTTGGGCGTGCCTATGAGGAAATGGATCCCAGGAGGATGGCCAAGACGGTAGTCGATGCAACGGAAAGACGGAAGAAGGCACAGCGAGACTACCTTCGGAAGCATCCTAACTACAACGTCTCACTATTCATCTTCAAGCCGTCTAACCCTATTCGAAAAATCTGCCAAAGGATTGTAGGCCCTGGTCGCGGAAAAGATCGCATGGAAGGCGTTACCCCCTCAGTACCTATCTGGTATGCCTTTTCCGCCTTCATCTACGCTGCAATAATTGCCATGGTTCTGTTGGCATGCGTTACCACACCTTTGTATCAAAAAGAATATTTCGAAGCCCATGATTTCAGTGTTCGGAACTGGTTTGTGTGGACAGACTTGGGCTTTGCTGTGCTATTCACGGTGGAGGCCTTGATCAAGGTTATCGCAGACGGCTTTTTCTTCACACCTAATGCCTACTTCCGAGGGTCTTGGGGCTTTATCGACGGGGTGGTACTGATTACACTATGGGTTAACGTCATTACCTCATTGCTGAAAGAAGGTCAAATCACACGGGCGGTCGGCGCATTCAAAGCACTACGTGCTCTGCGACTGCTCGCCATCAGTGACAGCGCTCGTAATCATTTTCACTCCTTGATTGTTCGCGGGTGGTGGAAACTGATTTCGGCTGCATTCGTCTCGATAAGTTTACTTATTCCCTTTGCCATTTACGGGTTGAATCTTTTCGTTGGGCGTATGCAGCAGTGCAACGATGATGGTTCCGGTATCTTCGACCTAAACGACTGTGTTAATGAGTACGACAGTTCACCATTTGACTGGAACGTTCTCGCTCCACGTCAAGCATCAAACCCCTTTTATGACTTCGACAATTTCGGCAACTCCTTGTTCATTCTTTTCCAGATCGTCTCGCAAGAAGGGTGGACCGATGTATTGTGGGCTTCGGAAAGCATCACGGGTGTCTTCACCCAACCGGCGCCTTTTGCTTCCCAAGGCAATGCCGTCTATTTTGTTATTTTCAACTTGCTTGGAGCCGTATTCGTGCTGACGCTCTTCGTCTCGGTTTTCATGCGCAACTACACGGAACAGACAGGAGTCGCTTTTCTCACTACGGACCAACGCTCCTGGCTTGAGCTCCGGAAACTCCTTCGGCAGGTCTCACCTTCGAAGCGACCCTCATCAACAAAACAGAGAGAGACGTGGGAAGACTGGTGCTATCGTCGTGCCGTCCGTAAGACAGGCGGTTGGCAAAGATTCATTACTGCACTGTTGATATGCCACCTCATTCTCCTGTGTTTGGAGTGGTATCCGGGCTATTGGCTATGGGAGCGCATCCGCGATTACCTATTCCTCGTTTTCACGATTGTTTTCATCGCCAATGTCATCATCCGCATTATAGGCCTCAGCTGGTACAGGTTCCGGAAAAGCTCTTGGGACGTTTTCTCCATCTTCGCAGTATCCGGTACATTTGTCACATCGATCCTCAAATTTACCAATGATCACGAAAGAGTCTTTACTCAGCTCCATAAGCTGGGACTGGTCTTGATTGCTCTACTGCTCATCCCGAGGAACAACCAACTGGATCAGCTTTTCAAAACAGCTGCAGCCAGTTTGGCATCCATCATGAATCTTCTGGCCACTTGGTTCGTGCTTTTCTTGGTCTATGCTATTGCCCTTACTCAGACCTTTGGTCTAACACGATTCGCTACGAACGAAACTGGAAACATCAACTTTCGCAGTGTGCCCAAAGCTCTCATCCTACTTTTCCGTACGAGCACGGGCGAGGGCTGGAACCAGCTCATGGAAGACTTTGCGTCTGTTGATCTGCCCTATTGCACCAAAGGAAAGCGGTACTTCGAAGGCGATTGCGGGAGCCCGGAATGGGCGCGGGCTTTGTTCATTACCTGGAATTTCCTCAGCATGTACATCTTTATCAATCTCTTTGTTTCGCTGATATACGAAAGCTTCAGTTATGTATATCAGCGAAGCAGTGGATTATCGGTCATCAGCCGCGAAGAGATCCGTCGCTTCAAGCAGGCGTGGGCAGAATTCGATCCCAACGGTTCAGGCTACATATCCAAGGAAGCCTTTCCTCGATTGCTCGGAGTAAGTACCCTTAGAGATCTGAGTCTGCATTGTACCCTATATTAACCATACATAGGAACTTTCAGGTATCTTCGAAATGAGAATCTACGACGGCGACTTCACTGTTGGCAGACTCATAGAGGAATGCAGCGTAGCAACGCGAAGAACATCAGAGCTACCCGTACAAGGTCATGATCAGAAGCCTGAGATCGACATTGACAAACTTAATCGACGGTTAGCAGAACTTCCAACTGCCGAGACCCGACGCAGGCGACAACGTATGAATACGTTCTACGAGGAGGTGTTGGTCTCGATTGACCCGGATCGTGGCATCCAATTTACCTCCCTCCTAATGATCTTGGCTCATCACAAAGTTATCAACGACAACAAGAGCTTGAGGTACGTATAAATCAGAGCTTTGCTCCACCTGTGCTGAATGCTGATGAATTGTCACAGGTTGGAGGAGTTCCTGCGGCGTCGAGCACGCCTCCAGCGTGTGGAGGAAGCAGTGCGACGGAACGTCGTGATCGGCTTCTTCGATACATTGTATTGGTCGCGACGGTTCCGGCGCGCAATGGAGCAAAAGCAGTCAGGACGAATGACGACGGTGCCGGATTTCAGGGTGCCTGAAATTTTCGTGGACTGCGACGACACTACAGACGCACAGCGAGGCCCGAACTCTGCGCAACCACAATCCATCGACACGGCAGACTGGCGTGCGTCAGGCAACGATGCACGTGCGCCATCACCGCCAGGCGACATGACGCTGCGAAGTCGAGCCAATTCGATACAGGCGACACCACTAGGGTCACCGGTTAGAGCCACTCCACTGTCGCCCACACGTACGTCGCCGCAAATGTCACCCTTTTCACCACCTCCCGACGGAGAGTGGCAATTCGCGTCCGCACTCAGCCGGCCTCCCAGTCCGCTCGAGGCAGAGCCCGGAACGAGTGGGAACCGCAGCAGGCAGAACAGTGCCGTCAGTGCAGCCGAGGTTTTGGAGGTGCTTGACAACTCGGTATGGGGTGACAGCATCCGCAGGAGTTTCACACAGCGACGTTCAGGCGGCCGATGAGCCGTCGAACGCTGCAATGCTTTTTCCCGTTGTTTCCCATGGTAGACAAACTACGATGGGTATGACGAGCCAGGCTACATGGGTGCTGAGGGTTCGAGGGGCGTTGGCCTCAGAGTAGGTCGCAGGTGTCCGCGCAGGGGGTTTCGCTGCACACGCGCAGTACAAGGCGCGGTTGCATTGGTGTCTGAGAGTCTCGCTTGGGTATAGCGCAACTTCGAGACGGTGGACTTGGATGGCGCAGGAGTCCTGGCGAGAGGCATTTTCGAACAAGCATCGAACGATTGGGATAATCCTTTTGCTTTCAATGTTGTTTACTTGTATGTACAGCATATGCACGTGTTTCAAGGGAAGGGGAAAGGCTACGGGTGGACAGGGAGCGAATGAATGTGGTGGAGGATTGCTGGTTTGTGTTGCATAGCGACGGCGCTGGTGGGCACCCTTCATTACTTGCATATTCATAGATGTCAAGCCATTGTCAACAAACTGCAAAGTCGTCAAGTCGCGTCTATGGCGATGCTAGGGCTGTTCGTGAAGGTGCAGCGAAGTCATGGTGAAACTCGGCTGGCGTTTCTGGCGGGCGTGCTCCGACAGCTTGGCCAAAGACGCGAACCAGCCCAACGGCCAGACCAAGGCTGCGGACTTGAGACAGCTTGCTGGACCGTCAGAGACACGGAGCGGTTCATGTGCTCGGCTGACGCGCTTCTTACGGGTAGGCGGCTACGGAGCTGTGGTTGCGCTACAGTAGACGTGTGGCCGGAGGAGAGCTCCTGTGGTGTTGTGTGAAGAGGGGGGGACGTGTAGAGGATGAGTCGAGGGGGGGAGACACGCGATGATTTGCGGCTAGGAGAGGCGTGCAGGGGACAAAGGACGCAGCGACTGCCCGTCATCTCTCTCTGCGCTCTCTCTCTGCGCGCGCCGTACTGTCCATGTCTCTCCGATCGGACCCGGCTGCTGGCTTGCGGCCTCTCGTTCGCTTCCCAGTGTCCCGCGGGCCTGGCGGAGATTATGCTGACGAAGGAGAGAAGGCATGCTCGGCAGCACGATTAGCTCATTAGCTGGAGATGGGCTTCTGTTCCGTGGCGATCAAACAGGCGACAGGGGTGTGCTTGTGGTTTCGAGAGCGGGCGTGAGGCGTGTGGTTCGTGTTGCGTGGCCGCTACTGCGGGCTGGCGGACAAGAACAAGCACCAAGCGTATGATGAGCGCGCACCCTGGGGCCCTGGGGCCTGTGGTTTTACATGGCTCCAGATTGTCTGCGCCGGCACAGGGGGGCTCATGCCTCCAGCTCAAACGTCAGGGCGCGCCGGCAGGCACCGACGAGTGCTTAAACAAGGGCCCGTCCGCTGCCAGAGGGCGCTGGCTAGCTGGTCATCTTCTCCGAGAGTTTGCTTTTCAGTTTTGCTTTCGACAAACCCTTACTTTCGTTTCTTATTACCTTGCTTGCGAGAGATCTGCGAGACTGGTCAGGAGGTATACTTATACTTGTATTCTTTGAGAGAAGAGAGACGCGCGCATACATCATACCCACCACATCCGTCGCCTGGCTGTCAACCACTCGACCACACACACCATAGTCTTTCCACCGCCACCACCACCATCACTAGGGGCTCACAGCTGGTTCTGTCTCGCAAACAAACATCTACACTCGCTGTACCCAACTCAACTAAACAATTAACCTCCAATTGCAACCGCCAACCACAATGGCCAACACCCGCACCAACCGCTTTGCCTTCCCCGCCGGCGGCACCACAGGCTCTCTCCGCCGCCTCCGCACCGCCTTTTCGCCAACTCGCTCTAACCGCAGCGTCTCCCCGTCCTCGACGGCGACCACTTCCCCTCTGACGCGCGCCTCGTCGCCCGACAGCCACCGCTCATCTGCCTCCATCAACAGCATCCGCAACCTGCTCATGCTGCGCCGCAAGCCGTCCGTCCTGGACATTGAGCTCGAGGAGGAGAGGCACCTTTTCGGACACGAGCTCGAGATGTTGGAGCCCAGGCCGAGCTTGGGCGGTTTGGGGGGCGTGGAGGTGGGCATTTTCGAAGTGCTCGAAGGGAGGTGCTAGATTTGCAAAATAGACGACTTTTTTGTTTTCCGATGCGGCGTTCCGGGTCTTGCTGACTTTCTTTTTTTCCCCGTGTGGTGGTAGTGAGAAAGAGAAAGTTCTCGTCTTCAGACTGCTCAGTCTCATCGGCGTTTCAGTGGACTGCCTTTTTTTCTTTCTTTCTTCTTACGATGTAAAGATTTTCTTCTTTTGGGCAGCTCGGGAGTCGGTTGCAAACTTCAACTAGCTTTTGCTGGTTTTGTCGTCTTGTTACAGACTGCTTTTTCGAGGCTCCCGAGCTGTTATACCCTTTTTCTATGGATGGGAGAGGATGGGCTAGGAAGGGTGCCTTCGATCGACTGACAGATATATACCCGGATACTTTTTGGACAGACAGATTGGTGCTTGTTCACATGCACATAGAATTTCATGAAAACAATTACAAAATGCCTAAAAAACCTATTGTCCCCGAGGAGCTTGACGTGCTGGTAATTTGTGTCCCTTGGAAATTTTTTTATAGAACCTTCTATACGCCTAAGCTACGAAAAGTAAAGGAGCTTCGAAGGCCCATCGAAGACTTGATGGGCTTCTCAGTTTCAGCTTTCATTTTATTTTTATTTTTTCGAGGAGATATTCCCCCTTCTACCCATGAACAGAATGCTCTCTTAACCTGCCATCTGTCACGGCATGAGGCTCCTCCTCCAAGCATGCCCTCGCTCCGGCACACCTACCCGCCTCCACACACACACCGCGTCTCACAAACCAGTCCAGCATCACTATGCCTCTCTCCCCTTCCTCATGCACCGTACACACGCGCATCCACCACCCTTCTCCACCCCAGAAACCACGCTTATCCCATGTTCAAACTCCCCTTCCTCCGCCATTCTCCCGCACCTTCGACCCCACCACCCATGGTCCCACGACGCAGGCACCGCCCAGCTGTCACTTTCCCGCACGTCCGCAGCGGCACCTTGTCGATAACGTAAAAGGCATCGTATTGTACCGGCGCGCGTTGGCAAGTGCGTGCGTGGGTGCGTGCGCTGCGTACGCTACGTGCGTTGTGTGGTCCGCCGCTCGCTCGGCGCTGCCGGTCTGCAGATTCTCGCCTCGCGCGTCGAGCAGTGGACCCAGTATTGCAGTGGACCGGCCGGAGCGAGAGACCCTGTCGGTCACTCACGCACTTTCTTCTTCCTTTCTTTTCTTTCTCTTTTCATGGGGCGATGGCGCGCATTACCTTCCGTCGGTGGGGTTTTGGGGTGGGGGTTGAGGGACTGGAGAGAAAAAATAGTCCGGTGCGGGATTTCGCTAGCGGTGGATGGGTTGGGGGGGATGGGGCGGTCCTTGGGTAATTTCCACAATTAGAAGATCGTTATACGTCATGTTATTCGGTGCGTGCTGTGGGTAGACAATAATTCTACTGCAGCCGTGAGCATGATTTCTATAGGCACTACCCTATAATTGGTTGCATGGTGCGACGTGGTCGTGTTCGATTCGGTTCTGTAGTTACCTGTTGCTGACAGGTTTTGTGGATCGATAGAACGAGCATCACGGCTACGGGAAGGTTTCCAGTAGGCATCGAGACAGGAAAGCTTTGTTACTTATTGGATCCTTTTACATATCCTTGGCTTTTTCTATTTTCTTTTCTCTTTCGAATTTTTTTAATTAAACTGTGTTTCAACTCCCCAGGGAACACTCGGGTTACCACAGGAAAAAGCATGCATCCACCTCCTGCGCTGAGTGTACATACAACGTCTGCACAACAACCGAATTACTGTCTAGGACCCCCGGATATTGCTCCGAAACATTCCCCCAGCGTGACAGCTCGCCAAAGAATTTAAGATGCTGACCGCGTTATATCGGAAAAACATTCCCATCGCCGGACTATGTCTGTACCTTAGTCAACGTCCCTCATCCACGCCCCCCCAAGTCAGCCCACAGGGCAAAATTGCACGTACCCAATCATCTAAGGCCCGTCTTAGGAGGTCTCAACAATTAATCTCGGACTTTTCGTCTATAGCTCCACATACGCTACCCCTGCGTACGTGAGATGCGCCAATCGCTCCCTCCCACATCACATCAGGTACCGAAGGAAAGCCTATCGATAGATGCGGAAATTAGATACACCGACAGCAATCTCGTGACAGCGCACTTCATTGAATCATGGACTCCATATCTATCTAGAGCCTAAAACAAATCCTTCTCCTTCGAGATGACGATATTCTAGCGCCCCGGACACTGATGTCATGGCACGTATCCCGACACCTTGGTCCCGATGATCTGTTTGTTCTTCATCTGGCGCGCGCGAAGGTGATGGTAGCGCCCCCTCCCCCTCCCCCCTCCCCTCCCAGCGCGCTTGCGAAATTGCAAACAGGGAGCCGAGATCGTGTACGCGCTTATCGATTTGCTTGTATATAAACACGCATGCATAACAGGGTCAACGAATCTTTACACGCGTTTTGCTCGTTTTTGTTTGAGCACGTGTTTCTGCTCACGTGGCGGCAAGAAGCCACGGCTCCCTGTGGCTATCTCGAGGACGCTTAGAGAGAGAGAGAGCAGACATGTGTACATAAAACATGTCGTCCACGTGAGCTCAAAGCATCCCCAACTACATGTAGTCGTGGCAGGTGTCCAGACAGATTCTTTCCCACGGACATTAAGGAGTCGGCTATGCACCGTCTCGGAGGAGCTTGAAAGCACTCAAATCGCACCAGCGTTCTAGATAGACAGCGAGAACGTCCCTTGAGGATGTTGGGTGGTTGGCTGATTCCTGGCTGCTACGAAACGCGGCCCGATAGCATGGTCTCAGTCTCCAGGAGCAATGCTGGAGCCTCTACTATGCGTGTAGGCCAGAGACCTTGAACTCGATGGCGACCGGGGCATGGAGTAAACAGACTCGTAATCGGGCGCAAACTCGCCGGACGGCGCTCGGGGAACATAGAGAGGCAGCGGGTCGATCTCCGTGTCCTCGTCCTCCGGCATGGTGGGTAGTAGCTCCTGGGGGATGCGAGGAAGGATTTCCAGCAGCGTTGTGCAGCGAACGGTTGCTTCGCGTCCTTCGTACTTGATTCCCACGGCCACGGTGAGATCGTATCGCCGAGCGATGGTGTAGGTCTTGAATGATGGGACGCATTCAACATCGTCCACCAGGCGGAAGTTGTGCGCGAGTTTCGCCTTCGTTCCAAAGGAGATCGGTCTGGCTATGTTCGTCTTGGACAGGCAAGTGACGTGTTTCACCATCACGCTCTCAGGCAGGGATGCATACTGGCTCCGAAGCAGAGACGTGTGCGTACTGATCGTAACAGTGACCGAGTCTAGTATGCACTGCGAAATCTTACTTTGCTCGGCAGGGTGCACTGCGTAGGCGTTTGATAGTGAGATGTATAGCGGGATGTTCTGTCCAGGGGAGATTCTTTCGGGGTAGTGAAGGGTAGGCACGATTCTCAAGGTCCCCGTTGTGGATGAGTTGCGGCGGGAAAGCTTTGCAACGGCCTTCTCTATGCCCGTCCTGTGGTCTGGAATAGGCTTCCACGTTTGAGCGTATAGCGCCCTTGAGTGGACTTTGGGTTCCAACACCAAGTCGCTAGGTGTGGGATGGTACGGCAAGAACTCTTTCGTTTTGATAACCCCTTTGGTCGCCCCTTGGTCAAGCGTAGCCCTGAGATAATAAGATACCAGTGCCCTGTCGCCCGGAATGTCCATGCACATGTAGAAAGACGGCGGCAACGGGTGAGGGCTTTTTCGATAGGTGGACCTATTTAACTTCGATTGCTTTGGCTCGGCCACTTCAGGGAATTCGAAATTGAAAGTCCAAGAGTTTTTGTTTGGTGTGATTTGACAGGAGGAGAGCAAGTCTTGCGTGAAGCGGAACAAGACAATAGCTTCCTTGTATTCTTGGCGAAGCGGTCCCATTGACGTAGTAACGCATTTCCCTTGAAAGCTGATGCTGAGTCCAGATATGCTCTCTTCGCAGCCCGGCGCTAAGATGACTCTTCCTGTGACTTTGTCTCCTCGGCGATAGACCCTCGAACTATCACCGTCCACCAGGATGCGTAAACTTGAGTCTGATATCATGGCGATTCGGATCTGCAAGTGAAGGCAGGGTTCAAACTGACATATGAATAGCGTAAATGGACCCTGGTGACTGAACGAAGCGGCAAGCGCAGGCCTTATCGGTATAGCTGGGTTGGGGAGAACGTTTACCGGGTACGCTCAGCCGCCAAGAAATGTGAGATGTCTTGGGCTGCAGGGCGAAGGAGCGAAAAACGGGAGGTCACAAGAAAGAGGCGTCGATAAGATGAGGCTAGATGCATGGAAAAGGCCTTGTTGTAATATGTGTGGAGGAGCCCCCAACACCCCCAAGCAACCCCCAAGCACATGTTGGGCTTGAAGTTGCCTTCATTGATGGGAAAGGGCCCCATGTTGCACGAGGTTCATGCAGGCGGGCAGTTGTTGATGAATGACAAGGTCAACGGATCCCGAACTATTTGTCCTACGATGCTCCTGGTTCCCGAGTCAGTAGCGGCATGCATAGTGTAACTTAGAACAAGACAGATTTAGACATGTGGTAGCAGTGGCATGAACAAGGCAAGTGTCTCTGGCTGACCGCCAGCTACGCCTCGCAAGGCGCTCAGAAGGCGCTGCGGCCAAGAGACGGTTGTGCTCTTAGCCTGGGGTCTGGATCTGCCACAGCTGACCCCAGCATCGCTTATACGACAGCACACGCGAGCCTTTTCACGTGTCCATCGCCCGAAACGGGCCGATCAGCCTTTGCCATTTTGAAGAAGTTGTACTGGCTGCAACTGAATGATAAGTAATCGACTAAATTATTCATAACTAAAATAAGCGAGAGATTTCCATCGAATTATTGTTTTTTTCAGCGTTTTTACTGATCCTATTTTCCCCAAATAGTCTAAAGCCATCATGATATTACTCCAACGTCTCTGAAATGTCGAGGTCATGCTCCGACTATAATTCTGTTGGGTTTCCGATAGGATTAATTTCCGGGGAAGAGGGTTGTCTAGATTGCGTGTTGTAGCTCTGTTTAAACAATGTCTCGATACTAGAGAGAACTTATCCATCGAACCCGTTGATGAGAAGTACAATGCATTTGTAGAGAAAGGGTAGACACATATTCGTGATAAGAGTGTTGTATGAAGAGGAATGAATCCAACAAGAGAAGAGATTCCCAATACCGATCTGAAGTGGAACGATATTCCGACCTAGGGCCCGATCATTTTGGTGTCGTTCCCAAGGGCATTTCTCCTCGACCTCTTTTGCCCCTTGACGAAAGATCTGAAGAAAGTGCACATTTTCCGCAACCAACTTCATTCAGCAGCTTCAAATGGCTCGGATCCTTTGCTGCAATCTAAACAACGCAGCAGCTCTGTACAGGCAGCCAAGTGAGCGGCAGTAGGTCTGAACATAGGGACTGGATCCAAGCAAAGCAAGATTTTTTCAAGCAAATCTAGTTTCGTCTTTCGAGCATGGTCATATATCGGATCTAGAAAAGCTTGCTTGTCAAGACCTGCAACCCACTGCTTAATAAAGGGTACGTTCGCTTGGTAAGATGTATCACTATGCGGATTAATTCGATTTCGGTGAAGATCGGAGCGGAAATTTGAACTTCTAGTTGTGAGAATGGTGGCCAACATCTCGACCATGACGCACCCGAAAGAGAAAATATCAGCACTGAATGATCGCTTCGCTTGCTGGACGACTTCTGGCGCCGCGTACATTCGAGTAAAAGATGTCCAGGAATCGGTTTCTGCATCCTGGGGATTGCTGTATGATCGCGCGATGCCGAAGTCCGCAAGATATATTTTGTAGTTATCGATGCGATCGGAGAGGGGTGTCTTTATGCTTCGTACTAGGAAGTTCTTCGGTTTTATATCCATGTGTTTTATGTTTCTGTTGTGTATGTATTGTAGGGCATGAGATATGCATCCGAAAAAGGTGCGCAATGCGAGACTTCGGGTTCTATGTTCATATGAATTGGAGAAATCCTTGGTTTCGGAAAGTTGATCCACGGTATCGTCCATAAACTCTTCGAGGTTCCATTCTGTCACAGGATAAAGCAATATGGAAAGATTCTTCTTGATGATGTATGTGCCTACCACACGAATGATATGAAAATGTTTCACTTTCTGCAGATGTTGCACCTCACTTATGGCTTCATAGGGCGACAAATGCCTGTTACACCGGATACTCTTTCTTGCTAATCGTATACGACGGCACCTTACAGCTTCAACAATGGCAGTTGCACTATGCCCAAGTAGACGTTCTACCCTGAGGGGGATTTTTGACTGTTCGTCAATAGTATATTCAATATGTTGACCCTTCCCTGACCAATTCAAGGCTTCGGACTCCGGAAGTATAATGCCTTTCTTTTTCAAATCCGCAAGCCACTGGCTTTTAGAGATGGGTTCCACAGTTTGATCTTCTTTCGACCAGACGGACGAAAGAAAATGTTCTCTGGATAAACCAGCAGAATGGCTATAAAGGATTTGCGTATCAATGGTATCCTTGAATTTAACTTGCGGTTGTATGAAAGCATTGTGTAAACTATTATGAGTTGGCGCGGTCTGATAGGTAGTGTTTGAGATTGTGCTTAAGTTTCCCGGAACCGAGGCAGTATGGTAACTCGTATTTTTACTGGTGCTCGTATTCTTCGGCATCCATACTTGATAATCAGTAAAGTTATCTTGGGCAGAATGCAGTGGTGGAAGTGGCCTCGACGTTGCCTCCGACTGAGGTAACTGACCAAAAAAGTCTTCTTCAGCAGACATACATGGAAATTGTAGAGGTTCGTTTTCCGGTTTAATGGATAAGAGACATCGAAGACAGCCATGCATATCCTCATCACGGTCCCTGTGTGCACCATTCTCAAAAGCTGATGGGACCTCTGTCTCATATAATTCAGTAATACCTTTGAGTAATTCTTTCACATTGTTCCGGGGCAGGGATTCTGAGGCTGTTCGAGTGTCTTCGGGTGGAGAGGGCTGTGATCCCGCCTCCTCCATCTTCTTTTGGGGCATAGACGTCATTATTATTCCAACAAGGGTTAGGATATGGCGTGTTTGTTGCCTAAGAGTTCGATATTCTCGTGTAAGAAATTTTTTTGTCGCGAATGTGGGTAAGCTACGGAGGTGGCTGAGGTGGCAGATCAGGCTATCGCGTATTATATAATTGTAGCTATAAAATTATCCGCCGGGGGAGGAGAGGGGGGGAGGGGGTGAAGTTCATACACGCAATGTGGACTTACGTTTTGCACACAAGGAAAAGAATCTCATAATAACAGTGCTTCTCCTGCTACAAACACTCAAAATGAAATTGAAATTGTAAAGGATAGATATTTGTTGGCTGTTGGTTGGTACAGTTATAAACAAGAAAGAAATCAGAACAACTGTCGAGAGGATTTATTTATATGTAAAGTTATTTAAGATAGTCAGGAGCTGAAGCCAACTGGCCCGTTTAACAGGCGGCTGTTAGCTGGCGGGGATGCCAGTGATGGGCTCCAAGCAGGGCGGGTCTTGAGCTGGGTAATGGACCACGGGGGGGAAATACGGCGCTCCGATAATGTGCTGGCGAAGGGGACAATTCCTAGCCAAACGTGACTGATAATAACTTTCGTATAACTGTACAAAGATTTATGGAAGTCGAAGCTTTTAAGACTGTGGATCGTGCTGGTGGCGTAAAGGGACGTCTTTAGTGGTAAGTCGACAGGTCAGGAACGCGATGGCAAGCTGCCAAGACTCGAACGCGCTTCTACGCGTAGGCCATGAATCTGCGGAGAGGCCTCTACAGCAATTGATATCAGCCTCAAAATCCCGACAATCGCCACATTGCGCCGACGTCCCCCATGCCCGCGCGAAAGAGTAATGTGTCGGCTGCGTCTAACGACGAACCGCCAAAAGCAGTCGCCAAAGACAAAGACGAGAGCTTAAGCGTAGAGGTATGCTCCGAAATGTTAGATGCTGCACACATGCCGAGCTGTTCAGGACCTCAACCTCCCCAAATCGATAGTACAGCGACTCGCAAAGGGCGTGCTTCCGCCGAATACACAGATACAGAAAGATGCCTTGCTTGCTATGTCCAAGAGCGCAACCGTTTTCGTCAACTACCTGACCACAAGGTATGCCGCCGCCCCTATGCAATCGCGATGGCCTGTATTGACTATGCATTTAGCGCTGCGGAGCATGCTGCGCGCAGCGGCAAGAAGACGGTTATGCCTAAGGACGTCTTTGATGCCATGCAGGAGCTAGAGTTCGAGTTTATGCTACCCCGCCTCGAAGCCGAAGTCAGCAAGTTTACCTCAATACAAGCGGACAAGCGAAACACGTATAGGAAGAAGGTCCGTGAGGAGAAGAAAGCAGCCAAAGAAAAGGTTACCAGCGGCGACGGCAGCGATGATTCGCCGCCCACAAAGAGAGCGCGACGAATGAGCCTGGACAATGGGGAGCATGCCGGTTCCGAAGATGATGACGACAACGTGGACGAGACAATTGACGATGTAGATCAGGAAGACGATGAGGTAGAAGATGACGAGGTGGACGAAGATGTTCCAGACGAAGGGCTGACTGAGGACCCGCTTGAAGAGAAGGAAAACGAGCCGTCAGACGATGAAATGGGTGAAGGAGATGAGAGTGATTGAGGGCTCGAAAAGATCCCTGCGGCACGCTGAGCGTAACATCATGCATGGGACGGTGTTGTCGGCGTTTGGTCCTTTTACAATATTCACAAAGCGATGGCACTGTTTGCATGAATTGCAAGGTATCAATTGGGGGTATTCTCATGCTCTAGGGGCTTCTCAGCTGGACAATGCTGTGCTGCCACATTCCTGTACAATATGTAGGAACTCCAACGTCTTCTCGCTATGCTGCGGAATCATAATGGAACCCAGAAGATCTGTGCTTTGATTATACCAGATGACGTACAGTTTCTCTTGTCAGCGTTTCCCTGTAGCGCAACTTAACGTTTCATGGGCAACTCGGGCTTCAGTGGATCACCGTATCGTGCTATGGACGCAAATTAGCCTGAGTCGCAACAGTTAACTCGACCGGGGTGACGCACTCTTGATTTGGGACGATCTGTCTACAATCGAGTCCATGGCCCTCGCCTCTTCTTCCCTAGCACGGCTGCTCTTCCACTCGTAGCCCGGTGCATCCTCTGGGTTGGTCCACTTATAACCGGTAACAGGGTCCTTGCGGACAACACCACTCGGCTCGCCAGAAGATTCAGCGGTGGCAGCCGCTGCTGAAGCTGCTGAAGGGTGGGCACGCTTGCCGTTCGCGTTGATCATGGAGGGCGTTCCGTTTGAGGTAGCCGAGTTGTCGTTGCGAGCTGGACCTTGGGAATTTGGGGGGGAGAGCTCTGAAGCAGGATTTAGCGAGAAGGCGGCAGGATTATGAGGCGTCGAGGGGCCTTCTCCGGGGAACATATCATCTTCAGGCTCCAGCTCGGGGGAGGAGTGCATGGTCGAATCGCCGTCAACGTCTGAGAGTGGGGTCAGAAGGCAGCCTCGGTGGGGAAACAAATGGAATCTTACCAGACATTGTTGTAAGCAAACAAGGGATTCGGAACTAACTTGTAGAAGAGGATGGCGGTCGAAGGTGAGGGGCAACAGCCTGCGCATACAAGGTACTTACAAACAGTGACGACGCGGCAACAATTGGGGGACAATGGCGGAGTTAAGCCGCGCTGTCTGCTTCCATGGCCTAGCCGCGGCGGGTGTAAGCGAGGAGATCGCCGCATAGATGCCCCTCGCTATCGAGCATTAGACATCCAACAACCAACAACGAGCATCGAGCATCGAGCATCGAGCATCGAACACCGCCCACCGCCCGCCCAACTCTACGCCAATATGTCCAAGAAGAGCGCGCTAGCTGATGCCTGGGACGACGACTGGGAATCCCTTGCCGATGTATGCCCTGTCGGCTCTCAAGTCATTACGCACATGTCTGACCTCCCCGTAGAAGCACGTTACGTCTGAGCAGAAGAGCGACCCCGCACCCAACCCAAAGCTGTCCAAGGCCGAGCGCAGGGCCCAGCATGCTGAATTCAACAGGCAAATTTGGGAATCTGCGTAGGTATGCGCCGAGAACGATTCGCGTACGCAGCTGACGGGATTTGTGTACAAGGGAGAATCCCGAGCCAATGCTGTTTCTCGAGGCCCGCAACAACATACCGGTACAGCCCACCTTCAAACCCACCGTAACACTCTTGGCCCGGAAGCCACGTCCTCCAGAGGCTCCGCGCGATGGCATGGCCGCGCTGAGCTTGGATGATGAGGATAGTGAGGAAGAGAGGCGCAAGAAGAGCGAGGCTGACTTTGCAGCCCGTGCGGCTCGTGCTCAGAAAGAGCGCGCAGAAAAGGAACGCAAATATGCAGAAGCCCGTGAGAAGATCTTTGGTTCTCCCGCCGCCTCAGATGATTCGCGCGGTCCTTCTCCCAGCAAGTCTGGACGCGGACGAGGGAGGGGTCGTGGCGGACGCGACAGTCAGCCACGGTCCAGCAATGAGCAGTCCCCTGCTCGGCCATCTGCTGCAGGCCGTCAGTTATACGATCCAACATATTCTCCCAAGCCGGGTTCGAGCTTTGTCCAAAGGAAAGACGCAAGCACAAGCCGACCAGCTACTCCGAACAACCAAGAAAAGCCGATTCGTGAGCCTCGTGGACCCCAGGCAATAGGCAGGGGCGGAAGAGGATTTGCACCCAGGGGGAATCACCACGGTCTTAATTCGTGAACATCCCTTTCAAGCACACTATCTCAGGGCTGCGCCCACAGACTGCGTCATACAAGCGCATTCCTTCCGGAATTCTTCACGGCACAAGTCCTCTATGAACCTTTAATGCCTTGACTAACAGAAACCGGCAAACATCACCACAGAAGTCTGCTCTTCCCGCACGTCGCCCGCATGGGCACTCCATTGGACGTCTTGCAGTATGACAAGTAGAGGAATGCGTAACGGCCCACATTCTGCGCGGGCCGTGGCTTTTGTGGGGATAACCTGGGACGGTGGATGATGAACTATCTCACAGCAGATAAGTTCTCCAAGTTTGAACATATCCTACCATCTGCGGCAGTTCAGTCGTCGTAGTGGGGGTCGCGCGGCATGGTCGAGTATACATGTGTCGCTATGTCGTTGTATGACTTCTGTCATCATGTTGAAGAGAGATAACCCTCTTCTCGATGTTCTCTGATGGCCCCTGCCCGCTATGCCTTCACCGACCAGTGTTGATGGGATTGGAATGCTCGCATCCTTACATCCTGTGTTCCCCTATGAAAATTGCTCCTGCGTTCCCAACGCGTTCTGTTATAGAATCAACAATGTAGAGCTTAGAAATATCTTGATTTTGTTCTTTATAACGCTATAGTTCCCTCGCTATCCGTATTTTGACAGCCTTTTGTTTAGACTACTTAATATTCGTCACTCATTCTCCATATTTGGTCTCTCGCTATACCATCGGCCCTACTATGGATTCTAAGGCAGCTGTGGCCATTTTGGCCTTATATGCTGGTGCTAACGCTGCCGTACTCCCTGCACTTCCTGGTCTTGATGGCACTTCTTCCGCTTCGGGTACGTGATGTTGGACTGGCGTTCAGAGGACTCAGACTCACTACTCCTAGCTCCCAGCTCCACACCTACTGGGGACAAGTCCATTGTTCCACCTGTTCCCATTCCTGGGTTGGGTGGTTTGCCCCCGTTGCCTGCAGCTCCACTCG
>Ga0247757_10000381_pt1 | contig 37203 bp, 19 predicted proteins | sample UWRJL126311R4_FD_180929 | JGI IMG/M metagenome (GOLD analysis project Ga0247757, IMG submission 180929) | Plant litter microbial communities from Arlington Agricultural Research Station in Wisconsin, United States - UWRJ-L126-311R-4 | ecosystem: Environmental > Terrestrial > Plant litter >... | reverse complement strand
TTGAACGCCGGCGGCTTCGGCCCGAACGACGCAACGATTAAAGTTCGTCCTCGCGCTGCACGCACCACGCTGATCCGGCCGCGCACGACCTTCGTGCCGGAGATGCTCAAGTCTGTCGAAAACATTTGATCGAGGAAGCTCTGCGCGCTTCGCGTGCGGGGCTGCTCGAGACACGGCTCTATGGGGCGTAGCGGCCCTGGCAATCAGGAAATACTAGGCATGGCAAAAGCTGTACTGACGTTTGCGCTCTATCAGGGTGATGCTCTCCAGCGCCGGGAAACCGTGACGCAGGACATCGTGAAAGTCGGCAAAGACCCGAAGAGTCATCTTCGCGTCGACGACGAACTCGCGTCCCGCATGCACGCGGTGATCGAGGTCGCGGGGCCCGAAGACATCACGCTGATCGACCTCGGCAACGAGCCCGGGACCATGGTCAATGGCGCGCGAGTCAACAAGTGCAAGCTGCACGTCGGCGACCAAATCCAGGTCGGGCAGACGTACATCGTGCTCGAGAGCGCCGATTCAGCCGGCGCCGAAGCCGTCGCCGCCCCGCCTCCGCCCGCCTACGGTGCCCCGCCGCCGAATCCGTTTGCGGCCGCAGCGCCGAGCCCGTTCGCGGCCGCCAGTAACCCGTTCGAGGTTCGCTCCGCGAATCCGTTCGCGGCCGGCGCAGCCGCCACGGCACGCGCTCACGCGCTGCACGTTCCGGACGACGCCGCGCCCGGCACGTACACCTACACGATGATCAAGAGCGGCCCCGACGTGAGCTCGGACGAAGTGGAGATCGCGCATCTCCAATCCGTCGAGGTCATGGTGCTCTGGGGCTCCAACGTGCTGCACGTGTCCCATCTGACCCCGCCGCGTAACTTTTACGTGGGTGAGGAACAGGGCAAAAACTTCGCCTGTGACTTCTTCATCCCGAGCGAAAAGCTGGGCACCACGCGCTTGCCGGTGGTGATTGGCGATCGCGCCTCCGTGGCGGTCGTGATCCCGCCGGGTGCTCGCGGCACGGTCGAGCTGCCGGGCATGCCGCGCATGTCGATGGACGAAGCGCGCCAGCGTGCGCAACCGACGGCCGAAGTCAGCGGTGGCCATCAATTGAACTTGCCGAGCGGCGGCAAGGCGCGCGTCGAGATTGGTGACTTCGTGTTCCAGGTGGCAGCCGTCAACGCCGGCAAGCCGATCAAGCACGGTGTGGCCGTCGGCTTCGATTGGAACGTGGCGATGTACTTCGGCCTGTCGTTGGCTGCCGTTGGCGGCTTGGTCGCGGCAATGGCGTTCTTCGTCCCGCCCATGGGCCTGACGGACGACGAAGAGCTGGACAAGGACGCGCTGTACCTGATGCAGCAGTACCTGAAGTCGGCCGCCGAGCGCGAACAAGAAGAGAAAGAAGCCGAGGTCGTCCAAGACAACTCGGACAACAAAGAAGGCGGCACCGGTACTCGCGCGAAGGGCGAGGAAGGCTCGATGGGTAACCCCACGACCAAGGCCGTCAACAAGCGCTACGCCGTGCAGGGTCCGAAGGACAACCCAGATCCACACATTGCGCGCCAAGCTGCGCTGCGTGAGGCGGCGGAATTCGGCATGATCGGCCTGCTCAACACGGGCGCGGCCGGTGACCCAAACGCCCCGACGGCTCCGTGGGGCCGCGATACCTCGCTCGGCTCGGACGACGTGAGCGCCCGCGGCAATATGTGGGGCGATGAAATCGGCGACGCATTCGGCGCCGGTGGCCTCGGTCTCTCCGGCATCGGCGAGGGCGGTGGTGGTCGCGGTGAGGGCATCGGCTTGGGCAACATCGGCACCTTGGGCCACGGAGCCGGTACCGGCACCGGGCAGGGCTTCGGCGCTGGCCACGGTCGCCTGGGCGGTTCGCATCAGACCAAGGCCCCGAAGGTGCGCATGGGTGCAACGACCGTCAGCGGTCGCCTGCCTCCCGAAGTGATTCAGCGCATCGTGCGCCAGAACTACGGCCGCTTCCGCATGTGCTACGAGCAAGGTCTCGGGCGTAACCCGAACCTCGAAGGTCGCGTTTCTGCACGTTTCGTGATTGGTCGCGACGGCGCAGTTTCCAATGCTTCCAACGGCGGTTCGGATCTTCCGGACAGCGGCGTGGTCAGCTGCGTGGTGTCGGCCTTCTACGGGTTGAGCTTCCCGCAGCCCGAAGGTGGCATCGTCACGGTGGTCTATCCGATCATGCTCTCTCCGGGCTGAGCCCGGTGGAGCGGCATCCGACTCAGGCCGGATGTTACGTAAGAGACGCGCGGCAGAGTCCAACTTGCCGCGCGTTTCTGCGTTTGTACTCGAGATGGCATCATTGCCATGAACTCGATCACTCGTTTGCGTAGCTCCGCACGCGTAGCGATCGTGCGCGTGGCTTGCTTGGCTCGGCGTAATGACAGAGCGCGCGCACCTCGAAGGAATGTCGGGGCGTGTGCTACTCGCGAAGTTGCTGCCGGCGACGGTGGTCGCCAAACGCAAACTGCTAAGCGCTCGCGAAAGCACGCGAAATCGGGTGCGAAGCGCCTTTACACCTTGGCCCCCATCCGCCTATGCTGCAAGCCTCTTTGACCAGACTGCGAATGTGCGCAGAACGGTCGAGGGAATCCAAAGTGCTTCGTTTCGCGCCGCGTTCGAATCAGCCTTGGCTGCTAGCAGTGGCCCTACCGCCTGCGAATTTTCGATTCTGCTGGTGAGTCTCCCTATGCGTACTGACTGGAAAGAGGGAAAGCTTGCGATGAAACTCCTGAAGTCTTCTACGGTTTGTTTGATTGCGGTGGGCCTGCTGGGCTCGGTCTCGGGTTGCAGCCGCGACAAGATCGAGGCCATCAACCTCGCCAACGAGGGTGATCAGTCCGTCAAGATCAACGTCGAGGGCGCGATCACGAAATACGAGCAGGCGATCAGCCTCGACCCGACCAATCACCGCATCCTCTGGAAGCTCGCGAATGCGTACGAGAAGAAAGAGGACTGGGACAAGATGGCGTCGACGCTGTCACGCGCGGTGCAGGTTGCGCCGGATTTCGCCAACTACTGGGGCGCTCGTGGCCACGCGCTGATCATGCAAGCGCGCGGTGGTAACCTCGATCAATACAAGCAGGCACAAGAGCCCTTGAAGAAGTGCATCGAGAAGGATGCAAATTCGGCGGACTGCTACAACGAACTCGGCGAGACCTACCTATGGACGGACGACGAGCAAGCCGCGCTCGACAACTACTCCAAGGCAATCGATCACGATCCGACGAAGGGCTACTTCTACGCGGATCTCGCCAGCCTCTACATCAACCTCAAGTTCTACAAAGAGGCGGATCAGGTAATCAGCGAGGGTCTGAAGCTGATCCCGCCGATCGAGAAGAACAAGGGCAAGATCTACAATCTGTACATCTTGCAATCGACCGCTTCGCTCGCCAAGGGCGACAAAGCGGGGCAGGTTGCTGCGATCGAGAAGGCCGAGCCCTATGCCGGTGATGCCCATCCGGAGTTTTCGTACATGCTCGGCAGCACGTACGGAACTCAGGAGCCCCCGCAAAAAGAGAAGGCGTTGCGCTTGCTCAACGCCTTCACGAAGCGCGTGTGCAAAGGCGCGCAGGCGATGAAGTTCAAGGACGAGTGCGAAGAGACCTCGTCCTTGATCCAAAAGCTGGGATCCTGACTTTGATTCGTGTCGTAAAGGCCGATCGCTGCACGTTCGACGAGTGCCCGCCTCTAAGCGGCGGGGCAGGTGCAGCGAAGGCCTTGGTCGACACCCTTTTCGGTGAATGTCGTGTTGTGCCGCCTTCCGGCGGCCGTACTGGAGCGGGGCGTGCGCTACCTGCGCGCTCCGCGTTTGCGTCCACTATCAGAGGCTCGCTTTGGCATCTTCGCCGAGCGGGCCTCAGCGCTAAGTAGCTTGCCCGAGGGAGCATGGATCTAGAGCAGCGTCTGAAACAGCTTGAGAGCCACCACGACTGGCACGGCATCGTCGAAGCATTGGAGCAGGGCCTGGGGTCGACCCAGGACGCGACGCTGAAGGCGGACATTCATCTGCGGCTCGGCCGCGTGCTGCACGTTCAGTTCTTGCAGGGTGTGCGCGCGCTGAAGCACTTTCAGGATGCGTACAAACTCAATCCGTCGTTGTTCGACGCGTTGAGTGAAGCCCGCGCGATCTACTGGGAACTCGGCAAGCTCAACATGGTGCAGAAGCTGCTCGAGTTGCAGCTGAAGAGCGCGCCCAACGCGAGCGTGAAACGCGCGCTGTTCCGTGAGCTCGGCGATGTTTTGTGCGACGTGGGTGAATACGAGCGCGCCGCCGAGTCCTACGCCAAGGCGCTGCAAAACGCCGAAGGTAAGCCGGGCGACATCGGTGAACGCTTGCTCGACGCTCAAGTCGGAGCGGACGAATGGCAAGAGCGCATCGCAACGTTGCTGCGCGAAGCGCACGCGGCCGCAACCCCCGACGGGAGCTCGGAGATTTTCTTGCGCGCGGCGCGCATCGCTCGTCGCTTTGCGCCCACCGAGTACGAGGGGATCCTCGCGCAGGCGTACGTCGCCGATCCGGCCAACGCCAGCGCTGCGGCGCTGTACGAAGGGCTGCTCGTCGACGCGCAACGCACCGAGGGTATCCTCGAAGCCCAGCGTGAATCCCTGAAGCGCATCGAGGCCCCGGTCGGCAAGGCAGACGCCTCCTTCCGCTTCGGTGCGCGCTGGGCGCTGCGTCATCAGAATTTGGAAGTGGGCAGTCAATTCTTGGAAGAGGCGCTCCGCCTCGACCCGAGTCGCGAGCCTGCGTTCACGTTCTTGAAAGACGCCATCGGTGTGCGCGGCGCTGATTGGGAACGCGTGATCCGCCTTGCGGACGAGCTGTCCGATCGCGCGGGTACCTCGTCGGCCGCGAGCTATTTGCTGGCCACGGGTGGACTCATGGCTTGGCGCGAGCGCGGTGATTTGATCCGCGCACGCAAGTTCTTCGAGCGGCTCAGCCGCGTCGAGCCCTCGCACCCCGCGCTGCAGGCTTTCGAGGCACAGATCGGCGAACAGCTCAGCGCAGCTCCATCCGCGCGGGCTGCCGAGATCGCTCCCGTGACCGCCAAAGCGGCGGCGTCCGAAGCGGCTCCCGCTTCGGAGCCCGCGCCCGTGTCGGTCGCTCCTGCGCCCGCGCCGGCGGAGGCCGCTCCGGCGGAAGCCACGCCCGCGCCCACTCCGGTTGCGGTCGCGCCCGTTGCGGTGATGGCCGTCGCCAGCGCTCCCGCCGCGGCAGACGAATCGTTGATCGCCTCGCTGCGTGAAAAGCTCGCACAGCAAGAAGCCGCCAAGCGCTTCAACGAATACGTGAAGACGCTCGTCGCCCTGGGCGATGCCGTGTCGGATCCGCAAGAAAAGGCGGATCTGTACGCCAAGGCGGCCGACCTGTACGTGACCAAGTTCGCGAATCAGGCCGAAGCGGTGCGCGCCTACGAGAAGGTGCTCGAGGTCGATCCGAATCAACCCGCGGCCATCGGCTACCTGCGGGAGATGTACGAGAAGCGTCGCGATTGGGAGAAGCTGATTCAGCTCAGCATGCGCGAGGCGAGCTCGCTGCCGTCTGGCGCCGAGCGCGCGGCGAAGTACAAGCAAATCGCGCTGCTCGCGACGGAAAAGGTCAAAAAGCCCGAGGTTTGCATCGATCTGTGGGCCGTCGTGTTGGAAAACGACCCCGACGACGTCGACGCGTTGAATGCGTTGTCGCAGCTGTACGAACGCTCACGCGACTACGAAAAGCTGGCCGACGTGCTCGGGCGCCTCGCCGAGCTCACCTACGACACGGCCGCCAAGATCGAGCTCTTGAACAAGCTCGGTCAAGTCGCCGGTGATCGCTTGAAAGACGAAGAGCGAGCCGTGGACGCGTACCGCGCGCTCCTCACTCTGCAGCCCGACGATCGCCGCGCGCAAGAGCAACTCAAGAAGCGCTACGTCACGCTCGGACGCTGGGACGACCTCGAAGTCTTCTACGCCGACACCGGCAAGTGGGACGAGTTCATCCGCGTGCTCGAGAGCAACGAGGCGCGCGCGACCGACACGCCGCAGCGCATCGGCATGCTGATGAAGATCGCCGAGCTCTGGATGACCCAGAAGGGCAAGCCGGACCGTGCGGCAAAAGCCTACGAGAAGGTGCTGAGCTTCGACGAGAACAACCTCGCCGCGGCCGAGCGCCTGATCCCGCTGTACACCACCGCTAATAACCCCAAGGGGTTAGCAACGGCGATCGAGGTCAAACTCGGGCACGTCGAACACGCGGAAGACAGCTTGGGTCTGCTGCGTGAAGTGGCCGGCCTGTACGAGTCGCGCATCAACGACAAAGCCAAGGCTTTCGAGCGCTATTTGGCGGCCTTCAAGCTGGCTCCCGCCGACGCGCAGAGCCAGGCCGACATGGAGCGCGTGGCTCAAGTCACCGCGCGCTGGGACGACGTGATCGCCGCCTACAGCTCCGCGGTGTTGACCGCCGACGAAGAGCGCGATGTGGCCACGGCGAACGCCCTGCGTCTGCGTTTGGGGCGCGTGTACGTGGAAGAAGCCAAGCGCGTCGACGACGCGCTCTCCGAGTACCGCGCCGTGTACGAGAGCGATCCGGACAACCAAGTTGCCCTCGGGGCGTTGGAGAGCCTGTATCGCCAGACGCAACGCTGGCGCGACTTGCTGGATGTGTACGAGAAAAAGCGTGAGCTTGCCGATCAACCGGACGAGCGTAAGCGCATCTTGTACGAGATCGCGAAGCTGTACGAAGTGCAGATCGGCGACCCCAAAGCCGCCATCGAGACGTTTCAAGCGGTGCTCGAAGACGACCCGGCCGACTCGGCGACGCTCGCCGCGCTCGACGCGCTGTATCAGAAGACCAAGAGCTGGGAGCCGTACGCGGAGGTCCTCCGCCGCCGGATCGAGCTCGAGGGCGACGAAAACGTACTCGTCGACCTCAAGTTCCGGCTGGCGGAGACGGAACTCGAGTACCTGGGTGACGAAGCCGGGGCCCTGGCAAATTACCGGGAAATTCTGCTGATCAACGCCGACCACGAGGGCGCGCGTTTGGCGCTCGAAGGCATGTTGAAGAGCGAGTCGCTGAGCGCCGAAGCGGCCGCGATACTGGAGACGATTTACGAGACGCGTGGCGAATGGGAGAAGCTGATCGGCGCGCTCGAGATCTTGGCCGTCAGTGAGTCGCAAGTGGAGCGGCGCGTGTTCTTGCTGCGCAAGATCGCCGCGACTTCGGCCAATCAACTGGGTTCGCTGGATCGCGCGCTCGATGCGCAGGCGCGCGCCCTCAAAGAGGATCCCTCGCAGGGCGAAACCTTGCTCGAGCTCGAGCACTTGGCCGGCCAAGCGGGCGCCTGGGACAAGCTGCGCGGCATCTACAACGAGGTCGCGGGTTCGCTCGACGAGCCAGCGTTGGCTCGTCAGTATTGGATGCGCCTGGCCGTGATCGAAGAGCGCTTGGGCAAAGTGCCGCAAGCCGCAGCGAGCTACGAGAAGGTGCTGAAGCTCGATCCGGCGGATGCCGAAGCGCTGCAGGCGATGGACGCCCTGTATCGCGGCACGGGCCACTGGGAAGAGCTGATCAGCGTGTTCCGTCGCCGCATCGATTTGGCTCAAGACGGCGCGGAGAGCGAAGCCATCTACTCGCAGATGGCGCAGGTCTACGAAGAGAAGCTCGGCAAGCCGGACGAAGCAATCGCGGCCTACCGCGAGGTCCTCGCGCTGGACCCGACCAGCCAGGTGGCGCTCAACGCGCTCGACGGCTTGTTCACTCGACGCGGCTTGTGGAACGAACTGGCCGACAACCTCGAGACTCAGCTCGGCTTGGCCGACACGGACGAAGCTCAGCGCGAGTTGATGCTGCGCTTGGCGGCCCTGCGTGAACGTCAGATGGGTCAACCGGAGGCTGCCATCGAAGGCTACCGTCAGGTGCTCGATCGCGATCCGACCAACCAAACCGCGCTCGGCGCGCTCGAGCGTCTATCGGCCGACAGCACGCACTCGCTGTCGATCGCCGAGATCCTCGAACCTCTCTACCGCGGGCAGGGTGATTACCAGAAGCTGATCGGCGTGCACGAAGTGCAGGTCGCGCAAGCCGAAGAGCCGTCGCGCAAGGTGGAGCTGCTGCACCAGGTTGCGGCCTTGCACGAAGACGCCGCGGGCGACGTGAACGCCGCGTTCGATACCTTGGCTCGCGCCTTGGCGGTCGACCCCGCGCACGAAGAAACGCAAAGTGGCTTGGACCGCTTGGCCCGCGTCACCGGTCGCTTCACGGATCTGGCACGCGTGTTCGAACAGTTGGCGGTCGCGCAGAAGGATCCCGAACTCGGTAGCCGTCTGTATTCGTCGGCGGCCGGCGTGTACGAGCACATGGTCGGCGACGGTGATCGCGCGATCGAGCTGTACCGCAAGGTACTCAGCATCGATCCCACGAATCTCCCGGCGGCCGAATCGCTCCAGACGCTGTTCCAGAGCGCCGAGCGCTACGGCGATATGTCGCTGATCTTGCAGCGAAAAGCCGAAATCCTGGAAGACGTCGAAGCCCAAAAGGGCGCGCTCTATCAGGCCGCGCAACTGGAAGAAGACGTGCTCGAACGTCAGGAAAACGCCATTGGCGTGTACCTGAAGATCCTCGAGATCGACGGCGAAGATCTGCACAGCATCGACGCGCTGATCAAGCTCTACCTCGGCCTCTCGCGCTGGGAAGAGCTGCTCTCCGTGTATTCGAAGAAGGCCGATCTCGTCCTCGACACGGAAGAGAAGAAGCTCATCTTCTACCAGGTCGGCGCGGTCTACGAGCGCGAGCTCTCCGACGTGCGACGCGCAATCGACACCTATCAAAAGGTGCTCGAGCTCGATCCGGACGATTTGACGGCGCTGAGCCGCTTGGACGTCTTGTACCAAACCGCCGGCAACTGGCAGGAGCTGCTCAGCATTCTGCAGCACGAAGCGGAGTTGACGCCGGACCCGACCGAAGCCGTCAGCTATCAGTACCGAATCGCCGAGCTGTACGAGCAGCACTTGGGCGACATCGATCGCTCGGTCGAGTTGTACCGAGAAATCCTCAACATTCAGCCGGACCACTTGCCGACCTTGACCGCCCTCGAAGGCATCAAGAACGGCAAGAAGGCGCCGCTCGCGGCGGCCTCCGTGCTCGAGCCGGTCTACGACGCGACGGGCGAGTACGGCAAGCTGATCAGCGTGCTCGAGGTGCAGGTCCGTTTCACGGACGACGCCTTCGCCAAAGTGGAGCTCTTGCATCGCATCGCTCGCCTGTACGAGGAGAGCCTGGGCGATCACGCGCGAGCCTTCGAAACGTACGCGCGCGCAATCGGCGTCGACAGCCAAAACGAAGAATCGCTCGGCTCTTTGGAACGCCTGGCGATGATGATCGAGCGTTGGCCCGCAGTGGCATCGCTCTACGACGCGGAGCTCGACAAGCTCGAGAGCGACCCCGAACGCTTCGTCGACCTCGGTCTGCGCGTGGCGCAGGTCTACGAGGTTCAGCTCGAGAACTTGGAGGAAGCGGTCACTCGCTACCGGCGCGTGCTCGCCGCCGATCCCGAGAACCAGAGCGCCGTGCGCGCGCTGGATCGCTTGTTCACGCAAATGGAACGTTGGCAGGATCTGTCCGAGGTACTCGTGCGCGAGTCCGAGGTCGGTCAGAGCCCGGACGAGATCCTCGAGTTCAAGTACCGCTTGGGTCAGGTCTACCAGGTTCGCTTGGGTGATCTGGACAAGGCGATTGCCGCTTATCGCGAGGTGATCAGCGCGGCCCCCGAGCACGAAGACACCCTGCGCGCGCTCGAGGCGCTGTTCGAAAGCGGCACGAAGCAGCTCGAAATCGGCGAGATCCTCGAACCTTTGTACCAATCCTCCAGTGAGTGGGAGAAGCTGATTCGCGTGCGCGAAGCAGAGCTCTCGCACACCACCGAGCCGAGCGAACGCGTCGCGATGTACCATCGCATCGCGGAAGACGCCGAAGAGCGGCTGCTCGACCCGGTACTCGCGTTCAACGTGCATGTGCGGGCGATCAAAGAAAGCCCCCTCGACGAGCGCACGAGCGAAGAAATCGAACGCCTCGCGAGCATGCTCGACGGCGGCTGGGAGCCGCTGGCGAACGCCTACGCGGACGTACTCGGGATCGAAGACATCGATCCGGCCACGCAAGCCGTCGTCGGCAAGCGCTTGGCTCGCGTGTTCGAGGAAGAACTCGCAGACGTCGCCAAGGCCGAAGAGACGTACCGCTACGTGCTCACCGTCGCACCGCAAGAGAGCGACGCACTGGCCAACTTGGATCGCATCTACACGTCGCTCGAGCAATGGCCCGAACTGGCGGGCGTCCTCGAGCAACGTGCCGCGTCCACCGAGGACGACCACGAGCGCGTCGAGCTCTACACCCGGCTCGGTCAGGTCTACGAAGAGCGCCTCGGGCAGACCCAAGACGCGGTGCGTGCCTATCGCGCCATCTTCGACAAACTCGAGCCGACCAACGAGGACGCAATCCTCGCGCTCGGCCGCATCTACGAGCAGAGCGAAGCGTACAGCGAGCTCAACACGGTCTATCAGCGCGAACTCGACAACGCCGTCGGTGACGTGCAAGAGGCGGAAATTCGCGCAAAGATTGCGCATCTCTCCGCTTCGCGTCTGGGCAACGTCGAGGGCGCCATCGAGGGTTGGAAGCGCGTGCTCGATCTGCGCGGCGAAGATCCGGAGGCGCTCGGCGCGCTCGCCGGTCTGTACGAGCAGCAGAGCAAGTGGGCCGAGCTCACCGACGTGCTCGAGCGTCACTTCGACATCGCGGAATCGGACGAAGACCGCGTGAACGTGCTCACGCGCCGCGCTCGGTTGTTCACCGAACAACTGAATCGCGACGACGAGGCGCTCGAAACTTGGCAGCGCGTCCTCGACATCGATTTCTCGAACATCGCCGCCTTGCGCGCGATCGCCCACGTCTGGCGCACGCGCCAGGATCCGAACGAACTCGTCAGCGCGCTGCACGCGACGATCGATCGCGCGGCCGCATTACTCGAGGCCGAGGAGCTGAAGGGCATCTACCGCGAACTCGGCAAGACCTACGGTTCGGTCTTGGCGCAGCCGTTCGACGCGGCCGAAGCTTGGCGACACCTGCTCGAGGTCGATCCGACCGACTTCGAAGCCATGGCCGAACTCGAGGGCATCTACCGCAGCGAAGAGCGTTGGGTAGAGGTGATCGGCGTCAAGATGCAGCGCGCCGAAGCGCTGCAAGAGCCGGAAGAGCGAGTGCGCGAGCTACTCGAAGTCACGGAACTCTGGAAGAAAGAGGCCAGTGACTACGATCAAGCAACGCCCGCATTCGAGCAAATCCTAGCCATCGATCCCACTCATCAAGAGGCGTTCGAAGCCTTGGAGCGCCTGCACACCGCCGCCGGCCGCTGGGAAACGCTGGTCGAGCTGTACCTGAATCGCTTGGAGACTCGCGAGTCGGTGCAGGAGAAAAACGAGCTCTTGCGTCGCATCGCGCGCGTGTTCGAAGAGCGGCTCGACGACAAGAACCAAGCCTTCGACGCGCTCGTCAATGCCTTCAGCGAAGACTTCGGTGACGACGAGACCGCGCGTTACCTCGAGCGTATGGCGCAGGCCACCGGCCGCTGGGGCGAGCTGATCAACACCGCCAACGCGTGGTTGCCCGAGCAGACCGACAACAAGCAGAAGATCCGTCTCTGCCTGCGCCTCGGCAAGTGGTACGGCGAGGACCTCGGCCACGCCGAGTACGCTCAGCCGTACTACCAACAGGTCGTCGCGCTCGATCCGAACAACGTGCAGGTGATGCGCCAGATCGCAGCCATTCACCGCATGAGCGCGCAGTGGCAGAAGGTCGGCGAGACGCTGACCCTGGCCTTGAACGTCGCGGCGGCCAACGAGGACCGCAAGGCGATCTTGGTCGACATGGGCGAGCTCTTGTTCAAGAACATGGGCCAGGCCGACCAGGGCATCGCGTACTACAAGCGCGCACTCGAGGTCGATCCGTTCTATCTGCCCGCGCTGACCGCGCTCGAACGCATCTACGACGACCGCGCCAATCACGCGGATTTGGCCGAGATCCTTACGGCCAAGGTGCAAGCGCTGAGCGAACCCGAGCAGATCGCCAGCACCAAGCTGCGCATGGCCGCGCTGTACGAGACGAACCTGGGCGACTTCGATCGCGCGGGCAAAGTCTACCGCGAGGTGCTCGAGATCGACGGCGGCAACGTGGCCGCGCTGCGCGGTCTCGAGCGCATCTACCAGTCGCTCCAGTCGTGGTCGGACTTGGTCGGTATCCTCGAGCGCCAACTCGACGTGGTGCAGACCGAGCGCGAGCGCGTGGAAGTCTTGCTGCGCCTGGCCGGCATTCAGGAGGAGCACTTCCTCAAGTTCGACATCGCCGCGACCCGGCTCGAGCAAGCGCTCGAGATCTCGCCCGGGGAAGAACGCGCGTACATCGCCCTCGAGCGCTGCTACCGCCGCCTCAAGCAGTGGCTAGACCTGATCAATACCTACGAGCGCCACATCAGCGAGGCGGCGACGAGTGCGACCAAGGTCGAGCTGTATGGCTTGATCGCAGCCGTGTACGCCGAAGAAGTCGGTGAAGCGGACCGCGCGATCGACGCCTACCGCAACATCGTCGACATCGACGACAACAACGTGCCGGCGCTCGAAGCGCTGAGCAAGCTGTACGAAAAGCAGGGCGACGCCGCGCAAGCGATCGAGTCCATGACCCGCGTTGCGGATCTGACCTCGGACGGCAACCAGCGCGTCGAGATGTACTACCGCATCGGTAAGGCCCTCGAGGACAAGCTCGGCGATCGCAGGCAGGCGCAAGAGCGCTTCGAGATGTCGCTCGATCTCGACCCCGCGCATTTGCCGACCTTGGCCGCGCTGCGCACGATCGCGATCGACGAATCCGATTGGGATCGCGCGGCGCGCTACCTCGAGCAAGAGCAGCTCAACACGCCCACGCCGCGTGCGCGCGCCAAGCTGCTCGTCGAGCTCGGCAAGCTGCGTGACGACATGCTCAGCGAGCACGAGCTCGCGGTGCAAGCCTACGAACTGGCGATGCAATGCGATGCGGACTGCGAAGAAGCGGCGCTGCCGCTGCTCCAGGAGTACATCCGCGTCGGGCGCTTCCCGGACGCAGAGCCGCTCGCGGAGATGCTGGTCCGGAAGAGCAAGAACAAGGAACGCACCGAGCAACACACGCTGTATAAATTGCTCGGTAAGGTTCACGCCTCGCTCGGCAACAACGACAAGGCGCTCAAGGCCTACACCAACGCGAACCAACTCGATCTCACCGATCAAGAAACGATTCGCGGCATCGCGGACGTGGCCTTCCAGTTGAAGGATTGGCCGAGCGCGCTCACGAACTACCAGAAGGTGCTCACGGCCCTGGCCGAGGACGACACCGAAGAGCGCACGGACGTGTACTACCGGCTCGGCTGCATCAAGCGCGAGCAGGGCCAAGCCAAGCAAGCGATCAACAACTTCGAGAAGGCGCTGGCGCTGAACGGCGAACATCGCCCCACGCTCGAAGCGTTGGTCGACACGTATGCTCAGGGCAACGACTGGAAGCAGGTCGCCGCCTACAAGCGCCAGATCCTCGACAGCGTGTACGACGGTGAAGAGCGCTACAAGATCTTGAACGAGATCGGCGACATTTGGAGCGACCGCGAGAAGAACCCGCAAAAGGCGATCGACGCCTTGGAAGAGGCTCGCGATCTCAAGCCGCAAGATCACGTGCTCTTGCACAAGCTCTTGCAGCTCTATCAGTCGGCGGCCGACTGGCAGAAGATGGTCGACACGCTGCAAGCCATCGCCGAACACGAAGAAAAGCGCGAAATCAAAGCGCGCTACATCTTCACCCAAGCCCAGATCTACCGCGACAAGATCGAGGACTTGGACCGCGCGGTCGAGCTGTTCAACGAGTCACTCGATCTGAACCCGAGTTACCTCGAGGCCTTCGAGCGCATCAACAAGGTGCTCACCCAGCAAAAGAACTGGAAGCAGCTGGAGCGCGCGTACCGCAAGATGCTGCATCGCATTGCGGGCAAGGGCAACGCCGACCTCGAGCACACGCTCTGGCACCAGCTCGGTTTGATTTATCGCGATCGGTTGCAGCAGACCGATTCGGCCATCGAGGCCTTCAAGATGGCAGCCACGAACAAGCCGGACACGGTGGTCGTGCGTCAGATCTTGGCCGAGCTGTACGAAGTCGGCGAGCGTTGGGACGAAGCCATCACCGAGCAGCGCGTGATCTTGGAAGCCGAACCGCTCAAGATCGACGCCTACCGCGCGCTGTATCGCTTGTACCTGCAGAAGCAGTCGTACGACGAAGCGTGGTGCTTGGCGGCCGCGATGGCCTTCATGAAGAAGGCGGACGAAGAAGAGCAGCGCTTCTTCGACGACTACAAGCCGCAAGGCATGCTGGCCGTGAAGGGGCGCTTGTCCGACGATTTGTGGGCGAAGCATGTCTTCCACGCCGACGAGAATCTATACATCTCGAAGATCTTCATGATGATCGCGCCGGCCGCGTTGGCGGCGAAGGTGGCGCAGCTGCAAACCACCGGGAAATTGCCGGTTCTGCCCAAGCAGTTCCGACAAGATCCGGCGACCTCGACCGTCACGTTTGCCAAGACGTTCGGCTGGGCCGCGCAAGTGCTCGGCGTGCAAGCGCCCGAACTCTACGTGCGCAACGACGTGGCGGGGGCGATCGTCGCGGTGCCGGCGAATCCGCCGGCGTCGGTTGCCGGTCAAACCGTGCTCACCGGCTTCCAGCCGCAAGAGCTGACGTTCATGTGCGGCAAGCACTTGGCGCACTACCGTCCGGAGCACTACATCCGCACGCTGTTCCCGACCCAATCGGAGCTCACCATCATGCTGTTCGCCGGCGTGATGCTCGCGGCTCCGAGCACGCCCATGCCGCAAGACATGGCCGCGCAGATCCGCGCGACCGCGCAAGAGCTAGCCAAGTACATGCAACCGGTTCAGCTCGAGCACCTACGCACGGTCGTGAAACGCTTCATCGACGACGGCGCCAAGGCCAACATCAAGCGTTGGAACCAAGCCGTGGAGCTGACGGCGTGCCGCGCCGGTATGATCGTGTGCGGCGATCTCGAGATCTCGAAGAAGCTGATCGGCGCCGAGGCGCAGGCCCCCGGTGACTTGTCGGCGGCCGACAAGATGAAAGAAGTCTTGCTGTACTTCGTCAGCGAAGATTACGCGACCGTACGCCGCGCGCTCGGCGTCGCGATCGCAGTCTGAGGCGTGGACAAAAGCGAACCGGGCGCTCACGGAGCGCCCGGTTTGATTTCCTCGCGACTAGCGCGTGCCCCGCGCTTGGCGCGTCCCCGCGGATTGTCGGGCTATTTGCCCGGCAGATCCAGGATGACACGCAAGCCAGTGCCCAGACCGGTATGCAGCGTGCTGTTGTAAGCGCCCAAGTCTAAGGTCACGTACGGACCGAAGCCGATTTTGGACGTCGGGTACCAATCACCACCCAAGCTCAACTTGAGCAGGTCGGCGCCGAAGTAACTTTCTTTGCCGCTGCCGGTATCGACGCTGGCCGAGCGAACGCCTACCGCGAGCGCGCCCCACGGATCGAAGCGCGTGCCCTGCACGAGGTGGTAGCGAATGAACGGGCCGCCCGCGTAGCTCTTGCCCGAGCACGCGCTGCAGCGGGAAGGCGACGAGTAAGCATCGAACTCGCCCCAGGCGCCGAGCACGACATTGCGGCTGATGCCGTAGCCAACGTCCAGGTTCAACGCCAGCGCGGGACCGAGGAAGCTGCGCTGCTTCATGCCGTCGTCCAGACTACCGAAGGGCCATTTGACTCCGAGTGACGCGCCGAGCACGAAGTGACCGCCCAACGTGTCCCGGGCGTTCGGGATCGGTTCCAGGAGCGGCTGTTCGGGTTCCGCGGGAACGATATCGAGCGCGGGTTCGGCCGGAGTGCCAGCGGATGCAGTCGCAGTGCCGGCGGGCGCCGCCGTCGAGGTCGCGGGGGGCTTGGGTTCCGGCGCGGCGCTCGGCTCGGGAGAGCCGGCGCTGACAGGAGTTTCGGCGCTGGCGAACTGGGCCAAAAATACCAAGCCCAGGGTGACGCGGAGCGCGGCGGGGATTCGCATGGGCGCCTTGTTAGCATCGGCCGGGGGCTCACGAAACCCCCGCGTCGAGCTTTGCCGCAACCGGCCGCGACCTCGGCCGATGGGTACCGGGTGATGCCTGATGAGCCCAAAGAGCCTCCAAACCTCGACCCCACGTCGCAGACCGTCGAATGTCCGCGCGCACGCTTACCCGGCCCTTGGCGGGTCGATCTCGGCGTCGACGACGAGCCGATGAGCGCGACCCTGCGTCTGGGGGACGAGCTGACCCTGGGCAGCGGCCGCGCTGCGCTGATGCGCGTCCACGATCCCGCCGTCAGCAGCTTGCATTGTCGGCTGCGCGTCGTGGAATCGGGCATCTTCGTCGAGGACTTGGCGTCCAAGAATGGCTTGTACGTGGGCGGCGCGCGGGTCGGCTCGGCGTTGCTCTCGGAGTCGGGCGCGGCGTTCGTCGTCGGGCGTTCGGCCGTGTGCGTGCGCACGGTCGAGAGCGAAGAGCAGCTGAGTCCGAGTGACCCGCTGCCGGGCGTGATCGGCACCTCGGCGCCAATGTTGCGCGTCGCGCGGCTCGTGCGTCGTCATGCAAAATCGCGCGTCCCCATCTTGCTGCAGGGCGAATCGGGCACCGGCAAAGACATGGTCGCCCGCGCGATCCACGAGCTCGGTCGTCGTGACGGGCCGTACGTGCCGCTGAACATGGCCGCTTTGCCGGAATCACTCGCGGACGCAGAGCTCTTCGGTCACCGCCGCGGCGCATTCACGGGCGCGGTGACGAGCCGCGTGGGCGCTTTCGAGCAAGCTCACGAAGGTACGCTTTTTCTCGATGAAATAGCGGAGCTGCCGCTCTCGATTCAGGTCAAGCTACTGCGCGTGGTGGAAGACGGCATGGTGCGCGCGGTGGGCGCCAGCCAGCCGTTGAAGGTGCTCGTGCGTTTGGTCTCCGCCAGCTGGGCCGAGCTCGATCAGCGCGTGCTCGAGGGCCGCTTTCGGGCAGACTTGTACCATCGCCTAGCGACGGTCGTGGTCGAGCTGCCGCCGCTGCGCGAGCGGCGCAGTGACATTGCGCAGCTGAGTCACTCCTTGCTGCGTCGACTGCGCGCCGATCTCGGTGAGCGCGCGCTCTCGAGTGCCGCGTTGTCGCGCTTGGTCGCGCAGAGCTGGCCGGGCAATGTACGCGAGCTGGGCGCCGTGCTGTATCGCGCGGCCGCCAGCGCCGAGTACGAGATCGCAGCGCGCCATGTCGACGAAGCCAGCCGCCAAGCGCCGCACGGGCGAAGGGCCGCGCCCGACGCGCGTGCGCTGCTCGAGCTGTGCGAGGGCAATGTCAGTCGAGCCGCGCGCTCGGCCGGGGTACCGCGCAGCACGTTTCGCGCTTGGCTGGCCAAGTTGCCCGAGCCGAGCAACCCCGCGCACCCCGACCATGAAGCCAAAAACCCGGGCTAGAAGCTGCCGACCACGGTCAGCCCGGTCTGCGCGGGGCCCACGCTGGGGATGAGCGCGATCCGCCGCTGCCGACTCCGCGCTTCGCTCGCGCCGCCCTCGCGCGCGTTCGGATCGACGAAGTAGTAAATGATGGTCCCCACCGCGGCCACGCCGCCAACCACGAAGCCCACCGTGGACAACGTTTTCATTCGGTCGCCCGTGCTCACGTTGTCTTGATATTTCGAGCAAGCGTTTTCGTAGTCGCTCGTGCGCTTGGCGATGCCGGCGGGGGTCATTGGTCGCTGAGGCTGTGTCCCGAGCCAACCGGCGGGATTCGTGCACAGCCCGCTCGTGTTCGGAGTGGCCATGCCACTGTCTAGGGCGGCCGCATTGGTGATCTCGCCGGCGACCGAGTCCGCGTCTTTATAACTTTTCTTCGACGCGATCGCCAAACCGATGCCGCCGCCGACGCCCACGCCGGTGAGACCGACGCCGACCAAGCCAACGGGAGATGTGAACAGCCACTTGAAGAACGGTTTGCGGCCCGCGTGTGGCTCGTCCGGCTGAGCCGGTTCGGCTTCCGGCTCGACCGCTTCTTCGGCCGCCACTGGCGGTGGCGCGGCCGCCGGGGTGGGCTGCGGTTTGGGCGCGAACTTGAGGTCGGCGCTGTATTGCCGCCCGGCGTTGGCGTTGATTTGCTGGGTGCGGGTCTTGCCGCCTTTGCGCGCCTCGACACTGTGCGTACCGGGGTTCACGTAAATCGGGCCCGGCAGCGGTGACACGCCTTCGGCCGTGCCATCGACGGAGATCTCTGCGCCGTCTTCGTCGACGTTCACGTCGAGCAAAGCGACCATGGATTTGGTGGCGTTCAGTCCCGCTTCCGCGGCTTGACGCTCCGCTTCACTGGTGCTCGTGGACTCACGCAAGAAGGCCGAAAAATGCTTGGCTGCGTCGGCCTCGTGGTTGCTCCGTAACTCGCTCTGCGCGAGGTTGAGCAAGACGGCGGGGTGCTTCTTCAACGCGTACGCTTGCAAGAAGGCCACGCGCGCCTTGTCGTATTGCTTCTGATCGAAGAACGCGACGCCCTCCTTGAAGCGTTCGCGCGCCATCGTGACCGTCGTGTCGTCCTCGCCGGCGGGCGCGGCGAGGGCGGACGTTGCGCCCAGCAACGCGGTGCACGAGAGCGAACAGCACAGGAGCGCGCGGGCGCTGAATTTTCTCATCGTCACTCGCAGAGTAGGCGGCATTTTGAAGCGAAATCGCATCCGTGGCTCAGAAGGGCGCGTCTCGCACGATAACACCCTTGCTCGCCGGCTTCGTCGGCGTTGGGCTCGACTCGTTCGGGGAAGAGGCCGACGAAGTGCGGGAGGTCGATCGGGCGTTGCCCGACACGGGCTCCGCTTTTGCTTTCGTCTTGGCCACGTTCGCTTCACCGGTTCGCTTCGCGGGCGCGCCTGCAGGCGCGGCCACGCTTGCAACTTCCAGCCGCGGCGGCGTCGAATCCAAAGCTTTGCTTGGCTGTGTCGCCGCAACGGGCTCCGACGTGGGTGGGGGGGCGACCGCGGTGGCCGTTGGCACGACACCCGCGTGCGGAGTGACTTGCGCGCTCGGCTTGCTTGCGTCGCGGTCGAGCTCTCGAACGCCCATCACGGCCGCGAGCAGCAGCCCCGCGCCACCCAAACTCAAAGCGAAGACTTTGCCCTTGCTCCGTTTGGGTCCGAACGGGTTCTCGTCGTCCGGCTCGGCGGGAGCAGCCAGCGGTGCGAGTGACGCTTTGGGCGCCGAGCGCACGATCGACGGCACCGTCTCCGCCAGCGGGCGCATTGGCTCGGGGGACGATGGCGGGGGCGCGGGCCGCACGTTCTCGGGTGACGATTCTGCGTCGGGCGCGATCACGACGGCGGGCGTGCTCGGGCCGTCCTTCGGCGTGTACGCAATCGCGTAACCGAGGACATCGGGTGACGACTGCTGAACGGCAGAGGGTGGCACGGGAGATCGCGCGACGGCAACCGGCAACGGCTGTGTTTGCTCGACCGCGATCGGCTCGGGTTCCCGCGGAGCCGCAACCGGCAACGGCTGCGCGGTCACGACCGGCAACGGGCGCGCGGTCACGACCGGCAACGGCTGCGCGGTCACGACCGGCAAGGGCTGCGCGGTCACGACCGGCTCGGTGACGGGCAACGGCGGCGTGGCCACGACCGGCGCCGGGATGGGAGCCGGTGGGGGCGGTGGCAGCGAGGCGGCCTGCCGCTGAGCCGTCAGTGGAGCGATGCCGAGCAGCGTCTGCTTGCCGATCAGCTTCGGGGCGGGTTCCGCGGCAGCTGTGACCGAACCGACGGCGGGCATCGGCGCGGTCACGGTTCCCGGGGCGGGCGTAGCCACTGCCGGCGGTTGGGCCGCGACGGGAGAGGATGGATCGCGTGAGTCTTCCCAAAATGGGGTGAAGCTGTCTGCGAGCCGATCGGCGTCTTCGACGCTCAGTGGCGCCGACGAGGGGCGACCTTTGTCAGCTGGATCGGGCATCAATTGCGAGCAGGAGGCTACATCGCGACTCGCAACGGCGCAACGCAGGCTCGCGCAGGGTTTGGCCGATTCGGCGAGGTCACGCTAAGAGCAAGCGGAGGCGGCATGCGATTCCCAAGCTTCCGGCGCACTCAGCGCTTGCTGACCCTGTTCGCGGCCCTGCTCGGTGCGTCGAACTGCCGCTCGCGCGCCCCGAACGCCGACGAATCGGCGACTGCGGCGAGCAGCGCGGAAGGGGGCTCGGGCCGCATTCCCGGGCGCGCCGATGCGGTGGCGCGCGCGGATGCCTGGGCCGTGGCCGGCAGCAAACAGGGCGGCCGCGCCGGCGCGCAACGGTTGCTCGATGCCGCGCGATTGCGTGAGAGAATTTTCCGCATAGACCATCGCGAGGCCGACGCGCTGGAGGCGATCGAATTGTATCGACAGGCGGGGCGCGGCGACTCGTCCGTGCGCTGCTCGACGGCGACGGCGGCGGCGGTGTTGGAGGGCGAGCTGCGGAACGATCCCGGAATCGCATTTCAAGCCGTGTACCGGGCGCAGCTGGCGCCTGGCGCGGACGAAGCATGCAAGCAGCGCGCGCAAGGGATCCTGAATACGCTCAGCGCCTATCGCCCATTGCCCACCGTTCTCGCTCAGCTCGAGCGTGAGGGCGGTGCCGCCGCGAGTGCCACGCCCGTGCCGCTGCCTGCAAAACCAGTCGAGCTGCCGCCGAACGACGGCGTGATCGTGCCGACGCTCGGCGAGCTGACGGGGCCGGCACGAGTGACCAAGATCGAGCGTTACGCCGCGGCTGACGCGGCGCGCATCGTGGTCTATTTGACGCGCGCAGCAACGTACAAGGTGGGCTTTCTGGACGAAGGCAGCAAGAGTCCGCGCTTGTTCGTCGACATCGATGGCGCAACGTACCAAGGCGCCAAAGCATTCGACGTCGGTGGGCTCGTGGCACGCGTGCGGGTCGGCGCGGAAGCCACGCGCACGCGCGTCGTTTTGGATTTGAACGCGACCGCGTATCGCCACGTCTTTTATATGCCCGAGCCGTTCCGCTTGGTGATCGACGTGTCAAAAGATCCTCCGCAGGTGCGCGAAGAAGCCGCGCGCGGTCCACGCCGAGTACGGCGCGTCGTGCTCGACCCCGGTCATGGCGGCCACGACCCCGGCGCGAGCGGGCCGAGCGGCTTGCGTGAAAAAGACGTGACGCTCGACATCGCGCATCGCGCAGCTCCCCTGATCGCGCGCGAACTCGGCATCTCCACGTTGCTCACGCGCGACGGTGACGACTACGTCGCGCTCGACGAACGCACCGCGCGCGCCAACGCATTTCAGGCCGATCTGTTCATATCGATTCATTGCAACGCCACTGAAGACGGCGCAGGCCGCGGCGTGATGACGTTCGTGCTGGACGATTCGCGCGACGCCGCGTCCACCCGCTTGGCCGCGCGGGAAAACGACGCGTCGGCGGAAGCGGCCGCCGAGCTCGCAGGGGCGTTGAGCCGCGGTGAGGGCAGCTTGAGCGCGGGGCGTTCGAATCATTTCGCGGAGCTACTGCAGCGCTCGGCGATCGCCTCCCTCTCGCCGAGCTATGGTGACATTCCCAACTCGGGCATCAAGCGCGCGGGTTTTTACGTGCTCGCGGGCGCGCGCATGCCGGCCGTGCTGTTCGAGACCTCGTTCATCTCCAATTCGGTGGGGGAGACGCGCTTCAATAGCGGTGACTTTCGACAAAAAATCGCCGACGCCATCGTGAACGCGATTCGCGCCTACCGAGACGGCCTTTGACCCGATTCGTGCCGAGGGGGCCGACCGGCGCGCATCGAGACGTGAAGTGGGTGCCCTGCCCAAAGCTTTCACTTATTTCGAGAAAAATCCGCCTGGTTGATTCTCGGCGCCGGCTATTGACTGAGGGGAGGCGGGTCCCTATCTTAACCGGCCCCCAGAATCGGGGGGTGTTTCTCGTAGTTAGTCAGCCAGTCGAGTGCGCTACCGATGACCAAAGTCCAGCTAAAAAAATTCCGGGACATGCTCGAGGCGAGGCGCCAAGAAATCATCAAGCGAGCCCAACAAACGCTCGATGAGGACATGGCCCTCGACGCCAACGATCTGCCGGACGAGATGGATCTCGCATCGAGCGAGTATCTGCAATCGTTCCAGTTTCGCCTACGTGGTCGTGAGAAAGCGTTCTTGGACAAGATCGGCAAAGCGATCGACAAGATCGACAAAGGCACCTTCGGTGTCTGTGACGACTGCGGCGAAAAGATCTCCGTGAAGCGCCTCGAAGCGCGTCCGGAAACCACGCTCTGCATCCGCTGCAAAGAGGACCAAGAGCGCGTCGAAAAAGACTTCACCTGAGGTTTTGGCTGCCCTTCGCGGAGCGGCGTCGCAGTGCGGCGGCCGCGCGCCGCGCGGTAGCCTAAATCCCCACGAGCTCGCCGTGGCTCGTGGCGAGCGCCCACTCGGCGCGCGTCCGGACCCCCAAGCGCAGGCCCCTGGCCTGCGCGGGGGTCCTTCGTCTTTTTGTGGGCCGAGCGCATGCCCGGGATTCTGCCGTCCGCCGCTGCGGAAAGCAGGCCTTGCCCAACGGGTGTACTCTTGGTCGCGAAGTTTGGTCGCCCTGGGATCGGCACAAATGGAATTCGAACCGGTTAAGCGCCTCGAGATTAGGAACTATGGCTGCGTCCGCGACTTGGCGCTGGAGCTGACGCCGTTGCACGCACTAATTGGGCCAAATGATAGCGGTAAGAGCACCGTGCTCCGGGCCCTGCGGACGCTTGCACAGTTGGCTTCCGGAAAGTTCGTGCGGCGCATGCCGGACAGCTGGCAGCCATTCGACCCACTGTTGGGAGACTTGAGCTCACTAAGCGTCACATTTTCAGGCGGCAACCGCTTCGTGACTACTAGCCGTAGTCCCGGAGTGGTCAACGATGAGATCTGGCTCGGAGGAACGAAGCTCGTCGAGGTTCCGCGATCGCTCCAGTCAGATCGCGGTTGGGACGACTCCAGGGGGAGCTTCTTGAACACGTGGCTGGCGCAGCCGATGATGGTTCGGTTCGAGCCTGACTGTTTGCGCGAGCCCGCGCCACTAATTCCTGAGACTGAGTCTGTCGGGTTTGCCGACGAGAGGGGGCGCGGCCTTCCCAGCGTCTACGACGCGATCGTCAACCGGAATGTTAAGTCGTTCCTCGAGATCGAAAGCAGGTTGAAGGAGCTTTTTCCGACCGTCGAACGTATCCGGTTGAGCAACCGCACTGCCGGCCTGAAGGAACTTGCCGTACTTCTGAGAAACGGCACGCCCATCGATGCTCGCGCGATGAGTGAGGGTTTGCTCTACTATATGGCGTTCGCCGCCCTTCGATACCTCGATTACACCCGAGTTTTCCTGGTCGAAGAACCAGAAAACGGTCTGCATCCCTCGCGCATCGCAGACATCATGCGGGTGCTCAGGCAGGTCTCCGAAGAAGGAGCCCAGGTCTTGATCGCGACGCATAGCCCGTTGGTTCTGAACGAGCTAAACCCCGAGGAGGTGACGGTGCTGACCCGCGACGACGGTGGAACCCACGCAACCCCAATCAAGGACACGCCGAACTTCGAAGAACGCTCTCAGGTTTACGCGTTGGGGGAGCTGTGGGTGAGCTACGCCAACGGCGCGGATGAGGCGCCGCTCTTACAAGGTGGATCGAGAACGTGAGCGATTTGGGGGTGTTTTTGGGCGGCGAAGGAGCGAATGAGCTTGGCAGCTATGCGGGGCCTCGGTCTTACCATGACGAGGAGCAACCGGGCGTTCTCACCACGCTGCTGAGACGCGTACGGCCGACTGGATGGCACGTCGTCGGCGCCACTAAATGGTCGAGGATTCGGAAACTTCGGGCTCGTGGGCCGTCGCCTACCGAAGAACGCAACGTCAGGGCCCTCATCTTGGATGCGAAGGAAGCGAAGGCTGACGTTCTCGCGTTCACTCGTGATTCTGACGGAGACCAGACGAGAGAGCGCGATATCGAGCGCACCATTTTCGCGCATGAGGCTGCGAAAGAGCCGCCGCATTTGATCGCAGCTGTCGCAGTTCCTGTGCTCGAGGCTTGGTTGCTTGCGCTGAGCGGGGAGCGCGGCACGGAACAGCTCAGCAAGGCAGCCGCGCAAGCTCGTTTCGAGAACGAGCATCACTTTGGCAAAGCGACCGAGATGGTGGTGGAGTACGTCAAGCAAGCCGACCTGACGCTTGTTCCCGACGATGCCCAAGGGTTGGCTCGGTGGCTGGCGCGCGCCGATACGGTATTCGCGGTGGCGGCCTCAGCTTCGACCGACAATTGACGAAGGTTATGCCGGTCTCTGGGGCTCGCGTCGCGCAACGAGGTGCAGTGTCGAACCTGTGATCGCCCCCAAGAAAAGCGCCGAGCGTCGTTGAATTAGCGCGCTTTCGCGGCTTTTTTCGCGGGGCGCTTGGCGGGGGCGGCTTTGACGGGCGGCTTGCCGACGTCGGCGAGGGCTTGCTTGAGGTAGAGGCCGGTGTGGCTGCCGGGCGTGGCCGCCACTTCTTCGGGCGTGCCGGCGACGACGATGCCGCCGCCGTTGTTGCCGCCTTCGGGGCCCATGTCGATCACCCAGTCGGCGCAGGCGATGAGCTCGATGTTGTGTTCGATCAAGAGCACCGAGTTGCCGGCGTCACGCAGGCCGAACAGAGCATGCGTGAGCAGCTCGATGTCCGAGAAGTGCAGGCCGGTCGTGGGTTCGTCGAGCACGTACAGGGTGCGCCCCGTGGCCTTGCGCGACAGCTCACTGGCGAGTTTGACGCGTTGGGCTTCACCACCGGAGAGCGTGGTCGCGGGTTGGCCGAGTTGGATGTAGCCGAGGCCGACTTGGCGGAGGGCGGTGAGCTTTTGTCGAATGCGCGGGATCGACTCGAACAGTTCGTCGGCTTCGTCGACGGTCAGGTCGAGCGCGTCGGCGATCGAGAGACCGCGGTACTTCACTTCGAGCGTTTCGCGGTTGTAGCGGCGGCCCGCGCACGAGTCGCAGGTGACATACACGTCGGGCAAAAAGTGCATTTCGACGCGCAGCACGCCGTCGCCTTGGCAGGCTTCGCAGCGGCCGCCTTTGACGTTGAACGAGAAGCGTCCCGGCTTGTAGCCACGCGCGCGGGCGTCGGGCAGGCCCGCGTATAGCTCGCGCAAATGCGTGAAAATACCGGTGTAAGTCGCAGGGTTCGAGCGCGGGGTCCGACCGATCGGCGCTTGGTCGATACTGATCACCTTATCGATGTGCTCGAGGCCTTCGATGCGTTCGCACGGGCCGACCCAGCCCGTCGCGCCGTAAAGTTCGGCGCGCGCGGCGCTGAGCAACGTATCGACGATCAGGCTGCTCTTGCCCGAGCCGCTCACGCCGGTGACCGCGCTGATCAAGCCGAGCGGGATGTCGACGGTGATGTTCTTCAGGTTGTGGGCGCGGGCGCCCACGATGCGCAGCTTCAACTCGCTCGGCGCTTGTCGTTGCGCGGGGATCGGCAGATGTTTTTCGCCGGACAGATACGGGCCGGTGATCGACTCCGGATCTTTCATGATTTCGGCGGCCGTGCCCTGGGCGACGATTCGCCCGCCGAGCGCGCCCGCGCCCGGACCCATGTCGACCACGTGATCGGCGCACAGGATGGCGTCGCGGTCGTGTTCGACGACGAGCACGCTGTTGCCTTTGTCGACCAGGCGACGCAGGGCTTGCAAGAGCCGCGCGTTGTCACGCGCGTGCAGGCCGATGCTCGGTTCGTCGAGCACGTACAGCACGCCGACCAAGGAAGCGCCGATCTGTGTGGCCAGGCGAATGCGCTGCCCTTCGCCGCCGGACAGCGTGTGCGCGGTGCGCTCGAGCGAGAGGTAATCGAGCCCGACTTCGAGCAAGAAGCCGAGCCGCTCCGTAACCGCTTTGATGAGCGGGAGCGCGATCGCCGACTCGCGCGGCGCGAGCGCGCTTTCGCTGGCAAATGCCGAGAGAAACTCGCGTAGGCCGCGCAGCGGCATGCCCGAAAGCTCGGCGATCGTGCGCCCGCCGAGCTTGACCGCCAAGGCCTCGGGTCGAAGCCGCACGCCGCCGCACGCCTCACACGTCTGGGTGACGATGAAACGTCCGAGGTCGTCCGGACCGATGCCGCCGTCGTCCGACTCGTGGTCTTCGCCTTCGGCAAAGGCGCCCGTGTCGAGCATGTGCTGCAGGCGCGGGACGATGCCCTCGTAGCTCGCGGCCGCGCTCTTGCGCTTGCCCCCCGTGCCCGCGCTCGCGCTGCCGTAGAGCAAGGCTTGGCGTTGCGCTTCGGGCAGCTCCGACCACGGCGTGTCCGGGTTGAGCGACAGTGAGTCGACCGCGCGCGATACTTCGGTCGCGGTGGCGACCGAGCCGCGTCGGCCGAAAGCGGCGATCGCGCCTTCGCGTAGCGAGCGGCTCTCGTCGGGGACGATGCGACCCACGTCGATCGCGGAGCGCACGCCGAGGCCGTCGCAGCTGGGGCACGCGCCGTGCGGGCTATTGAACGAGAACAAGCGTGGCTCGAGCGGCGGCAGGGTGATGCCGAATTCCCAGCTCACCAAGCGCTCGCTCATCACGACTGGTTCACTGCCGTCGACGGCGTCGAGCAATAGCGTGCCGTCGCCCAATTTCAGCGCTAGTTCCACGGAATCGGTGACGCGGCCTTTGGCGCCATCACGCACCGCGATGCGGTCGACAACCACGTCGAGATCGTGCGTCTTTTGCCGATCGAGCTCGCGCTCGTCGCCCAAGTCGACCTGCTCGCCGTCGATGCGTGCGCGCACGAAGCCTTCACGGCGCAGGCGCTCGAGCTCGGCGCTCAAGTCACCCTTTTGCTTGCGCACGATCGGCGCGAGCAATGCCAAGCGCGCGCCCTCACCGCGCGACAAGATCGAATCGACGATCTCTTGCACGGTGTAGGCGCGCAGCACCTTGCCGGACTTGGGGCAGTGCGGAACGCCGATGCGCGCGTACAGCAAGCGCAAGTAGTCGGCGATCTCCGTCACGGTGCCGACCGTGGAGCGCGGGCTCTTGCCGAGTCCTTTTTGCTCGATCGCAATCGCCGGGCTCAACCCTTCGATGCTCTCCACGCGCGGCTTCGGCAGCTGATCGAGGAACTGCCGGGCGTAGGCCGAGAGCGACTCGACGTAGCGGCGTTGCCCCTCGGCGTAGATGGTGTCGAAGGCGAGGGACGATTTGCCCGAGCCGCTCGGCCCCGTGATCACCACCAGCTGATTGCGTGGCAGCTCACAGCTGACGTTCTTCAGGTTGTGCTGGGTGGCACCGCGGACGACCAGAGACTCCATGTGATTCTGCGGGGAGGTACGGCATCGCCGATCGCGGGGCGCGAACGGGGAGCTTGTAGGTGTAACATATTCGTCGCCGCCCGCGGTTTCGGGGCCGGCGCGCCAGGCCTGGTCGAGCGAGCCGAGCCCCCGCCCGGGGCCACGTCCGCAGATTTCCAGCGATTTTCCGAGGGTGTGGGCCGCTGCTCCCGGGCCCGCGTCAGGCGTTTCGTCCTGCCCGGAGGCCGGCGACGCATAGCATTGCCCTACCTGCCGGCTTCGATTAGCTTTCGCGGCGTGGAGCTTGCTTTCAATAACGCCCGGGACTCGTCAGTGACAGGGCCCGACGTTGAAGAGCTCATACGGACATCGAGCGGCCGGGCCCCGAACCGCCGGCACTCGATGTGTGCACAAGCTTGGGCCTATAGCTCAATCGGTCAGAGCCCCCGGCTCATAACCGGGTTGTTCCTGGTTCGAACCCAGGTGGGCCCACTGACCCTAGCTCGTGGCATGTAATTGGTTAGAGGTACGCGAGGAGCCGTTTTAGACAGTGACAATCCAGGCGCAAATCGAGAATCTCGAAAATCTAGCGGCGCTCGATGTGGAGCTCAAGGAGCTACGCGACGCGGTTAAACAGGAGCGTGAGGGGCTCGATGCCAAGCGTTCGACGTTGGCCTCTTTGGAAGAGCGACTCGCCCGCAGCCAGAAAAACTCTGGCGATATGGACAAGCTCCGCGGCGACTTGATGGGTGAAGTGCGGCAAATGAGCGTTCAAGTCGAGCGTTCGCGGGAAAAGCTCTCGCGTTGCCGGACCGAGCGCGAAGCGAATGCGGCTCAGCGTGAAATCGAGGAGCTGCGCAAGCTGTACCGAGATCGAGAGATCGAAGTAGAAAAGCTGGACGGCTTCCTCGAGCAGGCTCGGGTCGACGCGGAGCAGATCACGAGCGAACGTGACGCGCTCTTGGCCGACCTGTCCGCGGTCGAAGGCGACACCGTGGGCCGTCTGGCGCAAGGGGATGCCGCCGTGGCCGAGAAGGAGACGATTCGCGCGGGCTTGGTGGCCAACGTGCCGCCCGTCTTGTACCGCCGGTACGAGATGATCCGCGGGCGCCGCGGCACCGCGATCAGCTCGACCACCGACGGCACTTGCTCGGCTTGCCACATGCGCTTGCCGCCCATGCTGTTTCAAGGCCTGACCCGCGAAAACAAGTTCGAGCAGTGCCCCAGCTGCAACCGCATCTTGTACTACCGGCCCGGCGTCAGTAGCGATAGCAGCGAGTCGGGCGCGCCGTGAGCGTGAGCGCGAGCCGCACGAGAGCGAAGGCGTATCGGTCTGAATGAAAGCCTGTTCGATCTGCGGACGGCTGTATCCGGACGACGCCGGCTTTTGCCCGATCGACGGCTCGCCACTCACTAGCGCCACCAAGGTTCCAGTGCTCGCCGACAGTCAGGACGCGCGCATTGGACAATTGCTGTGCAATCGCTATCAGGTGCGGCGCGTCGTGGCCGACGGCGGCATGGGGCGCGTTTACGAAGCGCTCGACATGCAGGCGCGCCGCAACGTCGCGCTCAAGGTGCTGCACCCGGACGTGTCACGGGACGAGATCGCCGTACAGCGCTTCAAGCGCGAGTTCGAAGTCAGCAAGATGTTGCCCCACGATTACATCGTGGAGGTGTTGGATTTCCAGCCGACGCCCGACAACAGCTACGTGCTGGTGATGGAGTTTCTGTACGGCGAGGAGCTGCGCAGCACACTCAAGCGCGAGCAGGTGATCTTGCCCGCGCGCATGCTGCGCATGCTGAGCCAAGTCGCGATCGGTCTGGACGAAGCGCACGCGCGCAAATTCGTGCACCGCGATCTGAAGCCGGACAACTTGTTCCTGTGCCAGACGCACGACGGCGACATCGCCAAGCTGCTCGATTTTGGCTCCGCGAAGGACAAAGGCGAGTCGGCCAAGAAGCTGACCGTGCTCGGCACCACGATTGGCTCGCCGTTCTACATGGCGCCCGAGCAAGCCCAAGGGCTCGACACGCTCGACCACCGCGCGGACGTTTGGGCGCTGGCGGCGATCATCTACGAATGCGTGGTCGGTCGCGTGCCGTTCGTCGGCAACAACGGCCCCAGCATTTTGCTGGAGATTTTGACGAAGGAGCCCAAGCCTCCGAGTGAAGCGGGCAAGGGCCAGAAGTACCCAGTGCCACCCACGCTCGACCGCGTGATGACGCACGCGTTCAAGAAGAGCGCGGGCATGCGCATCGCTTCGATCGGCGCGCTGGCCGACGCGGTCGGCGCAGCCTACGGCTTGACCGGCACGCACTTGGAGTGGGCCAAGACCAGCGAATCGGAGCTGAACGCGCGTGTGACGGCCGCGCTCCCCGGGCTGCTCGCGGCCGCGCCTGCACCGCGTGCCGCCAATGTCGCGGACTCGTTTTTCGGTGAATCGGACAGCCTCGATGCGATGGGCGACCCGTTCACGGCCGCGCCGCCGCCGCCGCCGCCGCCGGTAGGCGGCGCGCCGGTGCCCTCCTATCCCGCGCGCCCGAACGATGATTTCGGCCCGCAATCCATTGCCGGCGTGCCGAAGAGCTCGAACACGCTGCTGTTCCTGGCGGTGGGCGGCGGCGCGCTGTTCGTGGGCATCGCGCTCGTGATCGTATTCGTGCTGCTGCGCTGAGCCCCCTCGCGGCGTTTACTTGGCGTCGATGTCGAGCGTCAGATCGCGCTTTTCGACCAAACATTGGTCTTCGTTGCAGACCGAGAAGAAGAGCTTGCCGGACACGGTGTGCTTGCCGGCGCCTTCGGGCGTGAACGCGACGGGTAAGGTGGCGCTCATCTTCTCGACCTTCACGGCGTCTTTTTCGACCACGAGGTTCGCGAACTTGAGGCCCGCACTCTCGTTCAGCTTGAACTTGTAGGGGTACTTGTCGTTGGCGTGAAAGGGCGGCTTGGCCGAGATCACGATCTCCGCTTCACCGGCCTTGCCCGAGGTGTACGCACCCTTCGGTTGGATCACCACGTCGAACGGGGCTTCACTGTACTTGCTCGCACCGGCGGGCGCGGCGCTGGGCTCGGCCGGGGAGGGGGCCGGCGCGGCGGGCGCTACGGCGGCGGTGCCAGGCGCAGGAGGCGGCGGTTCTGCGGCGGTGGCTTCCGCCGCGGGCGGCGTTTGATTCTTACAAGCAGGGATGGCGGCCAGAGCGAGCAGCACCAGCGCAGAACCATGAACAGAGAGCGAGCGGGAAACCGAGAGCGAACGCGCCATGGCGTTTCAATACCACACGCGTCTCGGAAGACAACGCCGCGGCTTTGCGTGTTTTCGCGCCAAATACTCGGGCTGAAGGCATGGTACGCTCATCCCTATGCCCGAGCGCATTCTGGAGGACCTGCAGCGCATCGCGCGCTCAGTGCAGAAGGAGTTCAAGGAAGAACGCCGACTGCTCTCGTTTCGTGAGTACCTGACATTGTTCGCGACCGACAGCGTGCGCTACTCGCGTGACGCTTCACGCTACTTGCGAGACATGTTCGATCACTTCGGACGCGAAACGGTCACGCGGCCTTGGGGTGAGCTGTCCCGCTTTCGTTTGTTCGATCTGCCGTTTTTGGACGCGGGTGAAGCGCGCTCCGACGCGCTCGTCGGGCAAGAAGCCGTGCAGGCCGAGATCTATCGCGCGCTCAGCAATTTCGCGCGCGAGGGGCGAGCCAATCGCGTGCTGCTCTTGCACGGCCCGAACGGCTCGGCGAAAAGCACGGTCGCGGCCTGCATTGCGCGCGCGCTCGAGCACTACTCGCTGCTCGATGCCGGGGCGCTGTACCGGTTTCACTGGGTTTTCCCGACCCAAGCCACGCTGCGCGGCTCGATCGGGTTCGGCGGCAAAGGGGCACCCGGCGCCCCGGACGACAGCAGCTACGCCCACCTGCCGGACGAGCAGATCGACTCGCGCTTGTTCGTGGAAGTGCGCGATCATCCCTTGTTCCTGATCCCGCTGGCCGCGCGCAAAGAGCTGCTCGAGCGCCTATTCGCCGACGCCAAGTCCGGGGCCCCGCCGCCCGCGTGGATGCTCCGCGGCACGCTCTCGCACAAGAGCCAGCAGGTGTACGAGGCCCTCTTGACGAGCTACGGCGGCTCTCTGGAAGAGGTGCTGCGCCACGTGCAGGTCGAGCGCTATTTCATCTCGCGCCGCTACCGCGTGGGTGCGGTCACGCTCGGCCCGCAATTGTCGGTCGACGCGGGCGAGCGCCAAGTGACGGCCGACCGCAGTCTGGGCGCGCTGCCCTCCGCGCTGCAGTCGATGACGCTGTTCGAGGCCTTCGGCGAACTGGTCGATGCCGCAGGCGGCCTGCTCGAGTTTTCGGATCTGTTGAAGCGCCCGCTGGACGCCTTCAAATACTTGCAGATCACGGCCGAAACCGGCGAGGTCGCGCTGCGCTCGCAAAACGTGCAGGTCAACTGTGTGATGCTCGCGAGCGGCAATGAAGTGCACCTGAACGCGTTCCGCGACCATCCGGAGTTCGAGAGCTTTCGCGGTCGCCTGGAGCTGATTCGCGCGCCGTACCTGCTCAGCTGGCACGACGAGCAGCGCATCTATGACGCGCAGATCGCGTCCCAAGTGCAGAAGCACGTCGCGCCCCACGCCACGCGCATTGCGGCCATGTTCGCGGTGCTCACGCGTATGCGTCGCCCCACCACCGACCGCTACGAAAAGCCGCTGCAAGACCTGGTGACCGAGCTCACCGCGATCGAGAAGCTCGATTTGTACTCGTCCGGCACGCCGCCCACGCGGCTCGACGACGAATCGGCCAAATTGCTGCGCTCCGCGATCGGCAAATTGTATCGCGAAAGCGAGGCCTACCCGATTTACGAGGGCAGCATCGGCGCGAGCCCGCGCGAAATGCGCACGGTGCTGCTCGATGCCGCGCAGGATGTTCACTACGACTGCTTGTCACCGCTCGCGGTGCTGAAAGAGCTCGATCGCTTGTGCGAGCGCACCAGTGAGTACAACTGGCTGCAAGAAGAGCGCTTGGCCGGGGGCTACCACGACCACGTGCTGTTCCGAAAAGTGCTGCACGCGCGGCTCCTGGATGCGTTCGAAGACGAGTTCCGCATTGCCAGCGGCCTGGTCGACGAGACGCGCTACAGCAGCCTGTTCGATCGCTACGTGATTCACGTGAACTACTGGGTGAAGAAGGAAAAATTCCGAAACCCCCTGACTGGCCAATACGAGGAACCCGACGAGCGCATGATGCGCGAGGTGGAAGCCTTGCTCGGCTCACCGGACAAGGCGGAGGACATTCGCCACGGCCTGATCGGCGCGATCGCCGCCTGGGCCATCGATCATCCGGACGAACCGCTCGATAACGCGCGCGTGTTCGGCTCCCAGTTGCGCCGCCTGCGGGAATCGGCCTTTGCCGAGCGCCGCGTCGCAGTGGCCAAGCTGAGCCGCGATCTCGTGGCGTTGCTCCGGGAAGAGGGGAGTGGCCTCAACGAGGCACGCCGCGCGGCAGCAGAGAAAGCGCTGGATGTGCTGATCACGCGCTTCGGCTACCAGCGTGGCTCCGCGGGTGACGCCGCGGTGGCTCTCGTGCGCGAGCGCTTCCTCGACGTGTACAGCTGAGCGATGAGGTGAGCGCGGAAGCGAGCGCGGGTCCCGGGCGGGCACTGGGTGTCTGGTCGCTGCTCGCCCTGGGCGTGAACGGCATCGTCGGGGTGGGGATCTTCTTCACCCCCCACTTGGTGGCTCGCTTGGTGCCCGGCGCGCTCGGGGTCTGGGCGTATGCGCTCACGCTGCTCGCGCTGCTCCCCGTGGCTCTCACGTACGCGCGACTCGGCGCGCGCTTCGATCGCGATGGCGGACCCTACGTGTGGGCGTGTGCCGCGTTCGGCTCGGGTGCGGGCTTCGTGGTCGGTTTTGCCGCGTATGCCTCGGCCGTGCTCAGCACCTCGGCGGTGCTCGCCGGTCTAGGGGAGTACACCGCCCCCTTGCTGGGTTTTGGTGCACAAAAACAGGCATTTTCGTTGCTGGCCGCGATGCTGTTTGCGGCCGTCGTCGGGGCCGGCTTGAGGCCGAGCGCGTGGGTTTGGTCGTCACTCACGGTGTTGAAGTTGCTTCCCTTGCTGCTGCTCGTGGCCGCGTTCCTGTTCGCGGCCCCGGCGGAAGCGGCGCCCATGTCCGCCGCGCCAGTCGTCTCTTGGTCGCGTGCGGTGCTGCTGATCGTGTTCTCCATGCAAGGCTTCGAGATCGTTCCCGTGCCCGGCTCACACGTGCGCTCGGCCGCGCGCGCCATCCCAATCGCCACGATTGGCTCGCTCGTGCTGTGCAGCGCGCTGTACATGCTACTGCACTCGGCCTGCGTGCGCTCGGTGGGCGACTTAGCCGCGAGCGACGCGCCTTTGGTCGACGCGGCGCGCGCATTGGGCGGCTTTCGCCTCGCGGGCTCAGTCAGCTTGGGCACGAACGTGTCGGCCATCGGCATCGCGTTCGGCATGATGGCGATGACGCCGCGTTACCTGGGCGCGCTCGCGTTCGACCACAAAAATGCCCCCAATTCCCCAGCGACCCCCTCGTACGAAGTGCCAATGCGCGCGCTGTTCGTGACGCTCGTGCTGGTCGTGGTGTTGCTGTCTTGGGGAGCACTGAGCCGGCTATTCGTGCTCTCGAGCGTAGCCGTGCTGTTTCAATACTCGGTCAGCGTGCTCGCCCTCGGCGTGCTGGCGCTCAAGCGCGCGCACGGCCTCACGCCGCGCGACGCATGGCCCGCGCCGCTCGCGCTAGCGGCCCTGATCGTGGTCGCGCGGGCGGTCGAACGCGCCGAGCTCGTGGTGATGTCGGGCATCGTGTTGCTCGGGCTTCTGCTATGGTTCGTGCGCGTGAGACTTCGCCCATGACTTGGTTCGACACCCATTGCCACCTCGACAGCGAGCACCATCCCGGCGGGCCAGACGCCATTTTGGACCGCGCGCGCGCAGCCGGCGTGAGCGCGTTCTTGTGCGTCGGCGTGGGCGGCATGTCGCAAGCCGAACAGGCGCTGGCCGTGGCCGAACGCCACCCAGACGTATACGCCTCCGCCGGCGTGCACCCGCACGACGCCGCCCGCGATGGCGCGCTCGACTTTTCCGCGCTCTTCGCGCACCCGCGCCTGCTCGCGGTGGGCGAAGTCGGCCTCGACTACCACTACGACCACTCCCCGCGTGACACCCAGGCCGAGGTCTTTCGCCGCTACATCGCACTGGCCCGGGAGCTACGAAAGCCGCTCATCATCCACACGCGCAGCGCCGCCGAAGACACGCTGCAGATCCTCGAACGCGAGGGCGCGCGTGACGCGGGCGGAGTCATCCATTGCTTCAGTGAAGACCGCGCGTTCGCCAGCCGCGCGCTCGATCTCGGCTTCTACTTATCTTTTTCGGGCATCGTGACGTTCAAGAGCGCCCGCGCGATTCAAGACGTAGCCGCGTGGGCCCCCGCCGACCGCATCTTGGTCGAGACCGACAGCCCGTATTTGGCGCCCGTGCCGCTGCGCGGAAAACCGTGCGAGCCCGCGTTCGTCGTGCACACCGGCAAATACGTGGCGGCCCTGCGCGGCGTCGATGACGCCCACCTCGCCGCACTCACGACCGAAAACGCGCGCCGCTTGTTCCGCGTGCCTCTGGCCGCGAGCTGACCGCTCTGTCAGACTGAAACCGATGGCTCGTCCCGTGAGTGGCGTTGGCTCAGGAGCGCTCGCGACATCATTGATCGCGCACGCCCTGCTCCTCACTTGTGGCGCGCTCTTGCTCTCTCACTCACTGCGCTCGCGCCCGCCCGCGCCACCCGTCCGCCCACCCCCCGCGGGCGAAATCGAAGTCGAACTCCCGAGCTTCGATCCCTCTGCCAGCGATCAAGAACGCGAAAGCGAACTCCCGCCGGAGGAACTCGCCCAAGTGGCGCCCGGCGGTGGCCCACTCACGCGCCACCCGGACACGGCCGCAGTCGGCCGCGGTGGCTCCAAAACCGCGCCCCAAGATGCCACCAATCTCGACAGCCACATCGACCCCCTGAGCTTGGAGACCGACGCGCTCACGCATCTCGACCGCAGCCAAGTGCAACGCGTGCGCACCGCCAACGCGCGCCGCTCTTGGGACGACCATCGCTCCACGCCCACGCCGATGCAGCTCACGTTCCTCGCCACGGGCAAGGGCAGGGTGCCCGAGCGACGCGCCCTCGCCGCCAACGCGCCGGGCTCCATCACGGGCACCACGGCCGCCGCGCTCGGCGGAGTTGCCGGCAACAGCGACCCCGAACCCGGCCTCGACACCGACGCCGCGCTCGGCGCGTCCGCCCCCGGCAAACGCGCGATCGAACTCCAACGAGGCGCGCCCAACGCCGGCCCCCAAGGCGCGCCCTCACGCGGCGCTCAAGTGCTCATCGCCCGCCCCTGGGTGATGCGTGCCCGGCCCGCACTCCCCACCGAAGTCCGCGCCCGCCCCAACGACACTGACGACAGCTCACAAGCCGTCGCGGCGCGCGTGGCCGCACTGATCCACGCCAGCACCGTCGGAGCCCCGCCCGGACCGGGCGTGGGCGGCGAACCCGTCGGTGGCAACCCCGGCCGTTCCGGCAGCGAAGGCATCGGTTCCCACGCCGCCCCGAGCGGCTTCGGCCCCGGCCCCGACGCGCTCAACGACCCCGGCATCCAGGGCTACGTCGCCGGCCTCAAAGCGCGGGTCGACGACCAACTGCGCCGCGCCTTCCCGGACTGGGCCATCGAAGAAGGCCGCAGCGGCCACGTGATCTTCGAACTCGCGCTCCTCGCCGACGGCCGCGTCGAACGCGTGCGCATGGTCCGCCCCAGCGGAATCGCCGAGTACGACGGCAATGTCCTGACGGGGGTCCGCCGCATCCCCACATTTGGCCCGCTGCCCAAAGCCCTCGGCGCGCGCGCCCTGATCACCATGAGCTACACCGCCCTGAACCACATCATCAGTCGCGAAGGCCCCGGCCCCGGCGGTTACGGCGTTCTCCCCGGAGCCCCACGCTGAGCGAGGGCCTCGGCCCGAGCGAGCCCCAAGACGAGACGCGCTTCCTGGCTTGACAGGCCCGGGGCGGGCCGACCATATTCCCGCCCCCAAAAGCCGAAGTAGCTCAGTTGGTTAGAGCACACGCTTCATAAGCGTGTTGTCCCCGGTTCAAGTCCGGGCTTCGGTACCAAGTAAACCCGGCAGATTCGTGAGAGTCTGGCCGGGTTTTGGTGCGTTTGGGATGCACAAAAACCACTTGGCGGCCCGTGAGGCCGCCAAGTTCGCTCGCCTGTGCGCTCACACTGGTGAGCGCAGGCTCACTTCACGGACCAAGAGCACAGGTGCGTGTCGCCGCCCACCACGATGCGGCCCTTGACCGCGATCGGTGAGCTCCACTGACGTGCGCCCGAGCAGCTATTCGCGCTCGTGTACAGGCTTGCGCCGCTGTCGCCATCGACCGCGTTCAGCTTGCCACCGCTCATGTACCAGACGACCGCGTCGGTCGTACCGTCCGTGGTCGTGACGATGGGCGCCGTCACCGGGGACGATTGCGGCGCGCACCAATCGACTTTGCCGGTGAGCGGGCTGCCCGTGAGCAACACGGAGACGATGCGCGGGCCCGTGCCCGACATGGGGCACATGGCGCCGCTGTCGGTGGAGAAGGTGATGTGCGTGCCTTCGGCGGTGCGATACACGGTGGGCGAGGTCTTCACGGCCATGTTGCCCGAGGCGACGGTGATCGTCGCGACCGCGCCGCCCATGCCGCCCAGGTTGGCTGCGTTCAGGACGTAGAGCTTGCCGTCTTTGGCAACCGAGGCGACGTAGTTCGGGGGCGTTGCGCCCGGGATGCTGAAGTAGACCGGGTTGCTGCCACCGAGATCG
>Ga0247757_10000380_pt1 | contig 37212 bp, 39 predicted proteins | sample UWRJL126311R4_FD_180929 | JGI IMG/M metagenome (GOLD analysis project Ga0247757, IMG submission 180929) | Plant litter microbial communities from Arlington Agricultural Research Station in Wisconsin, United States - UWRJ-L126-311R-4 | ecosystem: Environmental > Terrestrial > Plant litter >... | reverse complement strand
CTGGTAGAGTGGCTTAAACATAAATATCTTATAGTACTTGAAATTGAACACAGTAGCTCTCTTCCATAGCACAGGCTTTTGCATGGACCCTCTCTTAGCAAAGGTGGTAGCCTCACCATCACTCCTCCTATTGGCTGAATTACCTTAAGGGGAGAGAAAGATGATGTATCCCTTGCATTCTATGCTGTATATGTCAAAGTTGGGTCATTGTATGGAACGGAGTCTACCGGGCGTTTGGGGTTCCCAGAACGCTGTTCCCTATTACTTTTTGTTGACGCCTGCGACTGAGAACTAGATTCTGAACTTGTAGTTGATTAATGAGTGCACTGAATACATGCTCAAGGGTCAACTATTCAGAGTAAAGAGCACGATCAAAAACAAAATAACACGGGAAATGTACATGTCATGGCCTAGTAGAAACAAAGAAGGTAGGTAGACTAATAACGCTGAGGACCCTTAAATGGTGCTTAGGAAATGCAAATGAGTCAAACAAGAAGGTTTTGAGGGCCTATTAATGGTAATGCCTTGTCTTCGGCTTTTCGTTCTGCTGTGAATGGTGTCCTTCAACTGCACGTGCTTTCGCGCGCTGCTAGTATACGATTGGTCAATTAACTCCCCGCTATCAGACACGTAACTACCAGAGCAACCTTTGAGTTGTGCTGGTCAACACTCTACAAACATTCTCTTTTCCTCCGACCATGTCTTACTTTCCCTTTCGATAACTTGTAACCCGCTTCAATTACGTCCCTTCGGTTTCTTCTAACACCCCAAAAATGGCGCCTTCACCTTCCGCTCTTTATACCACGACCTTCTTCCTTGCGCTCTTCATTACCCTCCTTGTCGCCCTTTCCCTCCGCGTTCTTGCGATCCTTCCGCTTACACGGCCTCGAATCCGCAGTGACCCTGTCCGGAAACGACAGTCGGCACATGTACTCATTGTGTTAGGCTCTGGTGGCCACACCCATGAGATGTTCTACCTGCTCAAGGATCTGGATCCGAGTAAATACACGCACAGAACATATGTGGTCAGCAGTGGCGATGCATTTTCCGCGCGAAGGGCTGTAGAATTTGAGGCTGGGTTGGAGAAGAGGTGGGCAGAGGGCGACAAGAAACACGACGTACAACACCAGGAGAAGAGGAAAGCACACACTGGGCCCCAAGCATACACTATAACGACGGTCCCGCGCGCCCGCAAGATCCATCAGCCTCTCTTAACTACACCCGTTTCCTCGCTTAAGTGTCTCTACGCTTGCTTTGCTGCGCTTCTCGCTCCCCCCGCTGGTCCTTCCCCGCTCTCTGTCACCCCGCGCAGCCTACCAGACCTCATTGTGGTCAACGGCCCTGCCACTGCTGTTATCGTCGTCCTCGCATCTTTGTTTCTGCGCTTCTTCGACATGCGTGGCGCGCAATCATGTGGGAAATGTAGGACTATCTATGTGGAGAGCTTTGCGCGGGTCAAGACGCTCAGTCTTAGTGGGAAGCTATTGCTGAGAGTCGTGGATCGGTTCTTGGTACAGTGGGAGGAACTAAAGGGACGCGGTGGAGGAAAGGCAGAGTTCTGTGGGATTTTGGTCTAACGCGCAACAAGGGCAGGTACGAAGGGCAGGTACGTGTTGTCGCGAGGCGGCTGCTATACCGTGATCATTGTGGGCTGTAATTGGGCGATCGTGAACGTGATGGACAAGGACCTTATGCAAGGGTGTTGTGGAGTTAGAATGTGTGCTGTTACGGAGTTAGATACCCCTAATTGAATGAAGTTTTTCATACCCGTCATTCTCTTCCCCACAATTTCATCCCAAGCTTGCACTACTAAGATACAAAAGCATGTTTACAATATACTACAATGCAGAATCCGTTGCGAACTTCTAATCCAGCTCTACTATCTTATCTGCACCGCTTGATACCGCCTGCCTCCCCTTTACTGCTTTACTTTTCTGCATATGTGCGCCTAGAGCAGCTAAAAGGGTTCCTCTGTCGACCTGGGTGACCTTCTCAGCTTCTAGCCTCTTCACCCTTTCAAGCTCCCATCGTAGTTGCAATGGAGTCTTCATGCTGTCCATTAGCGCCTTCTTCCGCTCCAGCTCTGCAATCTCTTTCTCAGACTTCTGCTTTTCTATTGTATCACGGACAACACTCTTGTTTTGGTCCTTGGAGTCTGCCCAACGCTTTTCACGAATGTTTGAGGCTAGTTCTACGGAAAGATCGTTGGGATGCGGAGGGTAGACTATCGTAGGATAGAATGAGCGATTGTTATCTGACGGTTCAGCTTTGTGCGGTCCAGTATTCTCAGCCCACTCCGTATGCTTTTCCTTATCTGGTTTAGGGACCGATGCTTCACGATTATTGGTCTCAATGAGGGCATCGATGCGCTCACTTTCGGCCTCATCTGCGTTCTCAGGAGCGTTCGTAGCTACGGTCGTAGCTTTTGGCTTGCTGAGAAGACGTTTCAAGCTTTTAACTGGATGCCTAATGGTGGAAAGGACACTGGGTTTTTCTTCCGTAATGTCGGCATCAGTTGACACAGCCACGTCTCCTGTGGAGTCATCTGATTTCTCCCACGGCCAGTGGATCCGGCGTCGCGTGCCTGCAATATAACGATTGAAAAGCGGCAATCCAGTCTCTGGGTCAAATCGATGATTAGCGGGAAATTCCTTATCCCCATGGTCTATACCAGTAAAAGGGTCTAGCCCTATAGTGTGCCGTTCCATAATAATATCGTCGACAATGACGTCCTGATACGTGTGTCTAGGTGTGCCGTCGGCAGCTTTGATAGTGATGCGATAAGGAATTACAAGGCGCATGTCGTTGAGTCCTACGGTGGGCATACCCAGACGTTTAGGGGCCGCGTCCTCGCTACTTACATCGAAATCTCTATTATCAGCGTACATCTGCAGAAATGTGAGATAGGTTCGAAAAGTAGTGCGACGCAATGCGAACCTGTGGAATTCCTTTGATGCTGTAAATGCCCATTTCGGTTCTCAGATCACCGACAACACCAATTCTACCCTTGTGTACTCCCTTGGTTATAACCACACGGTCGTTTTCAACAATGGGGTAATACATCTTGTCGTCGACGACCAAAGGATATTCTGGTTTCAAACCCCTTCTTTCCCTGACCTCGTTCTTGAATTTCTGCACTTTGAGAGGATTGCTTGGGACTTGCATATCCTCTACTTGCAGAGCACCGTACCAGGGTGCATCTTGACCAACAGCGCGATTTGGCCGCAGGGGTCCGAGAAGGTAATCCTCCCGAACATTCTTTAAGGCGGTCCTTTTGCTCGTTCGAAGCCGAGCCTGGAATTTCTGCTCACGTTGCCAGCTTGCTTTCGCTTCGGCGCGGTCGGCTACAAGGGCACGGCGCTGCTTGAGTGCTCTCTCGTGCCAGCGAACGGCAGCTTTAATTTTCTTGATCTCTTTCATCTTCTGCATGCGCTTTGCTGTCCGCACTGGGGCGGTGCGAATGGCTAATTGGCTCATTTTGGGACGGGTCGCCGGATTCAGAATGCTTTCAGAGCGCGTGGTGCTATCGAGCCATCGGCGGCAGGATAAAGCGAGAATGTACAATAAACCAGAACCGGACCGGAGGCAATCAGGAAGATAAGGTGAGGTCTTCCGCACGGGTGCTCAATGCCAATGCGACGACAAGTGACAGCGTTGACGGGGGATCGTGAAGCTCAGATTGGGCAAGTCAAGCTAAATTCGCGTCTAGGGCGGTGGGGCCGGGCAGAATTTTGCACCTCTCAAACACCTGTATTGCATCATCTCTTTCACCTAATTGCACTCTGCATTCACAATGCCGCGATTATCATGGCGCAAGGTCCGATGTCACTACTGCAGCTCTCAGGTCCAGAATGAACAGGCGGGCATTCCCCGGACCTGGCTCTGTCCGTACTGCGATGCGGTGAATCATCTAGATGAGGTACGATACGCAAGCACGCGTATTCATAAACTACCTAACACCCCTTGCAGCGTGGGAACATCACCGATCCCCCCATTGAGACAGCGGCTACTCCTATACCTCCACGGTTTGCGCGATCACTCTCTCCGATGCCTGCCATGTCGGCACCTGTCGAGTCACCCTTCTGCGACACCTGCCAGCGGAACTTGATGTTGGTAAACAAGACACTTGCCGAGTACCTGCCCGACGAAGAAGATCCGGAATACGAAAAATACGCTGCTTCTGTGGACGAGTACCGCGCTCAGCTTGAGGAACGATACCCACCGGTGTGCGACAACTGCATCCATGGAGTCCAGAAACGTATCCGAGATGCTGGCTATGCGACCAAGGCAGATAACCTGCGCCGCAGGCTGGCGCAAAGCCAAAAATACAGTTCTGGCTCATATACGATGCGGCAAGCATTGACTTTAGCAATCATCTGGTTCGGGAAATGGATCTACGTCTTGAGCGTCACCATTGCTCTGCTCTGGCATGCCTTTGGCACCATTGCAAAGCCGGGCAAAAACATTCTTATAGATGAAGATACTTGGCAGAAGTGCCTACCACAGGCAGTCTACACGCGCGAAGTCGACGAAAGCTGCGTCGCCTCCCCTGACATCCTACGCATAATCACTTATGCACTCTGCGCGGACCTACTCACCATTTGGTGGAATCCGAAGCTATACCAAAAGACGAACCGAGCTGGCGGCCGTATGCGTGGTCTAATCACGCTATGGATTATCCGCGTCATTGCCCTTCTCATGCGCGCTTGGTTCTATCTTGTTCTGCAACAGATAGACTCAGATGAGACTCGATTGCGTTGGTATCATTATACTCATGGTGCAGCCTTTTCTATTCTTCTCCTTTTGACATATGTCGGTTGGAAGACGGTGAGCATTGAGTACCTTTCCACAAAGTCGCTCATGCAGCCACTGGATTCATTTCTCCCTACGGCTCCTGTTAGTGCGGAGAAGTCGTCGCGGGCAGCTAAGAGGGAGGCCACATTGCCGAATAACACCGCTTTTGACACCATGGCTGCCTCTTTCACGTCTAGTTTTCCGAATAGCAACGACATATACCCCACAATACCTCCTTCACCCACTTTGACTACTGTATCCACAGCTACAGCTACCACCAACGACGTGGACGGTACCTCGCCCTACTTCCGAAGGCTATCCACTGCACGTGTTGCTGCGGATGATTCCATGGACTGGATACCTTCACAACCGCGTTTCGAACGTCCCAATCACGCTCCACACTCTATCTTTGCCAAACCCGATCCGAATCCCTTCCGCCACAAGATCCCAGCTGCTCCTAAAGCGCCTGCTGCAAGTAGGGTCGATCCCTGGCGCGCTAGCTTCTGGAACCCACCAATGAAGGAGACGACACGCAACTTCTTCAAGGAGGTCCAGCAGGAGGAAGACCATGGTCTGCAAGGGGTTGGTGTACCAAAAAATGTGCAAAGGGAAGCCGAATTGTTTGCAAGTCCAAAACTCAAATACGATTATTATGGCGAAATGAAGGAGACAGGGCTCGAAGGCTCTTTTAACGATTTATTCTCGAAATGAAGAGTCGATACGTTGTTGATGAATTGTTGTTAGCATTGGTTTCAGGATGGAGTTAGTGATTGAGATACCCGGTACTCTATTTCGTTTGCATACACGGAGCGCTGGTCTATTGTCCTTTTGTTATTTTCTAGGTCATGTAAGCTCCTTTTGTGTAAGCGCATCGTCTATGTTGTCTGGCTAATAGAATGTCTATGTGTCGGTATTTGCCATAGAGTTATCTGCACAAGTGGAAAATTGCGTTAGTGTGACAACACAGACGATCCCAAGGTTATATCACAAGGCCCGCGAGTGAAGTGAAGTGGACGCTTGAATTGGTCAGATTCCTCTATCTAACCACTCGAGCTAAGTCATGCCTTGTTCCCATGTTGATATTTGTGCGGGAAGAAGCACCGAAAATCCCCAATGTAAGACTCCGTTAGTCTCCCGTGATATCCGCAGATCTGCCTTTCGTTGCTTGTCATCGCTCGTGCGCACTTGTCGACCCCGTCGTGATAGGCGAACCGCTTATGACCTGGGCTTCTCCTTCTTCTCCTTCCACAATGCCGACAGACCAACACCAGAAACCTTGACAACCTTGAAACGCACACCGGGAATGTCACCCTTGGCCTTACCCTTGCGGCCGAAACCGGCAAGGAGGACCTCGTCGTTCTCATCGACAAAGTTTAGGCAACCGTCATTAGGAACTATCGTGCGTCCGTTAGCTTGTGTGCTCATACGGTTATTGCCATGCATTGCTCCTTTCAGTTCCTCCTACCGTCATGCTTGATATTAGAGACTTTGACGTACCGAAAGCAGTGACCTTCTTTCCGTTCTTGATCAACTGCACCCTGACGCATTTTCGGATAGCAGAGTTGGGCTGCTTAGCCTCGACACCGACCTTCTCGAGGACGATGCCCTTGGCGTGAGAGGAACCACCGAAGGGAGAGGACTTGTAGGCGGTACCGAGGAGACGCTTCTTGTAGTGGAGATCGGCCCAGCGGCCCTCACGGCGGGTGTTGCGCAGCTTGCGCGCGGCATTGAGACCTCTCGGCTGTCCTGTAGATGATTTGTGAGCTTCTGTTCTGCAGTGGCGGATGAAGCAGGAAACTCGGATGAGTCAGGAAACTCGGATGAGTTGTCGTAATTTCCAGTGCTACGTGCGTTCAAGAAAGGCCGTAACATACCTTTACCCATGTTGACGGTATCGTCGATGCAATCGCTGGGTAGAAGTGGTGGGTTAGTATGGCGGACTGATGAGGTTGGAAGTCGTGGATGAAGAATTGACTGTGGGTTGCTTGGCGGTTCGCTAAAGCTAACCTGTGTCGGGTTTAGCGCCAAAGCGCCATCGCCGTATTTGATCTTATCTTATCGCATCGCATCCCTCGCATCACCATCATCGTCCAAGCTCCCCCAGTCATGCTCGTAACGGTCTTGCTGAATTGTTCATATCCCAGCGTTTCCTTATGGTCAAGTCGTCGCCTATATAGGAAACTGAGCTAGCACAATAACTTTCGCAAAAGAAGAACCATCGTAGTCATGTCCTCCAACAATAACATCACCAAAGTGCATACCAACCGCTTGCCAGCGCCCGCACTTTTCGTCGGCCCGCCCTCACACAATGCGTCAGCGACATCTCTCCTCTCACCAAATGCTGCAGAAAAATCCTCACGGATCCCTTTAACACGGCAACGCTCCCTCTTGTCCCCCGACTCAAAGCGGCCCCTTCCACCAACGACATCACCAGGCGCCTACGATGGAGACCCTCTCAGTCTCACCTCATCCAACCCCTCAGCACCTTTCGTGCGCCGTCAAAAACAACAAAATGCCGCCGCGGATGCTGAGGCATCGTCCCGCGCCGAAGCCATTTGGGCGGAGATGCAGAACACGCTCGAGGAGGTCGAGCTGAGTGCCATCAAAGGGCCCGGTATGACCGTGTTTGGCAGCGAGCACAATCTTGCATTGGAGGAGCTTCGCAAAGCGCAGATTGAGCTTGCAAAAGCGTGGGCTCGTTCCGAAGCCGAGGAAACGGGCCAGTTTTCGGAAGAAAGGAGATCTGCTGCCGACACGAATGCCGGGGACTTGCTAGGCAGTGCGGAGCGTGCGATAGGGAAAATAGATACTGATCAGCCTACTAGTGGTGGGCTGGGGAGCAATTTCGAACGCAGTAAGCTAGAGGAGGAGACGGAGAAGGACATCGAATTGAGTAGGAAAAGGCGGGAGGCGAATGATAGGTACTTCGAAAAGGTGAATCGCGGAGTTTTAGAAGTGGTCAGTAAGCTTGAAGAGGTTGCAAAAGCGATGAAAAGTGTGGAGAGTGAAAGTCAGGAAATTTGGGGGGAGGGCGATAGCGAGGAGACGAGGAGTGTGAACACGATGCCGAGTGTGACTTGACAGACGAACTTCATGATGCTTGTGAAGCTTAGATAATTCAATAACTCCCACAGCTCTCAGAGCGAATAACGGCCGACTGGAGACACCAGTTCCAAGAACCTCTATGAGAGAGTGCTTAATGGAATAAGCATACCTTACTGAATGTAGTATGCCATGCCATGAATGGCATGAAAGCTAGCATATAGCTAGCTGGGAAGAAGTATAGTGTAGTGTAGGCAGTCAGACAGTTTAGCGCACGTAGATTGATCGAAAATCGGGCTCGGTATCGAATTAACTTTGGAATCAGCCAACCTAGTGCCAACCATCCATAACCTAACGGTAACTATCAAGGGCCCGGGAAATGATGCTTCACCGCTACACTTCTGGAGCTTTTCACTGTTCGCTATTTCATACGTCTCCGGGCCTTGTTTAGCATGTGAATTCATTCCAATCGGTTTGCGACACAGAGTGGTACTGTTCACTTCTTCATATATATCTATTTACATTCCAGTCTAATTTTCTCTCCCATTTTTCTTCTTAGAGAAGATACCTATAATCAGGGCTCAAATCACCCAGCTCTGTCTTTTCGTACTCGGTCAACCCCACGTCCCTTGCGCTCTTGTCCCTACTGCGGTTCGCCAGCTTGCACATGACAAAGTAAACCAAGCAGCTCAGCGCACTCAGCGCTACGAACGACAAGCAAATCGAGTATCCGGGAATATACTTGGGCGCATCCTTCTTCAGGAAGGCATACACGGCAATGATGCCACCGATGTTACCGAATCCGACCTGCCAGGCCGAGCCCACGGCGCGCCGGTGATGGCCTCCGAGATTCATGTTGAACCAGCACACGATGACGGGCATGGCCGTGTAGGCACCCATTGCGACTAGGAAAAGGCCGGCGTACTGCACATCATGGTGATTGTGCACAGTTATCAGGATGCAAAAGCCCGCGATACAGACGCAGATGGGGAAGATGGCAAAGAGAAAGCGGTGCTTGAAGCGATCGGAGAACCACGCAACAGTCATTGCGAAGCCAAAAGCCGCGGCCCACGGAGGCACACTGTGCAGCTGTGTCTGGATGGGGCTGTAGCCGTAGCTTTGGATGATGCCGGGGGAGAAGTAGGCATAGCCATACGCAGGGACGATCAATCCGAAGTACATGAAGCCGCCGACGATGATCTTGGGGTCCTTGAATACGCGACCAACGTCTGCGAGTTTGATCGGGCGCTCTCGGGCGCTTTTGCCTTGGTCGATTTGCAGCCTTGCTTTTACGAACGCGCGCTCATCCTCGGTCAACCATTTCACTTCTTCGGGGAAGTTGGGTAGTAGGAAGAAGAAGAAGAACGAGACAATGACGGTCAATAGGCCCTCAAGGATGAAGATCCAGCGCCAACCCCTGTATCCGCGTATGCCATCCATCTTGCCAATAGCGCTAGCAAGCAGACCACCAAAGGCACCGGCAAGCGTGGTGCTGCTGAAGAAGAACGTGTATCGTTTTTGGGCTTCGTGTCGTCTGTACCACATACCAATCAAGTACTAGAGAGATGTCAGTGGTAAGTTAGAGGACAGTCAGGGGAATCAGTCGTACAAACGCGCCGGGGAACATGCCAGTTTCGAAGACACCGAGGAAGAATCGGGTTGCGAGGAGGCCAGAGTAGTTTTGGACCAAACCTTGCAGCATGGTGACTGCATACTTGTTAGGCAAAGTGACCGTAGATGCTGTCGTCGTTCTCCAGGAAAATATTGACTTACCGAGACCGAATCCGAACATGCAAATGGAGAGCCACACTCTCGGCTTCAGTTTCTTGAGGATGACATTGGACGGAATCTTGCGCATGCGATCAACAGGGCGTTTATGAAGCTACCAGCAGATGTCCCTTACCTCGAAGAGAATATAGGGCACGAAGAAGATGACCAGCGCATTATTGTACTTGTTGTTGTCGGTGATCTTGAGCTCCTGAGAGAGGCCAAAGACATTCGCGTTGGAGATATTCACACGATCCAAGAAGGCCAACAGATACATGACGCAGAGGAAGGGGATGACATGGAGATCGATTTTGGTGACCAGCTTGCTCTCGGTGGTGTGCGGCGGACACACGACCATGTCTAGAGCGTCATCGTAGTTTGCGTCGTAGGAAGGAACCCCCGTGTCCTCGGCCGTGTCGATCTCCTCTGCTCAGAGCATCAGCGACTGCAGTGACGGCAATGGTGTAATTGAATCCAGCTTACTGTCTTTCCGCGAAAACATGGTCGAGTCGCTCTGGAATGTATTGACCGGACCAACGTCGAGCTTCCCCACACTCTCCAACAGACGGAGCGCGTCGCACAAGGCAAAAATGGCGGAGGTATGGTGCAGCGCGACGGTAAGCTCTTAAGTGCAGCCAGAAGGCACCCACCACCTACACACCCTCGGTGCTCCCGGACGCTCATGTCCTTAAGGCCGACGTCGGTCGCTAGCCAGTGGCACTCGTAGGGCTTCTGCCCCGTGTGCCCCGCCTCTGCCAGCCCGCTTGCTGATGGTTCTCTAGATGTGGGATGCTACTAATCACAAAACAGGAAGCTCAGAGAGTACCCCACCCAATCAAAGGGCGCCTGGGGTAAGCCTCCACCAGAGTGTCACGAAGCCCGAGTCGCGAAGCGAACTGTTGACGGCACGGAGACGCTACCATGGCAGGCCACGTGAGGCGTGCATGTTGTCTGGAGCGTCTTGGGAGGAGCAGGATTCGCCTGCCCGCACCCTATGGGGTGCTCTCGCGGAATTGGAAGGGCCAGAAACAAGAAAACAAGACACTTCCCGACAGCATCGTCAACGAAGCCTCATGGCCAGCCCCCTTTTTGTTCATGGGGCGAAAGTCCTCTTTTGGATGGGCTTCACAGGTACGGTGTTGATGTATCCATCCCGACAAGAAGGGGACGGGCACGGTGAATGGGCGGGACTGCTGAGTCATCCTCCCGACCGCCGCAGGCTGGCAGGCGGGCGGTGCCGATGTTCGAAAACACCTCGGACGATTGATTCATCGTGCTGGCTGGTCCCCCGGCGGCCGGCCCGATAGACTGGATTTTTTTTCTTAGATCACAGCGATCGACGCCCAGCGGCCTAGCGCATGGCCCATGTCGCTACACAGCATAGCGCGCGGCCAGCGCGCAAACGCTGGTGATGGAGAGCAGGACGTGAGAGAAGGGGCTTCCGCGCGCAGACGGCCGCTCTCGCTGGGTTGCATGTATCCGTGGGCGCCTCCATCCTCAACCACAGCCTGAAGTCGCCGTCCGCTGTGCGCCGGCAGATGCGCCGGATAGATTTCTCGCTTAGTCAAGCACTTTCCCGGGTCCAAAGCGGGAGCCAAGTGTCTGAGCTGCAACTTCCAAAACCGACGTCTCGCACCTGGCCACTGCCCCTCTCAGCCTCCTCCTCCCGCTGGCCACCTCGTCCGCTCTCCCTTCCCGCATGGTGCTCTGGTCCAAATCCCCTCAAGTGCTCCGATCGTCCGCTCACCGTGTCGTCGCTCAGCGGCTGGCCTGCTGACCAGCAATGGTTCTATCGAGGAACGTCACCTTCAAAGTCAACAAGCAGACGCCCACCAGCGGCCCGCCTCCCCAAGCCTATGGCACCGTCATCAACTTCCGGAAGCCTGGAGGCAAGCGGGCCATCAAGGCAAAGAAGGAGCCCAAGTCCCAACGAGTACGCTTGACCAAAGTTCCCACACCAGAAGCCCCGGACGGGAAGCGAAAACGAGACCCTGACGACTTTGACGACGGCGGATTACGTCTGTCTGCGCCTAGCGCTCCCGCTGCTTTTGGAACCGGCCCTGTGACCAGCCCGGACAGGCCAGCGTTGGCCATGCAGGAACCCCATCTCCCAAAGCCAGCCAAGTTCCGCAAGGGTGTACCGCTGTCCAAAAGCGTCGATCTGGACTGCTGGTTCACCATCCTTCGCTTCTCAGATCCAGCCCAGTTGCTTGAGATGCGCACCAAGATCGCTTCCTGCTATCGTTTCCTCAGAGACAACCCCATGCTCTGGAAGCACAGCAGGACTTTCTATTACAACGGCACCCTTCCCGACTTACCTTCGGAACTTACCGAATTTCAATATGCCCATCTACGCCATGGACACGGTTGCATGAGCTGCCATACCCCATCCACCCGTAAAACGTACTGGGCCTTCCTTCGTCGGTGGTGCAAGACTTGCCTACAGGAGAAAACCATCAAGGAGCATGAGGCCATTCTTTTACTTAAGGATCTGCCAGAGGAGGATCTCCCGTTGCTGCTCAAATGCCTACCTTCTGGAATCTTCGATTCATGGGGCAATTTCGTTGGTGTCGGCCCCTCGAGTACACATTCTCTCAAGACTGTGTACCTGCTCCAGGATGTGGAGAAATTCGCTTTAAGTTACACCAACACGAGCGAAGAAAACATCGATGCTTGGCCTGCGAACAAGGGAGCATGGATGGCAGCCAGGACCAAAGTTATCGAAGAACGCCGAGGCTTTGCCAGAGCAATGGAACTTTGGGAAGACCACACACGGCAGTCACGATCCTCTGACTTCTACGAGAAGAAAGCGGCCCGCAAAAAATACTTCCGTGAAAAGGCTGCCGAGTTGACGCCGCCCATCAGCGCAAGCGACTTGGAAGCGTGCGCTTCCTACAAGCGCGCAGTAGTCATTCCAAAGGCACCGAACATGCTTTCATGGCTGCAGCTGAAGCCAAAGGTAGAAAAGGAGGTTGCAGACAATAAGAGTCAGAAGAATGCTCCTTTTCAACATCATCTCCCTCTCTTCTCCCAGTCCGGTAACTCCACACCGAGCACTGGGTTTTATTAATACGGCGCTTTGCAAGAACACGGCTCCCACGACCAAGTTTCCTTTTTTCTTCTCCTCCTTACCATTGATACATACTCGATTTCCGAAGCATGGCTTAGGTGTTGGGACGGCATCTCGTATAATTATCTCTTATTCAGATCTCTTATCTAGGGCTTCATCATGGGCATTCAATGGGTTTATGCATGGGAACATGGCTATGGAGGGACGGGACACGACATATCATGGGCGCTGGGGATGGACATAGAGGCATGACTATTTCAAGGACATACTTGTACCTCGTGTCCGCAGGTTCTTGGCGCATCGACCCATCCAGTATCACCAAGGCTTTCCTTTATCAATACATAATTTATGATGCGTTTAGTAACGAGCAATCCTGCGTGATACATTTGCTTGAAGGCATCCAATGAACAGGTATATCTGCATGCGGAGTTGAGGTGAAAGTCATGTTACAACAAACTAACTGTTGCTTATCTAAAAGTGAAAAAGAAATGCTCCGTAAATCATAACCTTTACAAAAGGGAACAAAACGCCGATCAACGTGGCATCATGCAAATGCTTCAAATCGCTTCACCTCCTCTTCGTTTTGTGCAGACCACTTAACCGACCAGTTCCACAGATCGTCCTGTTTTTCCACGTCGTAGCTATCTTGGCTGGAATCCCTCTCCTTCTTTCCCTCGAAGTATTTCCCACTGACACCTGCCACGTCATCGGAAACGGCCAGACGAGCCAACGACGCCCCTGAGTCGGCGGCCGAGTGGACGTTGTTCCCGAGCAAGGGATTCATCAGCCACCTCAGGCGGGGCAGGATGTAGTTCCACAGGAACTTGAGCACGGGAGGATACTCGCGGGCCAGGCCCGTACCGGGCATGAGCCCCGGATCCATGGCGGTCACGGTGATGGCGCGGTCTGGGACGCGCTGGGCGAGCCGGGCATGCAAGGCGTACGTCCACAGCACGTTTGCGAGTTTGGCGTTGCAGTAGTGCAGGCGGCCGTCTCCTTCGGCGAGGGCCGGCGGCGGGTGCGCCAGGTCGTCGGCAGACGTGTACACGGGCACGGGCATGCCGGTGGTGAGCGAAGGGTCGTGGACCCCGCTGGACGTGACCACGACGCGGGCGCTCTGGGCGAGGCACGGGCACAGCAGGTGGAAGAGCAGTGCGTGTCCGGCGTGCGTGATGCCGAAGGTGGCTTCGATGCCGTCTTTCGTGGTGACCATTTTGCCCGGGGCAGGGAATTGCAGCGCGGCGTTGAGCAGCAGAGCCTGGATGGGCGGGTTCTTGTTCTCGGTCCACTGGCTGGCAAAGGCACGTATGCTGGCCGAGTCGGAGAGGTCGAGCGGGAGGTAGGTGGTGTTCTTTTGGCGGAGCGTCTTGTTGATGGCCAAGGCGGCTTGCTTGGTGTCGGACCGCGAGCATAGGACGACGAGCCAGTCGGGGTGCTTGCGAGCAATTACCAGGGCGGCTTCGTAGCCTAGGTTGACGGTACCGCCTGTAATGATGACGGAGCGTGTGTATGCCATGGTTGGGTATGGTGGAGGGTTTTAATGGGAAACGGAGACTTGATGGCCATGGTAACTTCGATTGATGCACGGCTTTTATAGAAACGATACGAAGGAGGTAGATATCCCCGTCCGTACGGACGAGTAGGTTTCCCGAAGCAAGATTTGGTGATGGTGGTGGTAGCAGGACTTTACGAGCGGATTTAGGAGTCAGCCAATCAGAGATTTGCAGCCGAATGTGGTATAGCTCATGGCCTAAGGGACTGGTTAGACAATGGAGGGCAAAGGCGTGGTTCAGAGTACATCATAGAACTTGTAGATAGCTTGGAAGATGAGTCAAGTGATGGAGATGGAAGATGGGGTACGGACGATTTCGGGGACATCGTTCCATCGGGGATTCCTACAAGTCGGGGACACATTGCTTTATATGCGCGTTTATGCACCAGACTATGATACCCTTGTGAAATCAAACCAGCCGCATACTTTATCGTCGGGTGAGAACCCTCAAATGGGGAGGGTAAACACAATGAAAGGGTTGAGCAAACTGCCACAGGGGGCCTTTAACGGCAATCCAGTTTCCGGGTTGTTCGCTCCCACCAGCAGCATGGAATCTACAACTGTATACTGTATACTGTGCACTGCCAGCATCCCGCCCAATCAGATGCTGTGGTTGACAGAAGTGCCAATGTGTCGTACGATGCGTCGTCTGGCCGCAGAAAGCAACATTGAAAGGGTGCAGACGAGTTGGTCACATGCCAAGATGCTGATAAAGGTCGTGCAAGCAAGCAGCGAGATGACACCATAAGAGAAGCGTTATTCCCCTATGCAGGCACTGGTATGACAAACGCAGAAAACACGGCCGCGAGCTTCGACTGCGCATCTGCCCCTCGTTCTTCCATGCTGCCGATCCAGAGCGCTGTGGCGAACCAGAGGACGCGGAAGTGCAAGCTGTCCCGCAGCTGGCAGCTCCATGGAGAAAAATTAACCGCGCCCTTGGAACACAAATGCGACGGCGAAATCGGCGCAGACAGGCGGCAGTCTGTCATCACGGCCGGCTTAGATGAGCATCTGGGGTCTAGAAGATGGGGAATGGAGTGGCGGTGATTGGCTGCCGAGGGCGTGTCTGGTGCTCCGAGTACGTAGACCCACTTCGATAACGTGCCGGCCGGCGTCTGAAGGAAGAGCATGGAAATTTTGGGCTGATGGTTTGCCGCGCAGCCTCAGTTGCACCGTGTTAAATACCCGTGTGTCCTTCCCTATCGCCATTTCCATCTCTCTCTTTTCACTTGACCCTTCCCGCCCCTTCCCTTCGCCGTCAATTCCATCAAAAGGAGCTGCCCGAGCTTATCGAGAGTCTGCATCCTTCGATAACAACGCTCTTTTTCCCACCCCGAATCATCGCCCACACGAGCCTGAGACTCCCAGCCGAGATATCGACGCAATGGCATCTGCATCGCGAACCTTCACTCGTGCCCTGCGCACCGCAGCACCCTCATTCCGCTCTGCCGCCACGCGCCCGGCCGCCCGCTTCGTCGCGCCTCAGCAGGCCTTCCGCCAGCGGGATCAGCGCCGCGGATACGCTTCGTCGTCGGAAGATGGCCCTGACAAGTACGAGGGCAACCCCAGCGGCATGCTCTGGGGTGCCGGCGGTCTGCTTGCCGTCGCTGCTGGCTACGGCCTCTACACTCAGAAGCCAGAGTGGTTTGGCAAGGCTGCGAAGACTCCCGCCATCTTCACCCCCAAGTTCGAGAACTACCAGGAGATCTACAATGTGATCGTGAAGAGGCTGGAAGAGCACGATGACTACGATGACGGTAGCTACGGACCCGTGCTTCTGCGATTGGCATGGCACGCCTCTGGAACGTGAGTACAGTCACATCTCATGGTGGCAAACACAACCATACTGACGGTTCCATAGCTACGACAAGGAGACTGGTACCGGTGGCTCCAACGGTGCCACTATGCGTTTCGCACCTGAGGGCGACCACGGCGCCAATGCCGGCCTGAAAGCTGCCCGTGACTTCCTTGAGCCCGTCAAGCAGCAGTTCCCCTGGATCTCCTACTCCGATCTGTGGATCCTCGCCGGTGTCTGTGCCATCCAGGAGATGCAGGGCCCTAAGGTCCCGTACCGCCCCGGCCGGTCCGACCGCGACGTCTCTTTCTGCACTCCTGACGGCCGTCTGCCCGACGCCTCCAAAGACCGCAGCCACATCCGTGCCATTTTCGGCCGCATGGGTTTCTCGGACAAAGAGATGGTCGCTCTGTCTGGTGCCCATGCTCTGGGCCGCTGCCACGCTGACCGCTCCGGCTTCGACGGTCCTTGGACCTTCAGTCCTACCACCCTGACCAACGACTACTACAAGCTGCTGCTAGAGGAGAAGTGGGCATACAAGAAGTGGAACGGTCCCAAGCAGTTCGAGGACGTCAAGACCAAGTCGCTCATGATGCTGCCTACCGACATGGAGATCATCAAGGACAGGAGCTTCAGGTCCTGGGCCGAGAAGTACGCCAAGGATAACGATGCTTTCTTCAGGGACTTCTCCGAGGCCGTGTGCACGCTGTTCGAGCTCGGTGTGCCCTTCACCCAGACCGAGGACCAGCGTTGGACCTTCAAGAGCTCCTTCGACTAGACGTATTACAAAGTGTTTTCTTTTTCTTCAATAGATGCGCAAGAAGGGTAATTGTATTTCGGGAGTACGAAAGATATCCATTTAGACCGTCTTAGAGCGATGTGTCAAGCGACTAGACAGACCTGTCTTTTTTTCCTACTTTTATATAGAGAGTTCGGGGGAGAGTTAAGCTTGGCGACTACTCCTCCCGTTGCACATGTCGGCCTTCTCAGTACGTGTACTTTTAGTGTCTAGACTCGATACGAATGCTATCAAAGGATGCTTATAGCTGTTTGTTTCACTCTTGCATTCTACTCAAGATCGCTATTATAGGATCTTTCAAGTCGTTTATTTCACACCATTAATTGGTCCAAATCCCTTTTCGAGTATCCACAATTGCCTATTGATGAAACTCCTTAGATTCACAAGCTATCTTTGAAGGACTCCCCCGCATCATGCCACCATGAACTGTGCAAATGTACTGTGCACGTTGCCGCTCATACATGGATACAATACCTTGAAAACTTGTCGAACTATGATCATAAATCCGGGTACAAAATCCCTTAATCGTCTCCGAATGCCATTGCAACCTGCCTCGTTTTCTTGTACCACCACTGCAGCTGCTCCCTGTCGATTTTGAGTAATTCCTCCAACTGAGGCCCGCCCATTGCATCCACCATACGCTCTAGCTCTTTGACTTCTTCCTGCGACAGTTGCTTCGGAACAGGCAGTACTTCGTGGTACGCAGAAGGAGCGAACAAGAACTTCGGCAGCTCCGATGGTTTCGGCCGGCGAATGACACGTTTCTGTTTTGCAGGTCGAGGCTCGATATCGAACAACGCTGCTTCATCATCCCGTGCCGTTTTGGCAGGGGGATACTCCCTAACCTCATCCTTGAGAAGCAGCGAAGACATGGCACCTTCGCCAAGGGAGTCTACACCCAGTTTCCAGATCTCTCCAACAACGCGCTCCCACTGCTTTTCCAGCTTTTGGATCAACTGCATATCCTCTTCGTATCTGGTCTGGAAGCGTAGGACCATCTCTCCGATGCGTGTTATCTTCTGTGCTTGTTCACCAGTTGGGACGCGTTTCACAGCCATTGAGCCGATGGGTTGAATAAGTTGCTTGGTGATGCGATCGTGTTTCTCAGCGAGGGTAATCTTGACTGCAGGAGGGACGTTAGGACCAGAAGTAGCGGTCGGGGGTTCCGGGATCACAAGGTCGCATTGGTGAAGTTCATCGAGGAGTTGGGTGAGGGTGTCATCGAGTTTCGCGGTGGTGTTTTCGTACAGCTGCTCGCGGTATGAAGCTGCAGCATCTGAGCGCCGGTCAACGATAGGACGATGCCTTGTCAAAGAGCAGCTTGCCATTGAACGGAGCTGCCGCAGAGTGCACGGAACTCTGGCCCTTTCCCTTATGCTTTCCTGCCTTCAAGGGAGTGCTACTGGATTCAATGTCGGCATATCTGACCTTCTTCAATACTGATCGAGCAAGGGGTGGTTTTTCTACCAAAGCAGCTACAGCAGGGCGTTTCTTTGAGCGTATAGCGTGGTTCTTGAAGATATCTGCGGCCGAAATTGACTTCACGACGGGCGGGGGCACAGCGGCAGTTTCTTTAGTGGCAACGCGGTCTGAGACTTCGGGGCCTGGTCGGGTGGCTGCCATGATAATCTGGTTTCAGTCAATGGAATGGCGGTAAGAGAATTTGATGGCTGGAAAGATATTATCGGGTCGAACAAAAAAAGAGGAAGGAGCAATCGTCACAGGCCGTCGACGTGGGAGAAGCGCCTTCCCTGCATAGAGCAGTACCAAGTAGGACCTGTAACCTGTATCTGAACTGCGAAATTGACGGGGCACGGATACTAGCAAAGCGTTTTGTTTTCGTGTATGATCTTACTGTATGGCAGTAAGTGTACATTGACTATACAATAGGCGTCTGTGATCCGTTTGGAGTTATCAATCAGAAGATGCCCATGTTATTATTGCCCTTGTTTTATGAGAGCTTCTTTTTCTAAAACCACGGCGCGTCTCTTACTTAGGGGGCTCAGTGGTACTCTCTGGCGCTACAAGAACGCCCTTCTCTTCCAGCATCTTCGCCAGCGATCCATCCTGATGCATCGTCATCAAAATGTCGCATCCACCAATGAATTCCTTGTCAACGTAAAGCTGAGGTATCGTGGGCCACTCTGAGTACTCCTTGATGCCTGTGTGATTCGCGTTAGCCATAGATTGCCAGTTGCATCATCCAATAGAGCACGCCAAACCGCATACCTTGCCTCAGATCATTATCTTCGAGTACATTGAATGCCGTAAACTTCTCCGGGTCCACACCCTGCATGCCCAGAATCTGTATGCTCGCCCTCGAGAATCCGCACTGTGGTGTCTCTGGAGTGCCCTTCATGAACAGAACGACGGGTGCCGAAGCTACAGCCTTATCTAAAGCTGTACGCATCTCTTCTGAGAGGAGTCTTATTTGCATAGGTGTAAGGAATCGTGGAGCCGCGACCGAGGGGAGGGGGCGAGTTGCGCGCGTAACGGCGCGGAAAGCCTATTGCAGAATGAGTAGGTCGCTACACAGCAATCCGAGACCATGCTACTCACCGATGGGACAGCCCGTCTCGAGAACATGCTGAGAGATATGAAAGGTAGTAGCGAAGGTGCTGGTGGATGAGCTTTAGAACCTCCGCGTTCGCCGCAAATTGTTTGGATGAGATCACTCTTGCCAAGCGATAGGGTGACAAATGCCCGTCCTCAAAGGAGCTGACCTTCAAAAAGCATTATTGGCCAGGCTTCTAGTAAACCAACTAACAGCACTGCTGCCCCCCATATCTAAATACTAATCAGCGATATCTAACGACCTGGTGCTTGACACCGACAAACACACTTTTTTTTTTGGAAAACGTCGCAAGCTCAAGAGTTGTCAAACGCACGCTCGCTTCTTTGTATCCCTCGGCATTAGTGAAAGGTATCCCCACCTCTAGCTTCCGAAGCTACCAGGAACGGTAGTATAGGAACATGTAGCATATGGATTCACTATCTTCTGCGGACAGTATACGTATTGACGATCGTAATACCATTTCACTACGCCCTATAGGAAAGACTAACAACCTTATACCAGGTGAGTGACCTAGAACTGTTCCATCGCTTTCCGTGACCTCCTCACAAAACTTATTCATCTTCTATTCTACTTGGGGCGGCTGGATGGGTTTCAACACGACTTTATTAGAAGACCTTGAGATGGCTAGATTTCTTTGCTTACCCCTGCAGAGATTCCTAGTGGGCTTGCAACTTTGCTATATTAGTTATCGAAATTCTTATGGCCAGGAAAAGTATAATGATCTAATAGGTCACTGAAGGCTAGTGTACGTTGCAATTGAATTTGGTTACTGGCTTGTTTTGTCGAGATCTTGCGCACCTTTACCCTTTTTTTTCAATTCAACGACTATCTACTACACAAGCATTGTGAATACTCAGAATACTTATAGCACCGTTAGCCAGAACAAATTAGAAGATGCAAACGTCGAACTCGCCCACAACGCGTAAACAGAAGCCGATAATCAAATGAAGGCTCACTCTGCGAGTCAAGCGTAGACGCAGTTTCGTGATCGGTTACTCTAACACGTTCCTTTACTTCATCGCGTAGAATCACGATTTCCAGTCGCTAAAACAGTTAGACCACTTACCCCGATTTGCATCTGGGAAGTTTGCGGCCTGTCCACAGGAAAACAGAAAGCATAAGCGGATGATGCATTTAACAGAATACGCGCTGACTGTAGCATAGAGTGTGGTCGAGACATGCAGAGGATAAGCATATTGGTAGATGTACAGTTGTTCAATTGGTTAAGTTTCATGATTCGCAACACTTTGGTGACATAAGATTCTACTGGTCAGTGATGTCATCATTATCGATCCAACCAATCAAAGAAATGCTGTCCTGGTCCTGTCCTCCCTACCCCTCAGTGTAAGAACTCAAGGAAGAATTTGACCGCTGAATTCTTCGCCCTCTCGAGACCGTCCTTCTGTAGTGGATTGTTAGGATCTCCCTTTGTTGCAAACCCATGCACTAGTCCCGGAAAATAGATGTATTCGTATGGCACTCCCAGCGTCGGGATGACCTTGTTTGCATACTCTTTCAACTCCGGGGTGAATGCTTGGTCTGTCTCGGGTGCCATGATCTGAATTGGTACTTTGACTCCGTCGATCTCAGGCTTCTCAACCAGGGATGGGTGCGCCATGGAAATAGCATCGACAAGAGAGGGGTCCGAACCAAGTTTCAGGCAGGCCCACGCACCATAGCAGTAACCGATAGCGGCGGTCTTGGAATACTGAGACTTCAAAGCTTTGGCAAACTTGGTTATTGTGGGGTAGCGGACATCTTTTTTGTGACGTCCAATGAAGTCCGGGATCGAAAAGGTCTTCTGTTTTTCCGGAGTGGAGAGCATGTCTGGGTCGACAACTTCACCGTCGAAGAAATCGGGTATGTAGCAAGTGACGTTTGCCTCCTTTGCAAAGTGGTCGGCCAACACGCGAGAATTTTTGAAGGTCCAGCCGAAGATATCATGGATAATCATGACTGCCGCATCTTTGTTTGTGCCCGTCACATATGTCTTGACGTCGGCAAGTGAGGTTTCAGAGCCGGTGGGTTTGCCGTCCCAGTTATACCCTGATTTGCACTTATCGCAAGACATGGTAACAACAGTATCTCAGTAAATTTTACGCAGAATAGAGTAAGACAAGATGAAGTATGTTGGATGACAGATAGTGCTACGAGCTTGGCTTTATGTGCCAGTGGAGGTGGGGGCGGAGCGGGGTTCCGATCCAGCCCTAAAGGGTAGCGACGTGCCCTTAAAATCGGACTTTATCATTGCGCGAGGCCCAAACCCCGCGCCTTCGGGCTCTTAATAGTCCGTTTGTATCCAAAGAAAAACTACCAGATCGGTGCTTGCTCGGTGCCGAGCTCTGGTCCTCTGTATGTTATACATGTAGCCAACAAATGAGACCGCGTTTAAACAAGGAGCGCATTCTATTAGTTCACATTGCGCCGTCTTTTTTTCAAGTATAGGAACTATCCCTTTATGATAAGGTTTTAGTCTGATAGACTAATCCAACCTGCACTGAAGTATCAAGAAGAAAGATTAGGACCATGCAATGGGTCCTAGAAATAGGCTGTACGATAAGGGAGTCCTGTTCTGCACAAGACCCTCCTACCAGCTGTTAGTCTATCGTACTACGGCCAGTTCATTCTGAACGATGAAACTCTACTGAACAGCCTAATACTTTAAGCCATCACCTTTTAGTAGCCATTCTCCATATAATCATCCTTTACATGGTTATCCTCCATATATCCTGTGCTGCGTTGATATATCTCTTCTCGCTGCCGTATATACCCAGCATCATTTCCAAAACCAGGATTGAATGAACAATACATGGATACTCGGCCCCCAGTATTTTGATGGAGTTGCATGAAGGTCCTTCCGATGACTGGGGGGTATATGGGCTCATGGGTCTGCCGCCATTTTAAAACTTCTTTGCCCTTAAAGCTCCTTAATAAACTAATTCCTAATCTACTACATAAGTATTCCGTAGATGGTGACCATCAGATTACCACTGTGTTCTCTGTTTCCACCAGAACTCCTGGAACTTCCACGGAGCTGTCGCGATTGGAAGAGGTCTTGGTACTATCGAGGGTTCAGAGGATACAGATCAAACTTTTCTTGTCTGAGAACTTCTTCCAAAGCATGAGACTGAGTATCTTCATGCGTAAAGGGAACAACCTTTGACATTGTTGTAAGCCGGGTTACATATGAAGCCGATAGCGTGTTTTCCAAGCTCATGCTCCAAATCCAGCCAACACCGGTGAGGGTCTTCCTCGTTTATACCAGGCCACGAAGAGTAAGCATACACCACCTCGTGGACTAGCGTCACTATAAAATGGAATTCAATGCGGTAGAAAACGTGTTCACCGGTCCCAGCCAAGCTCTGTGAAAAGTAACGCGAGAAGCCTCGACTCGGGACGACAACGGGGCGACGATTTCCATCATTGCATTTTGGCCAATTCGAATTTCGAACTGGTCGAAGAATGGTAAGTCTCTCTTTGAATGAAATGTAACTCCCCAGGCATTCCATTCTTGGCTATGCGTTTTCCAGAACATAAATGTCATTACCTTCCCTAATTCTTGTATGTTCCCTTTGATTTGGGCTAGAGCAGCATCGGTTCCTGGATGATCGGTGGGATATATATATACCTTACCGATAGCATCCAATCGTCGCTGACCGAAAGTATAGTGCCGGAACCAAGTAAGGACGCTGTCTTCCGAAAGAAGCATACTTGCAAGCCGAAGTTCTAGCCTAAGCCTATTATACCATTTCGAAGCGTGCTAGTGTGGTCCTTTTGCCTACATTTCGAGTGAAAACATGGGGATGATATCATTTTGGATATGTGGCCCGTAGGTCGAACCCTATTCAAGGCTCATGCAACCGTAGTGATGAAGCCTTTCCTAAAAACGTAGGAATAACTTACAGAGCCGCAAGCCCTCGAATGATGATTCAACCCCGCTCGTTATCCGTATAGTTGTATAAGAGCGTTGTACCCTTTCTTTGTGTTCATATATTTGTATGGTGTTATGGACAAGTGAGTCTCGTAAATGGATATATGTGAGTCTCTTAGATAAATATACCTACACGCCTCCATGGTAACATTGACAGGATTCCTTGCCATCGGGCGCAACAAGCTGTGACCCTGGACCCCTATTCAAAAGTTCGTAGGCTTGACATAGTTGAAATCAGCATAAGGGACACGGCTGGCAACATGAGATGTAGAGTTGAGTAAGGGAATAAATGGACTATGTTAATCGACTGGGGAACGTTGTCCTATGGATGCACTAAGCGACATGTATTACGGAAACGGATGACATGGTGGGCAAGATGTTTTTCTATGATTTCACCTACACGCACTGGAAGTGTGAACAACCGAACATTTGCAAGTACGCTACTGATGCCAAATTCACACTGAGAAGCTACTTTTGAAGAGCCATGCAATACTTCAATAAGAGGCCGAAGGGAAAAAAATGTGCCGTGGCAAGGGCAGGTTCGTCCGAAAAAGGTAAATTCCTCGGCAACTCGTTGCTCAGTCAGTGTTTCCAAGTCCGTCGCGCCCCCGTCAGACGCGTCTCGTCTCTTCACTGCTCACTAATGCTTGCGATTTGATCTGCCCGTACTTATAACTTCGCCAACTCCCTCGATGACGGCATCCAGAGCTGTACGTCCGTAGACCGGCCGTAGTCGGGCGGAAAGCACTGCGGACCCAGGATCTTCTTTTGCACCTTTCCTGTCGCTGTTTTGGGCAGCTCTCCCTCGACGACGCGTAACAAGGTCGGCATTTTGTACCCAGCCAACCGCCTCCGCAGGTCCCGGCGAAGGTCATGGATGGTCAAAATGTGCTCGCTACTACCGTAGGACGACAGGAATTCGCCCGTCATCTCTTCCTCTTGCAGCGATACGAGCGCAGCGACCCGTTGGCCGAATTCCTCGTCGTCAACACCTACGACCATGGCCTCGGCGATGTATGGCAGTGCCAGCAGCTCACGCTCGATGTCTAGCGCGGAGATCTTGTAGCCACCTGATTTGATAATATCTAGAGACGCCCGGCCTACAATGTAGTAGTATGGTCCTTCCCGCCTGGCAATGTCGCCTGTCCGAAAGTACCCATCCTCGTCGTGAGCGCGTGAAGTGGCTTCCGCATCGTGTAGATACTTGGAGAACATGTACTGGCGCACATGGTCAGCGCTACCAACAGCACTGCAAAGACGGCCACTTACAGGACTCCTGACGAGAACCTCACCCTCATCGCCCTCGGATAGCTTGATATCCACCCCACACACCGCCTCCCCGACCGAACCTTCGGGTGCATGTTCGTCGTCCAGGCGGACCTTGAACACTGCGCCGAACTCTGTGGCGCCGTACCTCTGCATGATTCTTCTCTGCATGAGTGCTGTCCAGAAGTCGTTGAGTGGCTGCGGCAACGCCGACGTGCCACAGAGACAGGCTCGGAACTGCCTGGCCCCTGCGATGTACTTTGCAAGCTCCATAGGTGGAAGTTTTACTAGAATGCGTTGATAGTGGCGTTTCATGCGCATGTAGATGGTTGGTACTCCCGAGAAGAAGGTCAGTCTTCGTTGATGGTTCACTGCGCCCTCCTTCCACCGTTCCCACATCCACTCCTCGTCGAACCCACCACTGCGAAACTCGATGCGGCTACCCGAGATCAGAAACGGGAAGAAATTGATCCCGACTCCCGTGGCATGATGCACAGGTAGGACATGCAGCATTACGTCGTTTTCAGTGAGCCGGTAATGGTCTGCCACCGACAAGGCACAGTCGAACACGAATGAGCGTCGCATAACCGCCCCCTTTGGTGGTCCTGTTGTACCCGAGGTAAATATAACCACACTCGGTCTGTTCTCATCTAGCGCACGATCTGAGGCTATCAAGAGTGACGACGCACTGAGTGTCGGCGTCAAGGTACATGGTCCAATGGGCACGCTTTTAAAATGCTCGTTGCTCGTAGACGAGACCAACGTCTCCAGCTGGTAGCATTTTTCCAAGTCAAAAGAACTGACTAGCACCAGCGGTGCACGCGCCTTCTGCACGAAATACGCCGCTTCTTCTGTAGACAGCGCCGGAGTTATAGGCACGGCTGCAGCCCCCAGCGCCAGGACGGCCAGCATTGCAACTGTGTACTCATACCCCCCTGCGGCCAGAACCGCAATGTATACCTCATCTCGCCGCTCGAGCGCCTCGGTCGTTTCAGGCATCAATGTGCTCAGAATCGCGTCGCGCAGGGCCAGGACATCGGAGAGGAGTTCGAGGTGGGTGCGCTGTTGGCTTGTTCGCGCGTCGTCGACGGCTACCCGTGCAGGCGACCGACTTGCAAAGCGGAGCAAGCGACTGAACAGGGGCTGTCGATTGTCAAACCATGATTATGCCGTGCGGTGGATGATGGACGGGATGCTCACCGTGTTCGGGAGCACGTTGTACCCGGCATGTTTCGGAACCATGAAAGAGCGGTCGTCCATCCTACGCCTGCGCAGAAATACGACAATTGCAAACCGACCGACTTCATTCGGTCTTGTGTCTCTGAATGCATGCTTGCCGGCCCGGCCACTACGGGATTAAAGAGTACCTTGGTATCCAGACCATGCGAGTCACCTGATGGGTGTCATGTTAATATCCGGTGAATGTCGGTATCTGTGTTTGTGTGGGGTACATAGCCCCGCAGCAGGGCTGCCGACTGCCGACGTCAACTGCTTCCGTCCACCTGCCCATGCATTGAATGTGGACACAAAAGCACGTATTTCAGGAACCTCACCGAAACAAGAGCGCATCCTGAGGCCAAAAACAAAACACCATTGGCCCGTGCCCCGTATTGTGTACGTGCTTGGACGACACCACGCTTTTCATATCCACACCCAGCATGATTGGTACAGGGCGTCGAGATCCTCGATCCAGCACTGCAGAGATCGCCGGTGCGAACCATGGCCCAGCGCGAGCATCTCATGCGCTCAACTCGATCGCTCTCGGGTGGCACGGTGGCACGGTGGCTTCAACCTTCTGCATGCAGGAATGACTAACGGAGCAGGACACGGCCTGACAAATACTGTCGGTGGCTGATTGTTGAAGCAGAATCTAGGCGGGCAGTGATAAGAGATCCTGTTCGGCCAAGACGACATTGCCTGGAAGAGTAATAAATCAACGCACGGCGAGGCTCATCCACTTCGCTTATGTTCCGCTCAGCCTGGCCAGATGTCTGTCGTCATTGAACTCGGCAAGGAACCTTAAACGTAGGGCATATTCTCACGATCTAAACCTCGTTAGTCTTGCCTTATACACGAGCATCGCGGATGCTCCTTCCCGCCAGGCTGCTCCATCCTTGGGGTCCTATCTCGCTTCCTCCCTTGATCAGAATCCGACGGGCTTTCTCTCCGCCTCTCCAGTTGTTGGCGGTGATTGGCCGGGTTCTCCGTGGCAACGAATGGAACTCTTATCTGCCTGAGGAATGCTACACGGCAGGTGATATGACAGAAAACACAACTCCATAGGGACACCAGAGAGATTTTCGGCCCTCGACCGCCCCTTGCAGCTTATGTACTTTGGGATCGAAATGCATGCCCGGCTCGGTTTGCCGGCGCAATTGCAAATATCACGAGACGGTTGCCGCTTACCGTACTGGGGAGACCGAGATCGGTGAGGGTGCTGTGTGTGCACTGCTCTTTTTCGCAACGGCTGGTGCATCGAGACGATATTGGCCGCCTACGGGTCCAAGGAAGGAGCCAAATCCTTGCCCTGTCACATTGGCTGGGGATAACAATAGCAGCTCGGAGAAAAAGAGGCATAGCACTAGGATACCTGATCGGATGCGTGTTGGCTGATCCACGCGACATCGCTGCACATCACATGGCCTTGATCTACCTGCGAGTCCTGTAGTCGTGCATGTTACGTGTCGCCCCTGCATAGCATGCGTGGCACGCTCTTCCATTGGGATCGTCGCGGACCAGGACAGCATGAGGCGCCGGATCTTGGACATGGCCTAGTCCTCACGACGAGCGTCACGACCGAGGCTCCATGCGCTCCATGGGAATGCCGTGTCACGATGAGCTGTCATCAACCACGACCGCTCTTCTGTGACTCAGTGCGCGCGCGCGCGGAGGACGGAAGGCCATGGAAGTGGGGCGACACCGGATTCTCACCGGCGGCATCAACCAGCGCTCTGGGCCCATTCTGTTTCAGATACTCTAGTTTCCCGTAGTGTGGGAATGCGCGTTACGATGGGGTCCATGGGAGGGCATGAGAAAAAAAAGCAAACACGCAAGCCAACCTCGGCCTGGGGCCCTCTTTTGTCTACCCATATTCGCGCTTCCGCTTCCCGATTTGGGGGCGTTCTTTGTATTCGCCAAGTTGCTCGAGGAGGCGCCCATTGGCCCTCTGGTGGGACGGCTTGGACGGGGAGTAAGAAAGGGGCGCAACTCGATTAGGTCGTGCAATCGCATTCCCCTGTTCCAGGCTCAGCCGGGTGGCGGGCCATGGTCGGATGCGCAAGCGACGGTTGCAGCCGTCGATTGCATGCGCGAAGCTCGAGAACCGCTCAGGGCATTGCGGCCGGGGAAGGCGGAACGCAGACGTTGGCGCGTTCAATGATGCGGGTGGGACCGTATTCAAAAGCTTGGGGTTAACAGGGGGTCACCGGGGAAGCGGGTAGGTGCCGGTCAAACATAAGCGTCTTACCACTTGCGGACGCCTCGCGTTGGTCAGAGCTGTCGGGCCGCCAAACATTGTAAAGGGCAGGCCGTGCAGGTTACACAGCAAATGGGGCTTTGCGGCGGTGAAGTCCAGACATGAATACCAGGTGCTTGCCTACAGCATCCACGTGTGTAACTCGTCCTCTGCGAAGTTACATATACCCATTAACGCCATGACTTCAGAATCCACAACCACCTACCGAGAGCCTGCCACCATATTCCGGGGCACAGTGGCCTCGAGTTTTCATTTTGGCTCCAAGATCTCCATGATATTGAAGACACCCGCCCTCCCTGCGGCAGAGCATTCGCTGCGACTCTCTGCCGTCGATCAAAACACCGTCCGAGTCTACACCCAGGTCTTCTTGATATTCCCCTTTCCAGATATCAACCAGCTCGAAGCTGCCATCGCCGCCTTGACTGGGGGGCTTCGTCGGACCCTGGAGCACTATCCTTTTCTTGCTGGCACCCTCAGTCTCGCCGACGATGATTCAGGGAAGGTCGTTCTGTCCTATCCGACCGAACTACCCGATTTGGTAGCATCTGGCCTTTACAAGTCTAAGATTATCAACGACTTCCCCGAGTACAAGGAGCTCAAGCAGAGGGGCATGCCTCCAGAAGAATTCACAGGCAGGAGACTTCTCCCGGATGATTTTTCCCGGTACCCTGGTGTACCCACAGACGGCGAAGGCCTCGTCGACTTCGAGAATGGGAACAAGGCTCCCGTCATGCGCATTCAAGCAAACTTCACCCCTGGAGGTCTTGTTTTGGCGGTGTACACGCATCACAGTGTAATGGATTGTTCGGGGATCAACACTTTTTGGACCTCCTTTGCCGAAAACATTAACCTAACAAGGCTACGTAATGCAGGCTTGATCGCAGATCTCACGTGTGAGTTGTTTCCCCAAGTTTCAGGGATAAGTGTTGATCCGAACAGCATCAGACAACACTCCAGACCAATCAACAATGCGACAAGAGTTGGACGAGCGAGCCCCTACCTATGCTCCCGGCCAGGCGCCAGGCGCCGAAGCATACATTGACGGAACGTACACGTATCCCAAGTCACTACCCGACGGAACTCCATGCTCTTTGAAATATTTTATAATTTCTGCCGCCCGAATTCGAAGCCTGCGCGACCACCTCAAACAACGTTTTCCTCAAGAACCTCCGCTAACTATCTGTAATGTGCTTGCTGCGTTGCTGTGGATTCATGTTACACGTGCGAGAGCCTTTAGACGAGGCGATTGCGAATACGAGACAACGAACATAGGCATCGCCACTGACCTACGCAAGAGAATGACCCCTCCTTTGGGTCCCGAATATATGGGCAACATGGCAATATTTTCCAAAGGAGCCTTGAAAGTCGAGGATTTCACAGCCGAGGAACGGTGAGTGCTCTTATGTCAGCCCAAAGCAACCAAGGCCCATTTCACGGTTCTCCATGACGATAGGACATGGCGTAGGGTAATCTGCATGGCCCGTCCGGCAGAGCCAATGTACAGAATTGGCAGCCTTGCTAAGCCATCCTGACACCTGACGGAAGCCTCAGCAGACTAGGCTGAGTTCTTCAAATGGGGCGATTGCTCCAAAAAGAAACAATGCTGACAGGTGGCGCAGTGTAACGGACACGACTATTGTGCGCGCCATTAGTGAGATACGGCGTACCATTGCTAAGGTTGACAACGAATGGGTGACTAAGCATATTGGGTTCTTCAAATCAATCGACCAAGTCAAGGACACCGAGTGCGCCCTTGGATTCCGCTTTGGCATGGACATCTACATCACCTCGTGGATGAATTTTGGCGCTGAGCTTCAGTGGGGGATACCAGGCACTGATCTCGACGAAGGCTCCCTCGATGGACGCGTAGACTTTGTCCGGCGATCCTTCGGGCCGTCAGATGGTGGCATGATGATTATGCCTCGCCGACGGGCGTTGGTTAAAGGCGAAGAGGCACCTTACGAGGTCATGGTGCGGCTCGCAACAGTGGACATGAATAGGCTCTTAGAAGAGGAGGGCGGGCTGAGCTCATGGGCTGAGCGTGTCATCTAGCGAGCTGTTGGAGGACGGCCAGCCGCAAAGGCGCAGGACGAGGTTGGTTTCCGTGGGGTTACATGGGGTACCCCAGGGCACATGCATACCAGAATGCTAACGCCTCGAACCGAACTTTGTAGATGCTTTGGCATAGGCCCGATTATCTTCTTTGGAACTGGACGTAGGCGTTTTTTAAGGTTGCTGCATGTCGGAAGGCTAAGGCATTCTTTTTCTTTTGTTCTGGGACGGGCTACTGATATCCTGTACAATTACCATCGCTTTGGATTCGAGGATGAGGAAAAATATACATGAATTACTAGTCTTACATGTAAAGTGAAGACGTATGAAACAGGGTTCGCATTCTATTGTAGGCTAAGGCGCGATAAGGAGAGTGTCAGCAAAGCCTGGGGGAGGCACAGGCCGTGCTTACGAGCGCCGGGTCATTTACCGTGTACGCCCTGACACAGGACTCCATGTCAGCCACAAGAATTAACGTCACATCTTCATGCTCACGATCCCTCCAAACCCAGCGTCCCACGCCCTGTGGCGTACTCACTTGTGCGTTTCTTCCTCCAACAACCCGAACTGATCGGCCTCGAGCGCCGAGAATTGCCGTTGGCGAGCCTTGTGCGGGGTGTTGGCCGCAGAGCATGGAGTAACAGAGAACGATTAGGCACCTCTCCATCAGCCGAGGTTACGCAGTATGGCTCAAGGACAACGGTTTGGGTCGCTCAGCTACCTCTCAGTTCAGCCGCAACTCTGCCTCTTCATCCATGCTCCCAATTGGACCTGCTCACCGCCCCCTGCGCCATGACTAACTTTACCGATCAATTGAGGCCGCGTTACGATGGTACCGCAATCCTACAGGCCGAGCGTCATGGCTCCCTTCTCCGGGTAGACGAACTGGCCAAGCACTTGCTCTCGCGGGATGATTTTTTGAGACGCCAGCAAAAAGTGGTAGCGGTGCTCAGCAAGGACAAACTCTTCAACAAGGACCAACAATTGAACCTTTCGCGTCCAGAGCGTTACCACCTTGGCCTGGCGCGCGCAAAAGCAATTCAGCGGATCGTACGACGAGAGGGATGGGACCACGAAGATTACAAGATGGCAGAGTATCTCAATGATGAAATGAGCCCTTTCCATCTCCACATGACCATGTTCGGTAAGCTAGATTTCCGGGCGATTATGTCCAGGTGCCACCAAGGCGTAAAGCCAGAGCTTTGACGCGATTGACCCATGCAGTAACCACGATAAGAGAGCAGGGTTCCGACGCCCAAAAGCAATTCTGGATGCCCAAGGTACTCAGCTACGACATCATAGGCTGCTATGCTCAAAGTGAACTGGGTCATGGTAGCAATGTGCGTGGCCTCGAGACGGTGGCCAAGTGGGATCCTTCGACCCGGGAGTTTGAGATTCACAGCCCGTATCTGACCGCAAGCAAGTGGTGGAATGGAAGTTTGGGGCGCACAGCTACCCACGCTGTAAGTAGACGTCTCCTCTACCTGTCGCTTCACGTAGTCCACGGCCATGTGTAACCACTCGGGCAAGAAAAGTAAGGCTGATTGTTGACTTCAACCGCAGATCGTTGTCGCACAACTCCTTCTACCGAAGTCCACACCCCAGCTTCCCGAGACCGGTGCATACACAGACCCCGAATGCGAGTCCTACGGCCCGCAAACCTTCATAGTACCGGTTCGGCATCAGGAAACACATGAGCCCAAACCGGGGATCGTCGTAGGCGATATCGGCCCAAAGTACGGCTATGCAAGCATGGACAATGGTTACATGCTTTTTAATCACGTCCGCGTGCCCAAGTCGGCAATGTTATCGCGGTATGCCGAAGTCTCGGATGAAACTGGAGCATTGACGCGTAGAGGTCATCCAGCTGTTGTCTACGGGAGCCTGACTTTCGTGCGCGGTCAGATCATCATGCATGCCCGCCTGGTCCTCGCACGTGTGGTGACGGTCGCAGTTCGCTACTGTGCCGTACGGCGGCAGTTCCAGGATCGCGATTCCCCACCTCGCACATCTCCCGGTTCTTCTAGCCCGATGACTAACAGTTCTTCCCAGGATGAAATGCAAGTTCTAGATTACCCCACCGTGCAGATCCGCGTGCTGCCTCTGCTCGCTACCACATTCGCCCTGCATTACACGGGCGAGTACATGTATGAATTGTATCACCGCAGCAGGCAAACTATAGAAGCAGGAGACTTCGGGCCGTTGGCCGAATTACACAGCGCAAGTAGTGGACTGAAGAGTCTGTGCACCATGCTTGCCGCAGACGGTATTGAAACATGCAGGCGTGCCATGGGTGGTCATGGATTCGGAGGCGGAAGTGGGCTGGTGGGTTTGAATGCCGAGTGAGTTGTTTTATTTCCCCATCGAGCACGACATCTGCTTTGATGGACACCACAGCAAGGGAAGCGTACAAGAATTATGGAATACTAATCATCGGCTAACAACCTCCAGCTACCTTTCTAAACCGACTGTTGAGGGCGATAATTGGATGATCACGCAGCAGGTAGCCGCCTACCTCATTAAGAAGATGACCTCCTGCGCCAAAGACCTTGGTGCAGTGCCACAGGATCCGACCAACGAACTCTTTCAATACTACCTCACAGAACGGGCCCATCGCATTCCACAAACATTTCTCAGACCCGACGGTACCATTGACGATCATGCAATCGTGCAAATCTTCCAATGGCGTGCAGCTGCGCTATCCGATGCCGCATACGAAGCACGTGTGAAACAGAAGAAACCATGGACAGGACTCATGATTCAGTTGCACGAACTTTCGCGCGCCTACTCCGAACAAATCCTTGTAACAAACTTCTATAATGCTTTGTCGTCACATCCGACATCTTCACTTTCTCACCCGACACCCGAAGTCCTACGAGCCTGCTTCCGGCTCTTTTCGTTGTACACGCTGTCCCAGTCATCAACCTCATTCTTGCTCACCTCTTCGATTGTCCAATCATCGCTACTGCAGCTTCCGGACACAATATTGAATCTCATGAGAGAAGTGAGACCCCATGCCGTTAAGCTTGTAGATGCCTGGTCGATACCCGACTGGCTATTGAATAGTGCATTAGGCAGGTATGACGGCAAGGTGTACGAGGAACTATTTGATATGGCGCATAGACGAAATCCGCTAAACGCCACTACGTTCAATCCGGACTGGAGAAGCGATGAGGTGGTGTTAGGGAGTGGAGACGGGGCTAGGCATCTGCTTGCGAAGCTGTAAGGAGGGGTGATCGTCGTTTATGTAAATCAATAATGTAGATCATTTGGTTTCAGATCCTGCGGCCTATATCAAACCACGCTCCGTGCCAAACAGAGCTGGTCGCGCACGTGATGCCGCGTCGTTTGCTGCTGCTCATGCTCAAGCACTGCGGTATTTCGTGTTAAATTTCTATCGGAACCTTTGCGTTATTGTTTTGTGAATTGTATATTTTTAAAGACGCTTTTCCCTTTAAATACCCAAGGCTTCGTCTTTGTCAGCCTTGATGTTCAATAGTCTCTCATGGGCTATTTTTGCGTGCATTGCTCTGTTTTCCTGGCTGCGACGCGCTTAGTCCGCGTCAATGTATCCAGGCTCATCAACGCACAAGCTATCAGCCGAACAGTAGAAGGCTAAGATACAAAATCTTGGTTTACATTATTCTATTCACAACATCTGGGCCGAGGCCACAATTCACACTTGCGTTCAAGAGCCTAGCACAGACCACCCCCACGTGTTTACCCCACACGCCAAGCGGGATGGCATCCTTCCAGAAAATCCGGGGATGTAGATTCTCCACCACTTAAACACAGCATTCACCATGTCGGGGGATCGCTAGCCAGGAACGCTCAAGGGAACTCGGATCGACGTCCCCAACAACCAGTTGTACAGCCGGTAGAGAGACCTGTGGGCCCGGTACACGCGCCACGTTGCCGTTGCATCACCGGAAAAATGGCTGATAGGGGCTTGACCAAATCTTGGGGGATATCTTGGGGATTTTCGTTATGGAGTGATGGGCAATATAAAAGTTGAGGGTGGCGTTCGAGTTACTCAAGAGCCGTCGCGCTCTCCCTAGATCTCTTGTTTCAGTCCTGAATCATGAGACTCTCCGTTTTTGCGATTGCTGCGCCACTGGCGGGTACGCTTGCGCTACCCACAGCATCTGATTTTAGTCTGGTCGGGTTTGCGAAAGATAACCCAATTGGTACAACCACGGGTGGTGAGGGTGGTACCAAGGTGACTGTTACCACGCCGGAGGCACTCGTTTCCGCTGTTGCAGGTATGCGCAAGACTTCGAACACCATGAGCCAGGTTTCTGCTGACACAGAACCCGCTCCTTAGGCGCAACTTCACGAATAATCACACTAAGCGGAACGTTCAACCTTACCTCGCGGCTGGCAGTCGGCAGCAACAAGTCGCTCCTTGGATCCGGAAGTGGTGCCACGATCCTCGGCAATGGCATTAACGTCAAATCGCAAACGAACGTTATCTTAAGAAACTTGGCAATTCGTCATATCCTCGGTAACGACGGCATCACAATACAGAACAGCACACGAGTCTGGGTAGACCACAACGAATTCTCGAGCGATATCACACACGGGCCGGATGAATATGACGGGCAGTGCGATATAGTCAGGGCTAGCGATTGGATCACAGTGAGCTGGAACTACTTCCATGACCACTGGAAGAGCTCTTTAGTTGGCAACAGTGATGCGTTGAGGGACGTAGATCAAGGGCATCTGCACATTACCTACCAGTAAGTTATTGTGCCGTGGACTCAAGTTTGATGCTGAAGATAAGCAGTCACAACTACTGGAAGAACGAGGGAACGCGTGGCCCCGCAGGTCGCTTCGGCCACCAGCACATCTACAACAATTTCTACCAAGACTTTCACTACCAAGCGATCCACAGCCGCAGTGACAACCAAGTCTTGGTTGAAGGCAATGTCTTCCGCGGGAATACTTCCGAAGCGCTGTCGACCTATGGACTCGTAATCCCAATGGACAGCCCGAATACAAGCCCTGATGGTGACTATGAACTAGATGGCTTTGCCAACCTTGGCGCGAGTGAGTTTCAGCCTGGAGCATTTCAGATGGAGCTGACATTATGCACAGAGAACGACTGGGGCCCGGCAACTATCAATATTACGCAAGTCGGGAACTTCACCAAGGCACCGTACCAGTACAAGCTCACGCCGCTGGAGGAGGTGGAGAACGTGGTCAAAGCTGGAGCTGGGTTGGGCAAGCTCTAGACCATGGCCTACGAATCAGCAAATGAACGTGGAACCAAATTTAGAACGTCCTTGATTTTGACACCCTTGTATTAGTATCTTGAATTTTCGCAGTCAAAAATGAGTTTCCCTGCATGCATGCACGCGTGCGTGCACCTAACATGCATAATTACGTTAGCTCTGAAACGTTGTGACGGACAGATCGCAGCTATAATAAACGTCATGCTAATTACTCCATGTCGGATGTTTCGTCGAGAGGGGGTGACGATGATGAAACATGTAATACACCGATTATAAGAGTACAGGTGCCTGGTGGCCTATGAATTAGCCTTTTGGAAAGTTGAACCCAAAGGATTATATATCTTCCCCACCTTCGACACGGTGGCTTTCATTGGGTAAACTTAATATCTTCCCGGTCAATATATGGCTTCCCTTTACGTGAACCGTCGTTGCCGATCAGCTTTGGGGCCGGGAGCTAATAATATCCAATCCACCCCATCATAGCAGCGTCCTTTAGAGCTTCTGTCTTAATGTTTCAAATGCATGTTATACGAGTTACCGGTGTTCCATCAACGGAACAAGAGAGCGGTTAAAGAGAACTACGCAGCACCACATGCATAATTATGAAAAGATGGAAATAAACGTGGAGCATATGATAGGAATAGATATGCGGTCCGCTTACATTTCCCCAGTCGCACTTACGTCAGACGGGATGGGTGACCCGGCCTTCCGAGCATACAGTTCTGGAAGCATGAGCACCTTCCGCATCTGGAGAAAGCAGATGCACGCACAAAGTCAGTTCACATCGCTGCATACGTTGTACCAATAATTCGATTGAAGCGCTGCTTCTATCGATGCTAAAGCATGCCAAATATCTTTCTGGGGGTATCATATATGCATTCGAAAAGACAAGGGAACTGGTTCCACAAAGACACTCCTCTTCAGATCCTCCACTTCTCCTTGGGCTTCGAATCAACATTCGTATGCGTCCCCAAGCGTGCGTCCCCACCATCTTTGAAAGGATCTACATGTGCCGCTAGATACGGGTCCCTGTAGTGCATCTCTACCGCCTCTGGATCCTTCAACCCACCTGTTATTTCTCTTGTGATGACCAGGCTCTCCCTGCTCGTCGCACTGTTGTCGCTCTTCATGCTGAGCTGTCTGCGCACCCTGCGGCCATGCTCGAGCTCATATGAAAGTCCGGGTCCAACGAATGAGTGGCGCGTTTGCGCAGTGACCTGGACTTCTTGGGTGATGAAAATGGCAGCGAAGGACTGCTCGATTACAGGCCAGAAGATGGGCATCGAGGCACACATGATCGCGAGATCAATTTCGAGAGCGGAGAGGATTATGGAGCAAGGCGACCACCAGGTGAAGTCTATGTAAGGCTGCGTGGCGGCACGATGTTCAACGATGGTGTAGAGGCGCCAAATAGAGGTTGTGACGACGCTGCCAATAGTTAGCGAGTTGGGGGATATAGACGAATAAATGGGTTGGTGCTTACACTGCGCCAATGAAAAAAATGCCTGTCATGGCTGCTAAGTTCTTCATCCGAAGATTGGGCTTCTTGAATAAGACCATGGGCGTTATGAAGATGGTAATGTCGAAGACCATGTTGAGCGCAGTATGGCTTTCGAATAGGGTCGAGAACTCCTTTGGATTACTGAAACCAAAACCGTAGCATTTGACGTTGGGGTACTTTTGTCGGTCCCAGTATGCTTGTGGAGGGAAGCCTTCAGAGGTCAGCGTTGACGGTCCTCGTTTTTATGCAAATCACACATACATGGGAACCAGGCCATGAAGCTATATGTGAGGCCCCATAATGAGATCAAGACAAATAAGGAGACACAGACCCACCGCATGGTGCCCACTTTAAAGATG
>Ga0247757_10000379_pt1 | contig 37222 bp, 29 predicted proteins | sample UWRJL126311R4_FD_180929 | JGI IMG/M metagenome (GOLD analysis project Ga0247757, IMG submission 180929) | Plant litter microbial communities from Arlington Agricultural Research Station in Wisconsin, United States - UWRJ-L126-311R-4 | ecosystem: Environmental > Terrestrial > Plant litter >... | reverse complement strand
CGGGCGCTATATGGACGTGAGGAGGCACTAGGACCTAAGCACATATCGACGCTTCAAACAGTCAACAACCTGGGCTTACTCTACGCGGACCAAGGCAAGCTAGCTGAGGCTGAGAAGATGTACATGTGGGCGCTGTATGACTATGAGGAGGCACTTGGACCGAAGCACATATCAACGCTCCAAACAGTCAACAACCTAGGCCTCCTCTATGCAGAACAAGGCAAGCTAGGTGAGGCAGGGCAGATGTACGAGCGGGCGCTACGAGGATTCGAGGAGGCACTAGGACCTGAGCACATATCGACACTACAGACGGTCAACAACCTAGGCCTCCTCTACGCAGACCAAGGCAAGCTGGTCGAGGCTAAGCAGATGTACGAGCGGGCGCTGCGAGGAAAGGAGAAGGCATGGGGACTAGACCATACATCGACGCTCGACACGGTCAACAACCTAGGCCTCCTCTACGCAGACCAAGGCAAGCTAGGTGAGGCAGGGCAGATGTACGAGCGGGCGCTACGAGGGTTCGAGGAGGCACTAGGATCCAAGCACATATCGACACTACAGACGGTCAACAACCTAGGCCTCCTCTACGCAGACCAAGGCAAGCTAGGTGAGGCAGGGCAGATGTACGAGCGGGCGCTACGAGGATTCGAGGAGGCACTAGGACCTGAGCACATATCGACACTACAGACGGTCAACAACCTAGGCCTCCTCTATGCAGACCAAGGCAAGCTGGTCGAGGCTGAACAGATGTACGAGCGGGCGCTGCGAGGAAAGGAGAAGGCATGGGGACTAGACCATACATCGACGCTCGACACGGTCAACAACTTAGGCAACCTCTACGCAGACCTAGGCAGGATGAACGAGGCAGAAGCCATGTACCAGCGGGCGCTACAAGGGTACGAGAAGGCAATTAGGCCAGAAAACCTTCGTACCTATATTCCCGCGCTCAATACTATGTGGGGCTTAGCCTCCCTCTGCGATCGCCAGCACCGTTTAGAGGATGCCAGAGCCTGGTACTGGAAAACCCTCTTAGGCTACGAGATTGTAGTCGGAACTGGCCATCCAAAGTGCCAGAAGCTTCGAAGCGACCTTGCTTCTCTAGATGGAGAACGAAAGAAAGTCGATCCACCACGAGCGGAGTTATCAACACAGAAAAAGACTCCTGAAACGCCGTCTGCCAGCATTAAGGCAGAAGGAGCCAAATCCGCTTCCAAACGGCATAGGCTTTTTAGCAAGCTTAGGTTGAAGGGAGGTTGATTGTGCGCTGAAATTTGCATCTGTATACTGGCATAGGCAAGCCAATAGTTATATATGCTGCAATAGAAAAACGTTAATTAACAGATCCGTGGCGATAGGTATGAAAGGAGGTAAAGTGTTGGTCAATTCGTATTAGCGTGGGATACTGATAGTCTTAGCAAAATGCCGGTGGCGGGAAGGCTGGTGTGGCAAAGATCCGGATGGTGGCGACGGCGCACTTGCAAGAACGTGGCCAACCTGTACCGGCCCTGACCTTGTGCGAGGGGCGTATAATTTTTGGGTATAGATGAAAGAGAAGTTAAGTAGTACGTGGCCACTCGGAGCATATACTATATTATTTATCTTAATATTTAGAGATACCAGCCAGCTTATCTAGAACGGCCTAAAGAACCCTCCCTAATACCCCTCCTCTCCCTTATCTATCCTATATCTTAGTAGGTTCCTATATAACCTAACTAACCGAAAAATTCTACGTATTAAATCTATACTGTTGTGTAATAGCCTATCCGCCTGACTAGCGACGTAGGGAGAGCTGCCGGAATACTGCCAGCAAGCTGGCAGCTTTCCGGCAGCATTCCCTGGGCGTTCTGGCGGCTTTCTGGCGGCTTTCTGGCGGCTTTCCGGCAGCTTTCCGGCAGCTTTCCGGCGGCATTCCCTAGGCGTTCCGATGGCGAACCAGTAGTATTTTCTTAGAATGCTAGTAAAGGACTGGCGACAGGCGGGTAGCTAGAAACCTGGCGGTATGCCGGCGGCAAGCTGGTGGCTTTCTAGAATATTATTTAGGTTTTCTGGTGAAAGGTTGTCCGATGGAGGAACGGACCGAGGGATTCTCTAAGAGGTGTATATATATTCTGTCTTCGACCCTTAGTCGGGGTATAGGCTGAAATCAATCAATAGTTCTAGTTTTTAGAATTATCTTCGGAATTGGAGTTTACGACTACTTATCGAATACTTGTTTTCCTTTCTATTTTAGAATATCTTCCGATTGCGGGTCGCGGACACTCAACCTACGAAAGCTAATCCTACCTAATCCACCCACCCGATCAATTGTCGATACTTCTACTCCTTCACATTCATTTCTTATTCGACCAACCATCACCCAACAATACTTAGCCTTTTAAACCTATCTAGATTAGGGCCTAGAGTATATATTGTTGTGTAATAGCCTGTCCGCCTGACTAGCGACGCAGGGAAAGCTGGCGGCTTTCCCTAGGCATTCTGGCAGCTTTCCCTGGGCATTCCGGCGGTATTCTGGCGGCTTGCTCTGGGCGTTCCGATAGCGAACTAGAAGCATTCTTTTAGAATGCTAGCGAAGGACTAGCGATAGGCGGGTTGCCAGAAAGCTAGCGGCATTCCAGCAGTAAGCTGACGGCTAGTTGGAGTATTCCTTAAGTTTTCTAATAAGAGGCAATTTAACGAAGGAATAGACTAAGGGATTCTCTAAGAGTATATATATATATTAGCTTTAACCTTTAGCTAGAGTATTATTCCTAGCTATCCTAAGAAGAATAGAGGATACTTTTAATTATTATCTATTATTTAAAACTAGAATCTATAATTGTCAGAATAGTACTACTTCTAGGAGCGCTATTGGAAAACCGCTAGAAAGCCGCCGGCAAGCTGGCAGCTTTCCTAGGAATGCCGGCAGCAAGCTAGTAGTGTTCCCTAGGAACGCTGCCGGAAAGCCGCTAGAAAGCTGGCGGTTTTCCTAGGAATGCCGGCAGTAAGCCGTCGGAAAGCGTACTAAGGAAAGGAATATAAGACGCTAGCAGAAGGAGTGACGAAAAAAAAAGAACGAGATCTTTTCTGAGATAGATTCAATCAATCAAGTCGATCAAAATCACCCTTCTCAGAACAACGAAAATCTGACAATAACCTTTAAGTATTAATTAAAGGATGTTATATAGCTATATAACCTTCTAAGTACTTAAAATCTAATTTATTTAAATTACCTATATTAAAAGAATAAGTCTTTCTTCTTTTTATAGCTTCTGGGTACTTTATATAGGCGGTATCGCGATTATAGTAAGGTAGGCGCGTTAATTCTAGTAGGGTGGGCGGATGACTGGGTAGGCGGATGAGTGGTTAAACACGTTAATAGTTATGCAGATCCGTTCTAACAAAGCCCTACGCATCCAAAGAGGCCGAGTGATAGTAAAAATATTCATGCGAACACAAATGTTTTCGGACTTGTTAGAAATTGATAGCTGCTGGAAGGTCTGTTGTTTCTTCACTTCGTGATGGGCCTTGACGTCTTCCTTGTTGAGCAAGAGAAATGTGTGATGATAGTCTTCTGCGTCGCTGCACTTCTGCATCTCGTCACAGCCACAATCCGTAAAACACAGAGCTTACGCCCGTATCTTAAACAGAGGCTTGCGCGCGCTTGTCCTAGAATTTGCGTATGAGTTTACGCCCGTAAGATAGCCAGGAGGATGGCGAGGTAGATGCTACGACGTGAATGGCTAAAATTCGGGTGGCTGTGGCTTGAGCGGATTCCTCCGAGTCGGGCCAACTCTACCCCGCCCTTCGAACCATGAATATCGATACACCCGGGGCCGGATAGACTGCCTCCTGACGTCGATCACAATCCCGTACTTGTTTGCCCGACCCCATTCAGCTCTTACAATGCGCCTCGCCGGGCTGCGTACTAGCCCACAAGGCTGGTGGCGTGTGTTGGTCGAAGACTGGTAGTTTGTACAAGATATAAACATGCACGATACTGCAACAAAAGATATCATCTATCGCTGCATCAAACTCCCACAATACCTTGAGCACCCAATTTATTAAGAAGTTTTTACCATGCCCACCACCATCCGCAAAGCATTTATTTCCTCTTTCGGCGACCCCTCGCATGTGAAAATCGTCGATGATCAGATTGAATCTCCAGCTGCGAACCATGTCCAAGTCAAAGTCATCTATGCTGGTATGGGTGGAGCCGACTTCTTAATGCGCGAAGGAAGGTATCCGAACCAGAAACGAGCGCCTCTCACTCCTGGCTACACCCTCGTGGGCCGTGTCCACATCAACGGCCCAGGCTCATCCAAGTTCAAAGTTGGCGACCTCGTCTGCTGCCTCACCATGTACGATGCCGATGCCGAATTATGCAATTGTCCCGAGAAGTATCTCATCCCAGTACCTCAAGGCATCGATCTCAAGGAAGCGGTTTCAATGGTCGTTGACTGGGCTACGGCGTACGGCATGGTGTACCGCACTGCACAAGTACAAAAGGGCCAGCGCGTCTTCATCCATGGATTGAGTGGTTCAGTAGGCTACGCGCTGCTCACTCTCTGTAAGCTAGAAGGCGCTGAGATATACGGTACTGCCTCGGCATCCAAGCATGACGAGCTCCGCAAAGATGGTGTCACGCCATTTGTGTACACCGACAAGAACTGGATTAAATCAATGAATGATATCGGTGGCGCACACGCCATCTTCGATCCTCTGGGCTTCGAGTCTTGGGACGAAAGCTGGGCTATCATTCCCTCGAGCGGTGGCCATCTTGTCGGGTACGGCGGCAATCTGGCGACGCTGAATGGCGATGACGACAATAGGAGCCAGCTTCCATATATCGCAAAGCTCCTAGCAAAAGGTGCCCTGCCATTTTGCCCTAAGAAGACAAGCTTCTTCTATGTGAACAAGGACCAGAAGACCCACAAGCCAGAATTGCTAGCACTTTTTGATATGCGCTTAGAGGGCAAGATCAAGGTACCGATCAAAAAAGTCTGGACTTTGGATCAGATTCCAGAGGCTCATTGGGACAGGAATACGACTCCGGGTATTGGTAGCATGGTGGTTAAAATTTGTGACGACGTGGAGGCATAAGGAATGTCTTTTGTTTCAACAGTTTCAATTAGATTCACATTAGTGAACCACTTTTAAAATAGTCTCACTCACAAATAGAATTCCAATTATATCTAAGGCATTTAAACTTCTTGGTATCTCCTTCTACAAATGATAAAGTAACTTCGCAGTCTCTGAAGTAGATCAATTGTGACCTTTTGTTTCTTGCCAAACGTCTTGTCTCTTTCACTAACCACCTTCCGGATGACTGCGATTATGCACCTGTATTCATGGGACCCCCTTTTCACTATTCTTTAAATTACTTTGCTCCACCCTAAGCGATTTCCCCGTGTGCAACCAATTTTTGATTCTCTGTCTGCATGTCCCCTTACTAGTCACTTTCCTCGTAACTTCTACCACAACAGCCGTCGGCTCGTATTCTGGGCGATTTAGACGTATTGAATTTGTTGATGATGACATTTCTGGATCGTAAGATGTTACGCGTATATGAAATAAAATGTGAAGGGGTTGGGCAGATCGCATTTGTGTGTTATCGCAAAGTGCACTACAAGTACGTAGGGAAACGTTGATGCCGCTTGGTGGATATTAGAAACTGATGAATCTTATTCGATCCATCTTATAGGGGGTTACCAAATGCGAGCGTCATACAATGAACCAGTTATCATACTCCTGGGTTGTGACGGATGTGTGAGGCTGAAAGAGACCATAGATAGTTATAAATAATTAGACATGAAAGGGAAAAGCCTCTCTGGAGAATATGCAAGTTGTTAGCCTGAAGCCGAGACAAGGCTGTTGCGCTAAAGGGAACTTAATAGGGACACTGTTCACATGAACCACCGTTTGTATGCTTGTTAGCATTTGCAAGTAAAAATCCAATTTATATTTCAAGCTTTTCCACCTAGTCACCTCATAAAGCCCTCCTTTGGTCATCATTGTCTTTTGAAGATTTTGCGGAAGAATTCTTTACAGCGACATTTTTTTTTCGCTGGAGGGGGTACAGAAGTGGCAGCATCTTGCGACGTCTTTACCATTTTTCTGTCCTGGGATGCATCCATTTTGTTCCCTGTACCTTGGTGCAATACACTTGTTCCCAGAGCTGGGCAAGCTTTAGAAGGCCTTGGGATATAAGGAACTATCCGTTGTATTTTCAAAGCTCTGTCAGGCTCATCAATGCTCTTCTCTTCAGTTTTTGGCTTGGTTCGACGGCTTTTATTTTTCTCTGATTTTATGCCAGTTCCCAACTTGAATCTTTCCACAATTTTTGCTTGCTCTCTTGATGTATTGTGACCGTTGACTTTGCGAACGACAAGCGTTTCGTCATGTAAAGCTGAATTCTCCGCTGAAGCATTATTCTCCATGCGTGAGGGTGAAGCAACAATTCGAATATCGGGAGGAGCTTTATCAAATGTCATTGAAACAGATCGCCTAATATTGGTAGCAGCTCGGGATAAGGATAAAGAGTTCTTTCCGGAAGGAATGTTAGGCATCTCTGCAGAGGATAAGATATTCTCCCGTGAATAGATAATAGTAGGTCGGCGGGACCGCATCAACGTTTGATCCTTCTCAATGGAAGGGGCATCTCCCGGCACTGTCGCTTCGAACGGTAGGACACATAGACTATCGAATATAGATTGCGCCTGATTCGGCTCTCGAGATCGAGGGGCGGTGTGCGATTTGGGGGACATAGCCCGTGACTCTTTTGGAAATGGTCTTTGCATAAAAGACTTGGAGCGATTGCTTCTAGGAGTCGAGGCTTTCATCGTGCGGTGACGGACGACCCGACTAGGAGTCTTGTCAGCGGATGAAAATTTGATTGCAAGCAGCTTTACATACCTTTTCCCCTCGTATCTTGCTCTCAAAGGTGTATCCATCCATTCTCGAGGTATACTGGGTCTTGTCGCTTTGCGAATCGGCGGAATTACAAAATTCCGGCCATGCGCAAAGGATGGTTTTAGTTGGTTTAGGGAACGATATATCCTGAAAGAAGAAGATTCGAATGACGGTTCAGCCTCAAAGAAACGTTGCATCTCACGAAATATGCAATTCCCAATGATCTTGCGGATTCCAGGAGCTATCTCCCGTGATTTGAGAGTACCGTCTTCCATTTCGAAGATGTGAGTGGGGCATATCTCGTCCAAATCATTTTCGAGATACCTCCGACGAAGCTCCCACCCTGTACCGATGTAGCCGTCTAGGAATGCGCGGATTTCTGGACTGTGATCGATTGCGATACCCCAGCCTGTCTTGGTCAAAATGTTACGGAGATATTCACGGACTAGGAGGAAATTATCCTGATCTCCGGGAACCGCAAAAAGAGGCGCTGCATTTTCTGTCGGAGTTATTTCCTGAAGTTCTCCGATAGACTCTGTTAAATCATTGCTGGTGTCAAAGACACGTAAAGGGTCCGAAGTTTCAGCACCCATAGTTAATCGAGAGGTCTTGTATGAATCAACTATGATATCAGGATGAAGAGAGAGCTGGAAACTCGTTTTGAGGGATTTATATTTATTTTCGCAAATTGTTGAAGGTACGCATATATTCATGCCTTAACTGGCTACGCTTCTCGGTTGTTGGGATACGAAATGATAAGGGTACGTAGAATAGGCAAGACTTTTGATCCACTTTTAGCCTCTCATGCTGAAGCTATAGGTAATCCTAGCGATTAGATATCACTTATTGCATATAGGAGGCACATAAAAATGTCACGCACATAACTTTGAGTGTAAACTCACTAAACCTGGACTGGAATATTTTATAAAGTGCGATATATTTTCATATTGAACCACAACTAGGCGTAGACAGATCGGGCATAGAAATCTTGATAACGATCTTCTAACCCGACCTTCGACTTCTTGTAACTAATGATACGATTGACGCTAATGAAGTACATCAAGTAACCAAGCTGTCCTACGCATCTTGCTAATAGCTAGTGGTACAATTTTATCAAGTCATCCCATAGAACATTTGTGACTAGGCCACATGATCGAAAAATAATTTCACTCCAAATTATCACATCGTGCGTAAACGGGTAGAAAAATCGCACATTTCAAAAGGGGAAATTGTGGACGCCCTGCGAGACCGAAGAATGTTTTCCAAGGAGAATTAAATAACAACATAAGCAGCGAGATTGTAGAGGGCGGCACTATAGTTCTGCTCAGTGTCTTTTCAATGCTCGTGCAGTCGTCAAGTGTTGATGAAAAGGGAATGGGAGTTACACGATTCACACATAATTTTGAGTAAGACAGAATAAACTAACAGCTTTGGTTGGGATTGTAGACACCAAGTGGTTGTCCTACTATTAGCGCTGTGTCATCTCGAACCTGCTCACAGGCTGATCTTTTTCCGTGTATAAATCACGCAAGAATCAGAACGAGGCTTTCTCCCGTCCCCCAATTTTGCAATATACTCGCGTCAGAAGTCCCTGCATTCAACAATCCACGGATACCTTCTCGCAGTTGAACATAACACCTCCCTCATCTCCCAAGTTCTGATCCTGGCCGTCATCAACCGACGCGCTTCCATCTCCTCCTGGAACCGGACCCTTTACGCTGTCAACCACTTGGGCCGGAGCCGACTCGTTCAAAGATCCCACGCCACCGACGTCTGTAACAGCCTTCTCATTCTTGCTTACATCAACATCGTCAACCACCTGGGCCGGAGCTGACTCGTCAAAAGATCCCGCGCCACCGACGTCAGTAACAGCCTCCTCATGTTTGCTCGCATCATCCCACTTCGCGTACAAATCCGGTGTCAACATGGATTTGCTCATGACGGGACAGATGAAAAGAGTATCTGAAGCGTAGTCATACTTGATGACACCCTTTCTGTATCCATCCTGTTTGATAACGGCGATGATTTTGTTGAGAAGAGCGACCAACAGTCCCAGCAGTGCTTGGTTATCCCTCTCCCAATATTGGATCTCATCGGAGACATCCTTGATCATCGGAGTATTGAAGGAGCCGTTGACGTGGAAGGCCATAACCAAGTTCCGAGTCTGTGACACCCAAAGCTGTGGCATGAAGGACCTGATGTCGAAGTCTTTAATCGCACTCATGGAGCGTGTCTTGATCTCAACGGTGCACCAGTACGGCACATAATTTCCCATAATCTTGACTTTCAAATCTGACCCGGCTGGCTGGACTGGAGATTCAGAGTATGGTCCATACGGGATTACGGTGTAATCGTTGGACGGTACGCAGGCATCGACTTCGTGACGCAAGAGAATATTCAATCCGCCTAGCTCGTAAGATACCACTTGGTGATGGGAAGTACTGTTTTTGATCTTTTCTTTGGTGTACGTCTTTTCAAATTGGTGACCAAAGCCATGGAAACCCTTTAAAACAACATAGTCTTCTTTCTCTTTTCGGCAAAAAAGAGCAGTATCCTTGACCATTTCATATTCGAACTCGAAGGACTGTAAAACTTTCGTACCAGGAATTTTTCGCTCGATGAAGCCAAGAAGCTTGCGGATGATGTTTCGATCAGTCACAAGGTGGACAGTACGGACGTCGAAAGTGGGATGTGTCATCTCCAACGCACGGAAGAGCGGCTCAAGTGGCCTCTTCGGGTACCGAGCTGAATTCTGGTTAATGAAGGTCAAACCATTGTCGTGGCGAAGCTGGCGGCTGCCGTTTGGTGGAGACCAAAAGTTGGGGCATCCTGGGACAGCAATAGTTGGATTGTCTCTCAAGGTCTTGGGGGTTTCATTCTCTCCCCCAATCCAGTTGTAAGACGAAACCATTTGAGCGTTCCGGATTCTCGCTGATTCCGGACGTTCAAGTTGGCTGAGCGCAGCGCCCGGAATTGTGTATATGTATGCCATTTTCGGGTACTGTGAAGTGAGTAGAAGGTGGTGGAGTCTCTAGATGAACGGGAAGAAAAGTTTTGTAATGTGTATGTTGCCTAAACAAACGTGGCACGTGAACCTGCTACAGCCTAGCCCATTTGGGGCGTAACAGTGAATAAGGGTTGCGATAACAACATAACAACCAACACAAGCAAACAAGAAACAGTGACAGCACCGTACCATAAGTTTAAGGGGAAATATATGAAAGGCGGTGTATAGTTATTGTAGTCATTTTTTGGAATAGATAATAAGTCAAGGATTTGAAACCATCTGCCGTCTGCAGTCGGGTGTTTGTACTGCGTAGAGTCTTTTTAGCGTGTAATTATTTCTCACTAATATTTTACTGATCGCTTCTGATACATTCTCTCGACCAATCAGCATCGTACAAGGAAAAGGGTTGCACTTTCATCCCACTTAAAAAACTTTAACAGTGAGTGATTAACGCCGTGAATCTTACATCAATTGGGTTGCTGGAGAAGAGTTGAAAGAAAATTATGTACAGTTCCCCACAGATTTAAAGTTGCGCGTACCACTCCATCACTACCTCTGCACCCTTCTCCCACTCGACATGGTTCTGCAAATGATGGCCCAACCCTTCAACCACTCTAAATCTAACTCCACAACTGTCACTGCTATCCTTACTGTCCGCATCGAGAGTCGGATCGGGCGGGCCATCAATTTTATGCGTCTTGACCATGTCCTTGAATGCAGCTCGGTACCGCTGCGCGGTATCTTGAAGTATCGCAGGAGTACACAGAACATCTTTCTCCGCTGCTAGAACTAGTAGTCTAGAGGTCATACCGGTTCTTTTACTGTGTTCGCTACCGGATTCGCTATCTTTCCAGCCAACAATGGAAGACAAGACATCCGGTCCAGTGATGAAGCGGGATACGCATTGCATAGGCGCAAGCAAGGTTTCATAGGGCGATAGCATATCGTATAGTCTTCGAATAATTGCTGCCGGTGTATCTGAGGTAAAGAAAGCGCTTCGCACTTGCGATTCGGTCGCCAGGATGTAGCGAGGGTGGAAGAGGCGGTACGGATACTGAATGAGAGCCGTCCAGGCCCAGTGGCGGTAACAAGACCACCTGTTCATACGTTAGATGCCTACAGCCCTCTCCCAGCTCCAGAGAGACTTACGACCCGAACGCCGGCACCGCAGCAAGCATGCAGAAGCCCTGCACGGTAGCCATGCCCCGGCTCAGCGCATACTGGCACAGTGCACCTCCTCCCGAATGGGCAACCATGACAACCCTCACTTTTTTTCCTTCTGGAAGTCCTCTCCGCTGAGCCTCGAGCTTCTCTACGTGGGCCACGCAGTCTTCGAGATCCTGGGCGATGCTGCGCCTCGTTGTGAAGTACATCCTCCAGAACCCAGGATACCAGCTCTTGCCATGGCCTCTGTAGCTCACCGCGTAGCATGGAATACCCTTCGCCGCAAAATATTGCATGTATTCAAGCCATACCTCTGCGCAGCCGAAGCCCCCGTGGGCGAAGAAAAGGGGAGGCTGGGCCGATGGCTCGACAGGGATCGCTGAGAGAAGTTCTAGCGGCCCCGAGGCGGTGTCAATGTAATTTCTAGATATTCCTTTGGGGAGAGCGGAGGGAGGAGGTGGGTTGGGTGATGGTGCGCGCCATTGTAGAATGAAAGGACCGAAAGGCATCTTGGGAAAGGCGCTGCAAGAAACTTGTATCGAGTAAACCTAGAAACTCGAATGATGTTATTTGTAGAGTACTGGAACAATCAACGAAGATAGGGTAGAGCTTTTTGATGTAATTATAAAATGACGCGCCAGAGTTACACCAGTCCCAGCAATATTCCGTGAACCCTTTATGTAAGCGGTGAAATCCGGCCAGAATATATTCGGCGGGTCCGCACCACTTGGATTGGTGCATTTCCTCAGCTTGGAGGGCTCACGAATAATTGCCGGAAGCATGCGCTTCGATGCAAGTGCAAGTGCACTTGACATGTTCGTATACAAAAAGTCGGGCCGATCTAGAGTTCCGACTACCGATCTAGGCTATGTTTAGACATGTTGACCTGAACCCGCAGGCCTTTCGCCTTTCACGCGATGGATATCTCGTATGGCACTTGAGCTGACTCTGCAATGCAACGGCATTGTAGCCTTGGTATGGATCGCATCGGCAGGACCTGAAAAGACGGTGTGTGACTCATCTCATCCCTCCATCTCGAGCTTCATGCAAGGTTCATAAGTTTGGTTGAAATAACTCTATATTTGGATTAAAAAGAGGGTATATGCTATCTGAAAAAAAGGTGATCTTCAAGAAGGCAACACACGTGTGCACACTGCTGTAACCAAAGAAGACGTGGGTCAGCTATTACGACATTATGCGCGGCCGATGCCGACCCACGCTTAGCCAGATTTGGCCGCCTCCCCCTTCGCGACATGAACGCTGGCTTGGCTGCTGTTCGGCCCAGTCACGCCCTGGAGCGCGTGCTGCTCCATCATGCTCCAGTCACCGATTTGCTCATCAAAGAACTGGTCCAGGTCGAGCCCGATCATCTCAGCCTCCTCCGTGACACGAAGGTGCATGAAAGGGATGAACTTGAGAGCATAGAGCAGGATGCAGGTGACGACGAAAGAATAGGATGAGATGGCGCATATCTCAGCAAGCTGGCGGCCAACTTGGACGCCTACGCCATCGAGAGCGCCTTCGTAAGCAGAGGCTCCGTCAAGAGCAGACACCCATTTCTGTGCAAAAATACCGGTAAGGAAAGACCCAGTCATACCGCCGATACCGTGAAGCTTGAATACGTCCATGCCTTCGTCGATTCGGAGCCACTCGTCAACATTCTTGCACGAAGAGCAGACAACGCCGGTTAAGAAACCAATCAAGGCTGCGATCCAAGGGGAAACAAAACCGGCAGCGGGGGTGATGCCCACAAGACCGGCGATGGCACCAGAGCAAGCGCCGACGAGGGAAAAGTGGCCCTTGCTGCGGATGTAATCAACAAGCACCCAACCAAGGACACCCATGCAGGCAGCGGTATTCGTGTTGAAGGCGGCCATCATGGAACGAACCGTGGCGTTGAGCGCAGAGCCGCCGTTGAAGCCAAACCAACCGAACCAGATGAAAACAGTGCCGATGAAGACGAGCGTAGTGTTGTGGGGCTTTCCATGGATCTTTTCTCCCTTGTGGATACGTTTACCGAGGACAAAAGCATATGCTAGAGCAGCCCTAGGTGGTGTTAGCTATCGAGGTTATACTAAAGCTGTGAGCCACTAACCATCCAGAAGCTACGTGAACTGGGCCGCCACCTGCAAAGTCAAGCGAAGGCAAGTTGTAGAGCCATCCATTTGCGTTCCACGTCCAGCATGCAATTGGGCAGTAGACAATGGTAGCCCAGCAGAAGGAGAAGATGAGGGAGGGCAGGATGCGACCACGCTCGAAGCTGCCACCGGTAACGAGCACAACGGTGCATATGCAAAAGAGCATCTGGTAGAGGCAGAAGACGATCTCAGGGAGGAGGGCCGAACCGGGCGAGGGGGCCGCAACTACGTTCTTTAGGCCGAAGTTGGCCATGTCACCGATGAAAGAGTTGGCAGTCCGAGAGTAGGCCAGCGAATACCCCCAAAACATCCATTGGAAACATACTACCCCGCTCACAGCGAGAGCCTGGAAGAGGTGGGAGAGAGATGACTTGCGGCGAGCGAGACCACTATACAGGAAACCGATACCTGGCACAAGTCAGAGATGGGCCTGAGAAGGGAGAGAGTCTCAACTTACCAGGGATGATGAGCCATACAAGAAAAGCACACACCATCAGGTAGACGTAGTGCACCTCCAGGCCCGAGTATTGAGCGTTGACATCCTCATCTAGGGCATTACCGCCATTGGGCTTGGCCGGATCGAATTCGGGCTGGTGTACCGAAATGAGCAGGGTATCTTTGGGAGGTTAGGTGCATTTGAACTTACAGGCGTGGGCGCAGAAAACGACATTGTGGCAGAGTCAGGCCCGTTCTGGAAAATAAAGATGTGCAACCAAACCTGAGAGGTCAGGTCGGCGGGCTTCCTATATGTACGGCCGCATCGTGGCATCAAGGCATCCCTCATTTCTCCACGCGTTTGCCGAGGCCTGGGTCAGGTCCTGGCACCCTAGAACCCCCATTCTCGTCTTCGCCAGCACAGATGCGCCGCCTTGGCAGAGATAAGACGTTCGTAGAGGCTCGTTTGCAAAGTATCATATGGGCACAAGATGCCGAGACGTTGTGGAGAGAGGTGCCGAATCAAATGGAAGCAGTTTAGGCTGGGCGGGCAAGCCACGCCGGGATGGCGGTGCCAGGTACGCGAAAGGAAAAGCTGCAGGGCGGTTTCTGCAAGGCCAACCCGTCGGTCGCGACGCGGCAGGCTTGGTGATGATAAGGGAGAGGGGGACAGGGGGACAGGGAGCACAGGAGCCGTATTCGCATGTAAGCGTTAGCCTTTGGGGAGCGATAAGCGAGTGATAACGGGCAAGTGGTGTCAGATGTGTCAAAGCAGCAATAACTGTGAATATCCCCTATCATTCTATATTCCATCCTAGCAGACATCCTGCCGATGCCCTGCCAATGCCTGCCTCTGCTCGTCCTGCCATTCGTCGACGTGCCATCCGTTTTTCCCGAACGCCAGGCTCCCAGCGTGCGCCATACGTACCCGCGATCCCAATCCTGAGGGCTGCCCCCCATGGCTTGGCCCTGCTGTCCTATTTTCAGTCATATAGAGCAACATTTAGCGATTCACGAGTCGCCGACCATCGAAGTGTACCCTCTCCCATCGTACAACCCAACAGCGACCACCCTCTCCGCTCACACCGCCAAATCATGCGTCGAAGTACCTTCCACGCCGTAGGTCCTCCAACAGCCCGTATTGCTGCGGTGCCCACCCCAATATCTCGCGAGACTTCTTGCTCGACACGAGGTTGTCCGCCGCGATGATTGCCGCAAGCATTCCAAAGTGTTCTTGCGCCTCTGCCGTTGTCTTTGACACCACTGGCACGCCCACCTTTTCCCCAATCACACTCGCGATATCTTTGATCTTGACGCCCTCCTCCGCAGCAATGTGCAGCACTGAACCCGCCGGCGCCTTCTCGAGCGCCAAGCGGAAAGCAACCGCCGTATCCAGAATGTGCACGGCGGGCCAATGGTTGTTACCGTCCCCAAGATACGCCGACACGCCCTTCTCGCGTGCTGTGTTGATTAGCGCTGGGATGAACTTGGTGTCGCCCTCGCCGTGGTTGACAGCCGCCACCCGCATGATGATGGTGCGAACATCCTTGGACGCAAGACTCCTAGCCAGCAACTCCGACTCGCCACGCGCCGAGAGCCCGGGAAAGGGCTCTGGGCCCTCGTCTTCGGTTGCGAGGTGACCAAGAGGAAGCGCCAGCGTCCCGCTCGTCATGATCAGCGGGCGGTTCGATCCCACCATACCTTCTGCCATAGCTTGGATGGCTGCTCGGTCGGTTTCGCAGCTCTTATCAAAGTTGGCAAAGTCGTGCTCAAAGGCAAGGTGAATCACACCGTCAGCTGTACGTGCTGCTTCTCTGAGGATATCCGTGTCGGAGAGGGAGCCTCGCAACACATCGACCTTTAAGGCTTTCAGCTTATCCGCTGCTTCATCAGAACGAGCAAGGCCGACCACACTGTGCCCTGCGCTGGTGAGCTCGTTGACGACTGCTTTGCCGATGAGCCCTGATGCTCCAGTAATAAAGATATGCATGGCAATAAAGATGATTTCAAGTACCGTAACCACAAAGTAATCTGCGAAGGCTTTTGACTGCAGGCTGGAATGGATGTCATGCTATCCGCAGTCCTTTTATGTTTTCTGAGCCATATAGACAATTCGTCCGTCCGGCTCTCGCGACATTTTTGACACCGAGTTATTATTGTCCTGCCCAATGATACATTTGTCCTATACGCATAATAGCCCTTGCTGACAATTCGACCCCAAACTGCAGCGACCAGAGGAGTCCAACTCAGCTCTGCCAGCCAATGACGAAGCCAGCAACGCGAAACTGGGCTAGCGTAGCACGCGGTGATCGACAGTAATAGTGCTCCACATTCTCTTATATTCCACAATAGATGTAGTACTTTCTATGCTAACCTCGACTCGCCTTCGATATCCACTCAGTAATAACAGCTTACGGAAACGCTACCAGGGAATCAATTTTTGCCTTATTGCTTGTGATCATGCAATCCAACACGCTACCACATTCGCGAAAAAGACGCTCGTATAGGCGCTCTCTGTGGGGCTGCCGCAACTGCAAGCTGCGGAAAGTAAAAGTGCGTGAACAGATGCATCCACCGATAGACTCAAGTGCTCACAAACACAGTGCGATGAAGCGAAACCTCACTGTCGCAACTGCAAAGAGTACGGCGTGGTCTGTAACTTCCTTAGTAGCATACCAGATCTGCAGATCCTGGTGACAACCCCGAATGCCTGGAAAGTCAACAACAGAACAGAAGAGAGTCTGTTCCCAGGGTCCCTCAGCCTGCCGCTCGTCTGCTCGGACGAATTCTCAAGCTTTGAGATGGACGCAAGAAACATGGATAGCCTGGAGCGATTCCGAACACAGACCTTGAATGCATTCGGCACAGACATGATCAAAATCTGGCGAGATCGTATCCCAGGCATTGCTTTCCAGGTAACTTAGCACACGGCTCATCACATCCCTCCGTATATTCCTTCCAGGGAGGCAATGTCAGAGGAAGCTGACTGCGCAGAATCCCTATCTTATGCACGTTATCCTGGCTGTATCAGCCGCCTACTCGCGCTACATGGCCCCTACCCACTCTCTAAGAACACATACCGAGATCTACCATGCGGCACAGTGCGTCTTGCTCTTCAACCGCAAGCTCTCCCGCCCCTTCACCTCCTCGGACCGGGATCCTTTGTGGGCCACAGCAGCGTTGCTAGGCTTGCTAACCATGGCGTCAATCGACACAGTTGACCCTGAAGAGGCATGGCCGCTTCGTCCATCCAGTTCCTCCGACCTCGAGTGGTTTTGGCTGAGCGACGGTAAGAACGTTGTGTGGGAGATGACGGATCCTCTACGGCCCGGCGGCATTTTCAGAGCCATGGCGGATGAGTACGCACAGATGAACGTCCAGGTGCCGGAAGCCGGTACTGAAGGTGTGCCCACTTCTCTAATTAACATCTGCCATCTCAGCGATTCGAGCGATGCAGAGAACAATCCATATTTCACGGCAGCCCATCTGCTCGCTCGGCTCCAACGGACCTCCAACAGCAGCATCGAAAGGGTGCAGACGGTAAGTTTTGTGTGTAAATCGCACCCCAGTTTCAGGGATCTTTTGCGCAAGAAGGATCCCGTGGCTTTGGTGCTGTTGGCCCTGTGGTATGACCGTGCTGAGACCGCGCTGTGGTGGATCGAGCAACGAGCAAAGGTAGAGAAACAGGCTATCCGATTGTACCTAGCGCGATTCCATTACGACGACGCAGTTGTCGTGGGGCTTTTGGATCTTCTGTCGAGTTAGGATGCATGATACAAATTGTTTGGCAGATGGCGTCGTGATACTGCTGGTTTCCGTACCATAGGGGCCTTTGAACCATCTAGAGTCCCAAATAGCATTATTGAGCGGTCTATATCGTACCTATCCAAGAACCTTTCCCTGTGGAGTAGGGGCACCTGCCCCTGGATCTAAAGTCCCGAATAGGAATCAAGTTGTATTCAAGTCTCAAATCTGACCCACAGTTACTGCCGCCGTCGGGCCCATTATTCTTCTGCTTGAATCGTATGGGATTGGGTATCATTGATATACAAAAAAAACATGGTCTCTGTTTAGACGACCACCCGTCTGAGAACCTCGGTGCCGCCGAGTACTTTTCTCCCTGTCACGGCGTCTCTTCCCTTCCCGCTCTCCCACCGCCCCTCACGGCTGCCTTCCTCCTTGCCCCACCCCTCTTCCTCTTCTTCACCATCCTCACTCTTGAAAGCAGCCGCACCTTCCATGAAGGCTACTTGACGGTCATGGGAACCATCGACCCATTGATGTATGCATTTGTAGCAGTACACAAAACCGGCGGGTGATGCCGTTGGTGTAACGATGGGAGCCACGCAGATGGGACATAGATGAGAATCGCCGGGCATGGGAACGGTAAAGATGGGAAGCAGGCTGGAAGAAGATATGGGTGGATCAGCTCGCTTTGCCCTTTCAGGCGATGAAGGCGGCGGCTGCGGTGCTTCTGATTTCTGCTGTGTGGCTGCTGTGCGCTGGGTGGAAGGGGGCAGGCTGGGCAGCACAGGGGGTGGCAGCTCGATGTTTTCGGCGGCCTTGCGCGAGAGCTGACGGGCGAAGTCCGAGGCGTGCCACCACTCGAGGAATTTTAGTGCGAAGATGCTCGTGGGCAGTAGAATTTTCAGGGAGCTCAGCAGCCTTGGTTTGATGCTGCGGGCAATATTTCTCGGCGTAAAGATCGAACCACCCTCCCCAGGTCGCGCGGGACTGACCTTCGCCGGCTGGGTTAATGCTTCAATTGCCGCATAATCAGCACCACCCAGTCTCCTTATCCGTGTTCCAATGAGCCACAAAAAGGGCGAGTGATATTTCGAACCGTCAAACAAGTAAGCCAAGTTGAAGAGGATCAGGGAGAAGTAGTAAGCAGCGTTGACGCTCGGGTATATGTTGCGCAAAAACCATTTGTAATAGAACATCAGGCGTTCCTTGATGCCTGCGCCTGCTCTCAAGCCATCTCTTTCTCTGTAGGCGGTGCCGAGGATGTTTGAATGGGCAGCATGGACGTCGTAGCCTTCGTCTAGCTTCCTCTTTAGCCATGGTAAGCCAACCAGCGTGGCCAAGTTCCGCCAGACATCGCCCTCACTCAGTTTCACGGCGTCCCGGACACTCTCACTCGCACCAAGCTGTGCGCGAGGGGCCTCGCCGCCTTTGACGCGCAGCACGCGAGCGCGCTTGAGGCCGTAGAAATTCTCGGTGAATGAGCCGCCATATGTCCGCAAGAAGTGACGCTCGACGAGCAGCATCAGTACGGCGTAGACCTCATCGAACGAGTTGAGGACGGGCAAAAGATAGCGTGGGTATCGGTGGGTCGAAACAGCGAGCAGGTAGCGTAGTGATGGTGGGAGCAGGGAGGCCAGCTGTTGCTCAGATAGGAGCTCGAACAGCGATGGCTTAAGGTCGTCGATGCCATGCTGCAGGCTCGGCAGAAACTCCATAGCGAGGGAGAGGCGGATGCGGAGAGATGCGGGAGGGCCCAGCGTTGGACTGGAGAGGTTTGATATGGCGTCGCCATTGCTTGGGCCGAGGCTTCGGCTCGCCAATTCGCCCTAGTTCGGACGTCACAGGCTCCAGCTCCAGCTCCAGCTTCAACGCTGCCTTACCTCGACATCGACAACGGTTTTGACATAATAACATCGCCTACCATGACGGCCGCATCTCTCGCTGCCCTCAACTCGGGTCTCTCGGGTCGTTGCCGGGAGTTGTCCCACCCAGACATTGCCAACTTTGCCGTCTCGCTGTACGCGCTGTCACCATCCTCCCTGTAGCTCAGAAGGAACCTTAACTAACGCGCCACAGCTTCATCGTCGTTGGCATCCTCGTTTCGTATCTCCCACAGCACTACAAGATCATCGCTCGCCGCTCGTCGCGGGGCCTTAGCCCTATGTTTGTGCTCCTGGGCACTGTGTCAGGCACCGCCAGCATCGCCAACATCCTGACACTGCCTGAGAGCACGCGTGACATGGCTTGCTGCAAGGACATAGGCCGGTTTCCATGCACGGCTGCTCTGCTCGGGATCGCCCAGATTGGAGTGCAGTGGACATGCTTCTTCTTCATCATGCTACTATTCCTTATCTTCTTCCCGCGTAACGCCCCTGACGCTGAGGAGCAGGACGCTTCTCTGCCCACGTGGAAAGAGGCTGTCATCGTGCTGGCCGTCTCACTTACCTTCTTCGTCTTCGCATTTCTCGGCTCCGTCGTCTTTGTCTATGCTGCGCCATCGCATCTCAAAGCCTGGGCCAACTTCCTGGGTCTGCTCGGTGCCGCTCTCGCTGCCGTTCAATACGTACCACAGATCATCATGACATGGAAGCTTCAGGAGACAGGCAGCCTGTCGGTACCGATGATGTGCATGCAGACACCGGGTAGCTTTGTGTTTGCTGCGAGCCTGGCGGTCAGACTCGGTCCCGGAGGTTGGAGTGCCTGGGGCTTATTCATCCTGACGGGCTGTCTCCAGGGCTGTCTTCTGGCTATGAGTCTGTGGTTTCTGTGGAGAGACAAGACCGCAGCAAAATCCGGGAGTCCTGCCACGACCAACGGCAGCACAAGAGCTGAGCACAGCATCAGCAACGAGCACACGCCACTGTTGGGCAGCAATCAGCCGCACACAACATCAAGTAGATAGTTCATGTAGCTGTACTCTACATGGCATGCTTTTGAACGCGCACCAGCTTTCAACGACGCGCACTCACGTGCTGGCTGTATGTGGCTAGTGAGACCCTCTTCCCGCAGATCATGTCGCCGTGCTTGACGGCCAACTCCGCAACAGCCTGGGCGACAACCTATTACGTCGTACTGCGGCAGAATTTTCAGGCCTTGCTCATTCGGCATCACTGGTTTAAAAATCTGGCTCATACTGAGTCTACAGTGGTGTGGCTGACGAAGCACATCAAAGAACAATGCCCACCGCTTGGACCTGCCAGCTTCTGCAAATCTGCACCGGAGCAAGCTCCACTTGCCAAGGCCATTCCGCGCCCTTCAGCCCTTTAAAACCAACTTAATGTTGCTTTGTGTTTTCCTGACCATTGGCCCTTCTTAATCGCGTTTCCACTGCATTATTCGTCGCTCGTTGGCTTGGAGAGTGACACTGCCTGCGACTCAACCCCGCAATGGCTCCTGCACACAATGACCGCCCAACGGCGCCCATATCTGAAATTGCTGCCCAGATGGAGGCCCTCTCCTCCTCGCCGCACATTGCCGAGGAAGCAATCGCGAGGGACTACGAAGAGGACGATTCTCCGTCTGAGGACGACTCTGAGTCAGATACTGATGGCTCATCGACCATTCGCCAATTCTCCATGATAAACTCATATCGCCGTCCGTCCTATGTTCATCCAGGAGCTCGTGGAACCGCAATTTTCTCATCGAGTGTGCCAACCCAAAATCATCTTGCTGCCGATATGAAAAAGCACAGCTACCTATCCAAGAAGGAGCGCGAGGCTGTCCGGGACGCTGAGCGAAGTCTGCTCCGTGATAACGACCTACTTCCCCCGAAACATCCCCATACTAGGAGAGGAAGCGAAGGTTTGCTATCTGGAGGCATTGCTAAAAAATTATCTTTCCCTGGCTTGCGCAAGACCCAAAGTGCTTCGGTAGATGGCGGGGTATTTCAGAACGAGCGGACACCCTTGCTAGGCGATCCCGATCTACCCTATGCTGGACTCGCTACCCCCAAGACAATTGGGCGAAGATTCGACGAAGCCGTTGCCTCAGGGCGATTAAAAACGACATGGCAGCGAGAAACAAAGGTTTTACTTAAATCATCGGCCCCTCTTATTCTCACTTTTTTACTACAGTATTCCCTTCCAGTGGCCAGTGTATTTACCGTTGGCCACATCGGCAAAGTCGAACTCGGCGCCGTGAGCCTTGCAAGTAGTATGTGATTAGTCTCTCTCATTTCATCGTGAAAAGTCGCTAATAAGATCAGTGACCGCGAGTATAACAGGCTACGCTGTCTACCAAGGTCTCGCTACTGCGCTGGATACTCTCGCCGCTCAAGCATATGGATCTGGACGACCGCATCTAGTGGGCCTTCAGTTCCAGAGAATGTTGTACTTTTTATGGCTAATCACGATCCCAATAGCCATCATCTGGGGTCTAGGGACCCGGATACTCTTTCTCATTGTCCCGGAGAAAGAAACGGCAGAGCTTGCAGGAATTTATCTCAAGATCCTCATTGCCGGAGCCCCTGGTTATGCAGCTTTCGAAAGTGGAAAACGTTACCTTCAAGCACAGGGCCTCTTCAGTGTTAATATGTACGTCCTTTTGATATGTGCTCCCCTGAACGCACTCATGAACTACATTTTCGTCTGGCGCCTTGGATGGGGTTTTGTTGGGGCCCCTATCGCAGTATCCATTACTGAGAATCTCATGCCGCTCCTCCTTTTCTGCTACGTACGATTCGTAAACGGTTACCAGTGCTGGGGCGGGTTTGACCGCCGTGCCCTCCGTAACTGGAGCCCCATGATCAGGCTTGCTATTCCAGGCCTAATCATGGTCCTTGCTGAGTTTCTCGCTTTTGAGATCCTTACGTTATCGAGCAGCTGGCTAGGACCTACCACCCTGGCTGCGCAGAGCGTTCTGGGCTCCATCACCGGCATCATGTTCCAATTCCCCTTCCCGATGAGCGTGGCAGCCAGCACGCGGATTGCAAACCTCATCGGCGCCAGTCTGCACGAGCACGCTAAGATGGCAGCGAAGGTAGCCGTCTTCTTCTCCGTCGTCGTGGGCATCTTCAACCTGCTCTTCCTCTCCCTCTTGAGGAGCTACATCCCGCGACTGTTCACCCCAGACCAAGAAGTCATCGGTCTCGTTGCCAACCTACTCCCCCTCTGCGCAGCGTTCCAGCTCTTTGACTCGATGCAGGCAAACACCAACGGCATTCTGCGCGGCTTGGGGAAGCAGGAGATTGGCGGGTATATTGCGCTGTTTGCGTACTACATCATCGGCTTGCCGATCAGTTTCGGACTCGGCTTCGGAGCGAAGTGGGAGCTCTACGGGCTTTGGAGCGTACGTATCATGCTGCCATCATCGTTGAGATGTGATGCTGATTCTAGTATAGGGACCCGCTATTGCGCTCGGTGTCGTGGCAGCCATCGAGGGCTTTTATATTTACAATATTAGTTGGGAGAATGCGGTCAGGGCGGCTGAGGCAAGGAACGCGATGGACGAGCGGCGGTAATTATTAATCGGTACCTCAGAGTGACATGATTGACCAATGTAAAACGACCAGTGTGTACTTTATAAATTTAACTAGCGCTTACTCCGCTGACTACTCGCGAAGAGCAGCGAAAACGTCTTGTCCAGAAATCACGTGCGATGCTCATGCTCGGTGGCAAATTTACACCTCAGTCCTAGATGGATAACCGAACGCCGCAGGTTTCGTGCAAAGTTGCAAGCTTATTACGAAGATACCGGCGGTAATAGCATCTATTGATAGAAATTATTTTTATAAGTAACTATTCTTATTTTAAAACTCTCCGCCATCGAAATCTATGGTGCAGCATTTTGCCACCTGAAATACAGCGAAAAACGTGACTCTTGCGGTGTTGGCACGGCAATAGGTGCACGGGTTGAATCGGTCTGCAGCTGCAATAACTTTGTATAAGAGAAGACGATTGATTCTATAGAGAGAGAACTATGGAGGAGTTTATATAGAAGGAGACGCGAATCTCCTTGTGACGCACGGCGCGCTATAGGACCTAGCGCGCGCGCGCGATGACTCATAGCGAAGGGAAAGAAAAGGGGGGGTGCAGCCAGTGAACGGAGCCGTCACGTGACTCGGAAAGCTGCCAGCACGCCGCCGGAAAGCTGCCAGCAAACCGACGGCAAGCTGAGCAGTCACATGACTTCAGTTACGTAATTCCAACATGCGGCTCAGCAGTTTTGACGATCTAAGCGAACCAATAAGATTGGGACTTAGAGACAGATTAGGCTTAGTACAGTCACATGATTTCTATCATTGCGGCGAAGTAAATTGTGGATAGGTCGAGAAAAGAGACGATCGGAGCTAGTCCTTAATTGGACGTCGTGTAAGGCTGGAACAAATAATGGCTATATAAATTGTCATCAGGCCGATGATGCAGCTCTGGGTAGAGCATGTTATAGTATCCCTGAGAGCTATGAATAGTGATCAAACTGGTGTCTCTATTGATGATCCTTGTGTTCAAACCGATGCTTCCGATTCTTCCTCTTGCTGTTTTGGTAGAATACAAGCTTTTCCTTTTTCACCCGTCCAATGCCGGTTCAAGGAGTCCCCTCTGTTGAACTCACGGCCGCAGCCCCAGGTCATTCCATTCTTCAGTATACCTCCGCATATGAAAATGCTAGATGCAGAATGTGAATTTTTCTCATGTCTTGTGCGGTCGCCCTGTCTGATGAAACTTTTGCCACAGGTTGTACATACAAAGCGTTCCTGAGTCCCCTTTCGGTGAAGAATGCGTATATGGTTATTTAGATTATGCTTACGCGTGAATGTTGCGGCGCATATTTCACAAGAAAATGAATCCTTTTCGGGAGGTAGTTCTGGAAAATCCTCGTCTTGGTCTTCTATGCTAATAGTACCGTGATAATTGGTTTCATGTTTCCGAAGTTCTTTGAGAGTTGCGCAACCCAGTATTGCCGTGGGACATGCCGGGAAAGAACAGAAAAAGTTTCTGTCGTGCTTGAGAACATGCTCATCGCGTTCGTTTTGGGTTGAAAACCCATTATAAAACCGCACGCAGTTTGCGTGTGGACATTTGTGAACTATAGACCCGTACATCAGCTTAAATTTCTCATGGTTTTGTGACGATCCTGCGATCGTTTCGATCTCTGTACGAATCCTTTCCATTATCTGGTTTAGCTTAGAGACCTGGGTCTCATTAGATGGCTTATTGGACACATAAAGCTGCTTCTTGGCTGCGTAAACTGCGACAGTTATACGGTCAAAGTTGCTTGCTCCACGAAGTGGATCCAGGTATTCCATAAGCTTTTTTGGGACAAGTGTTTTTTTTTGAGGCTCGATCCAATACATATCGACAAAAATGGCGAGAGCGTCAACAACTTCTTGCAGAGATTCTTTTGATTGTTGAACCCTCAACATCTTTTCGACATGAGTTGACCAATATGCATACGAATAGTCCAAGAAGCCGTAGTAACCAAGTGATATGAAGAGATCGATATCATCTTTCTGTACTCCCAAATCGAAGCAAGGAAAGCTTAGATAACCTATGCAAAGGAGCGCTAGCGCCAGGTCCTCAGCGTTTTCGTCGACCAGTCGCTTGTCTACAAGATAACTAAGCAAGGTCAGCCCTTCCATTATCAAGGTATTGCGTGAAACTAACCGCCTGGCTGTATGATGCACTAAATTAACAGTGCCGTCTACTTGAATATCGACCAATGATCCACACAACTCCTTGGAATCGACACGGAAACTTCCATGTTCCCAGTCCACTGACTGCTCATCCAAATCAATGGATGTTGCACATTGAATCTCGCTCCATTTAAGAGGCCTCTTTGCACATACTAGCCAATTGAGTAACTTTAAGGAGTCGGATCTTGATATATCGCTTTCTTCAAATACCCTGCTGGTAATTCGTGCATAGCTAACTCGTCAGTACGGTTTGCAAATAGTATTGGGTACTATACTTACACTGCGTCTAATCGAGATGCCCCTGATGGAAAATTTGTTACTGAAAGTTCATCATTGAACTTTCGGGAAGATGTTTGATTATATAAGTGAGAGCACATTAACCGAGCGAATAAAAACATGCCTGTTAGTGGCGACTATGTTAGTCCGAAGGGTAAAAGGGCTGTAGATCGCATACCTTCCGCTTTCTCTATGATCAAGTCTTGGATGTGATTTTGACTATCTTGCGATAGCCCAAATTTCGTTTTCAACTTCCAACTCCATTCTTTCACGTATGACGTGATATCGTGTCGTAGGTCGCTTTCACTCAATATCAATGAGACAATCGGTGCGAAATCTTTACGAGCGACATTGTCATCTTGACTAATAAATAGACATCTAAACGAATCTACATCGTTTGGAGGTAGAGAAACCCAGATTGATTGAAATGTTGTCGATATATTCTTCCTTTGCTCTCTGTCGCACTCATCAATACCGTCGATGATTACGTAGAGTTTTGAAAAATATTTTGCTGTTACCTGAAGTATCTCTTTAGCCAATGAATCGGTCGACATAGTTGTTTGTCCACTTTGGGAAGCCTTATCATATAGGTAGGCAAGAAGGCTCTCTTTTTGATAAAACAATTGGGCTATAATTCCTCGTGCCACTGCGAGAAATGTATTGCGCTCGGCTTCTTGGTATTTGCAATAGAAATATGCGACTGTCACACCGGAAAGCTTCTCAGCCTCCTCAATTACCAGCGATGCTAATACAGTTTTGCCTGTATTGTTAGCAAAGCACTGGTGAGCATTGTAACACTGCCTCACCTGCGCCCGGAATCCCCGTCAACCACAGCAATTGGTTGGAGGAAAATATCGGATCGAACCAAGATTGAAATCTATTGTTTTTGAAAATCCACTGGCAAGTACCAGGATGCCTTGCCCGTGTATAGGTTTCCTGGTCAATTTCATATTTTGCGGGAGATAACCACTGGAGCACAACGTCCCTCCGCCTCCGACTTTCCTCCTTCATTTGATTCTCAAAGTTGTTTCGAGCTATCTCTTGCGTCCTCATTATCTCTGTATACTGTATAATGCTTGCCTGGGACTCGATCAAGGCTCGGTGCTCTCGCAGGTTTCTCAATATTTCCCGAAATTCTGCGTCGAAAGATCGCCATACAGCATGGAAAAGCTGCTTCCACACTATTGGAACATGTGAATAGGAAAGCGAAGATACCTTAAGCAAGTACTTACTGCGTTGTTTGAAATGCTTCATTGCTTTCCAATGGAAACTTAGGATGTCTTCGTAAAGCAAGCTTAGTACTCGAGACATTTGCAGCTGGCTGGGAAACAATTGCTCATACTGAGCGAGCAACGGTAGTTGCTCTCCTATCCGTTGATATGCATCCAATAGCGCATCGAAAGCCTCTGAGAAGGTGCAGGCAGTCTATCAGCTAATCAGCTCGTGGCGCTAGGAAGCTTTAAGTAGAACGCATTGCATACTTGTAGCAGGAATTTCATCGGACCCTAAGAGAATAATTTAGCTAGGTTTTTCATTACGAATTAATCCCCACGTACCCAAACAAAGGCTAGAATTGGACTTAAATTAAGGAAGACTTGGATGACCTTGTCATATTCTTTCATGCCTTCCAGGAAGATTTCAAGCCTTCGCATACCCTGTAATCTCCTTTTGGATGCCTGATGCTTCTGGATTTGAGCGATCGCAACATTCAGATCGTGGAGCGTTGTGGTGCCAAACTGGCTTCTTTCTTGTGGAGACAGAGAAGCCTTGAACCTTTCCAACACAAGGTGGAAAGGAGCAGCATGGAGGTTGAGCATACTCGACATCCTTCTGAATATGGTTTGTGGGAACTGGACTATTGGGTGCGAAATCTGATGTCTTTGGGAGCATATTAGGCTGAGGCTGTGTTTCTTTTTGCTTCTTTGGTTGCAGAACGCCTCGTTATACGGCACAGCCACCGTCTGCGCCTCGTAACCCCACACTTGCCAACATCACCGCGCTAGGACCTTAGAGCTCAAAACCATCCTTTTGTTTTGCATGCCCTGTAACATGCAAAATTCCCAATACACTTTGAAAGCGCCGAATCAACCAATCTGGACCTGTTTCACAATTTGTCATCACTACCGTCGCTATTGATGGATGCCTGGGGGAACGACCCTTGTGCCAGTCTGAAAAGGCCTTCCGATGGCCACGAAAATGAGCCAGGGCGGTTAGCTTCATTGGGTTATATCCACAGACCACCTTTCAGCATCCATCCAAGAACTCCAAGTCGTAATTCAGTTCAAATGCCATGTGATTCTGAGCTGGAAGTGTGCTTTGGTACTGCAAGTTTTCACTGTTAAATTTCTAAGATCATGGTCTGACACCCGAAAGATTTGCGATGTAACCGTAAAAGTTCGCAGAGATTCTCTTGGAACCCCTCTGTCGAGTACCTCGGACTTGGCACCTAACATAGCGGTTTTAGAACTCAATTTCTCAGACGAAGAGATTTGGGTAGGAATACCTGGAAGTGAGCCTTTCGGCTGTATCGGCAACCAAATTGCTAAAACGTTAATTCGCTTGAAAAATTCTCCTGGCTTGTGCGTCAAATTCGATGCAAATGTGCAGTATTCTCGGCTTGGGCAAGCCCAAAGTTCTTGGAGAAAGTCAGATAAATCTGTGAACTTGATGATTGAAATCAATCTCCATGGTCACTCACACTCTTCCTCCACCCTGGGGAGAATATTATCAAACTCGAAGATTTTTCTCCAGCCTCCGGATATTGGTTTAGGGGATGTCACCTACGAAAATCCTCAAGAATACAAGATTCCCGAAGATTTACAACTTGAGCTGGCGAATGCAGAGGAACAACAAAATTTACCGGCCCAGCCTTTGATCGCCGAAGCTTCCCTCTTAGATATCGATTCCATCATGGATCATATTCCACAACCTACTTTCCTGCAAGAAGCATCTGTTGATAGCCGCATTATCACCACATTAGCCAAGCATCAAAAGGAAGCCCTCAACTTCATGGAACGAAGAGAAATGGGAGACTTGCCCCCCTCTTTGAGTCTTTGGAGAGGTAAGGTCTCACAAACAGGGCTTCTTTTCTATGAGAATATTATAACAGTCACAAAGAGCAGTACCGTTGATGACCCTAAATGTGGGATTCTGGCGGATGATATGGGTCTAGGCAAGACTCTATCCATACTTGCTTTGATTGTTTCCTCGCTCCACCGAGCTCTGGACTTCGCGATACAAAGGACTAGTGGTGCCTCGCATGCATGGATCAATGTAGTACCTTCTAAAGCTACACTTGTTGTTGTTCCATCGGCATTGTTGCTAGACAGCTGGACTGAAGAGATTTCAAAACACGTCATGGCTGGAACCATGAAGATATATCGTTATCACGGCGAGAGAAAACAAGTAGATCTCCAAGAACTACTTGCATGTGACATCGTTCTTACCACATACGCTACCATTGCTGCTGGGTTTTGCCGTGGCCAAAGTATCTTAAGTCGGATAGAGTGGTTTAGAGTTGTCCTTGACGAGGCTCACTACATCCGCAATCCAGATACCAAGCAATTCAGAGCTATATCAACACTTCCCGCATATATTCGATGGTGCCTTACCGGAACCCCTATCCAGAATACATTGGAGGATCTTGGAGCCTTAGTTAAGTTCTTAAGAGTTCCAATACTAGACGACACGAAAGTCTTCCGCAAGCATGTCATTACGCCTGTTTCGTCTGGCCACTTCACCAATATGCAAAGGCTTCTAGAAGCCTTATGTCTGCGGCGAACGAAAGATCTTCTGAATCTGCCGGACTCTAATAATCGTTACGAAACTCTCGAGCTTTCTGAGATAGAATATAAAGTATATCGTGATTATGGCGAAAGTTGTAGGAGAGCTATCGATGTTGCTATTTCAGGGCATAGTATAAAGAAAGCCAACCACCACGTGATTCAAGCCGTGTTAGGAATGCGGTTGTTCTGCAATGAAGGCTCTATTGCCTTGCAAAAAAGGTGGTCCATGCAAGGTTTACCTGCCGATCCAATCGAAGCTCTAAGCTATATGCAAACTAATGGACAATCTGACTGTGCGTTGTGCAGTTGCGAAATTCAGTCTATCTATCAAATAGATGATCACACTTCTGGAGTACTGACAAACTGTCAACATTTAGTTTGCGGAGAATGTCTTCCGGATTATGAAACAGACCTAGACAACAATTTGGAAGACGAACGATCGCAGTGCCCTTTGTGTGAGAGGAGTGGTCCTCGCGATTCGTTTATAATGAAATTCGCTCCTGGATCCACAAACGCACCTCGAACGTCGTACCCAACGAAGCTGATAGGTCTCTTACATAATATAAAAAATCAACTTGCCATGGGAAAATGGTCAGTAAAAACCCCAACCATTGATATTTGACGTACTGAAGCAAACACTCCTAGTGTCGTATTCTCGTTCTGGAAAAAGACCCTTGATGTTGTTGACGAGCTCTTCAAAGCGCATTCCATCCCCTTACTTCGGGTACATGGCAGTATATCTTCATCAAAGAGAGGCAAGATATTGGATGAATTTGAAAGTTCCACGGATTGTAGGGTCCTGTTGATAACTTTTGGGACCGGTGGATTTGGGTAAATATGACGTTAAATACACAAAGTGTTGAGCGTTACTGACACCATTTATAGAATCAACAAGCTAATGATCGCCAACAACATACACATATTAGAGCCACAATGGAACCCATCAGTGGAAAGTCAGGCAATTGGGCGAGTGCTACGATATGGGCAAGAACGTTCTGTCAATATTACTCGATATATTATGAAGGGGACAGTTGAAGAAGTGAGATCTTTTGGAACAGGTTAGAAAAGAGCGGCGGCGCTAAACTCTTCTAGGCAGTACGATCTCAACAGCTGCGGAAACTGCAGCTTGCACGAGGCGGTTTCGGTTTGACTAAAGACGAGCATACATCGCAAAGAATTGATGATATTATGGTATGGTATTCCTATCATTAGATGATGCTCACCTGATAACCGTCCAGAATCTCCTCTGTCCTTCGAAGAGCTCTGTTTTGGACATACCCCGCGGGATCTGAACGGCAGTAAAAAAGATTAACCTCCATTGCAATTTTCGTCATTCTACGAGGTATGCTTGGGTTTTCTCTCGCTTGTTATTTTGGAATGTATAATAAACACTTTCAATTCAATGTTTCGATAACCTCTCTAACCCAACCAGGTCTAGTATGATTATCCGCCTACTATCAAAGCCCTTCTGATTTTGCTTTGCCGCAGTCACATGAGATACTAGACTCATCCGGGAAAGTAGTGTGGGTTACAATAACCTCAAACCAATCATAAGGTCTGTCAGCATGCGATCCTACAAGACTATGTAACATAGCATGGACAAGGGGATGGAAACGGGGGTGATCAGACCGTGGGGGGCTTCCGGTGGAGCCGTTGGCCTGGGATCACCCATTCCTCAGTCTGTGATGGAACCCTGGTCAACCCTACGTCGAGCCCATGTCAAAAATTATTCCCAGCGCCTTATAAAGATGGCATGCTCTGCGACATATGGGACCAAAGCCCTTGAATAAATATCGCTTTACTCAAGCGTTGCAAGTACACACTCAAGTGGGGAAATCCTATATCTACAGCCTGTCAGCTAGCGGGGCTATCACTTGATCCGTAACTCACCTAATTCAACTATTCAACTAGCACTGTATTGGAAGAATAGCTCATTCAGTGACCGCGTCTTCGGTGAAGGTAGGGGCCAACATGTTTGCGCTGATAAGGCTCAAGTTACGGATGCCGCTCTGCTCCACCGACATGCCTAGAATAGTTAGGAAATATGAATAGGATTGCTTTCATGGAGAGGTCTCCTACATGTCTGGAATACGAAGTCTTGAAGGTAAAAAGGATCGTGGCTGTGGAAACACCACCAATAGGTAGGTTCACATAGAAACTGTGCGCTACTTAGAGCAAATTACGGGATGAGAAACATTCCAGTGCTTACTGACACCTCAATGATACTTTTTCCGTGAACACTCCACCACAGCAGGCTTCAACCTTACTTATATATTACGAAGAAAGCTTACTGTCTTATACATCCGGTCTCAGCAGATAAGCCGACTGTAAAAGCTCTTTTAGCCCAGAATGTTCACATGATTGTTGCGGACATCACCGAGCCGGCAACAACAAGCATCATCAAGGCTTTTGATTTCGTGATCAGCGCAATAGGTTTCATGGGTGAGAAATACGAACTTGCACTAGTGAATGCAGTCGTATCGGCTGGAGTCTATCGTTTTTTTCCCCTTGCGATTGGACACTAATATGCCCCCATGCGGCATTATAGGACTACGCAATGAAAAGGTGACCATGTTTCAATGCATTCAGTAGCAAAATATTCCGTACACGATAATTGGTGTCAATTTAATACCAACTTTCCGTCCCGCGAGCCCCAAATGGAAAATTGGACTATGCTCTCGTCCTCCCCCAGAACGAAGTTTCCAACGGTGGCGAAGTCAAGATCATCTACAGATAACCGTGAAATTGGAAGGTTTGTGACAAGGGTCCTCTGAGATGACCCTACGGTTTACTTAAAGGCCATTTGCTACAGAGAGGATTTGTCCATAAATCAAATCATCGATACTCTGGAAATCAAGACTGGAGAAAAGCTCCAGCTTACTTCCGTCAATAACCTGTTCGCACAAAATACTGATGTAATTAAGACTGGACATAGGGTTGCTGAGCGTGATTAGGCTTAGAGGGCTTATCGTGGGACTCTGATGACGTGTTGAAAAGATCTAAAAAGTCCTACTAAGAATAAAAATTTTCGAAATTCCTCCGAGACGACAACATAGTGGTTTATGCCAAATACTTTGGCTATCTTGATGCACGAGCGACTTCACGCCTTCCCAATCCTCAGAGTTTGTCGAGGAGCTTTCAGGTGGCCAAAGCAAGAGCCTGTACAGTGGTACTTCCAAATTTGAAGTCTTTGATAAACCAAGGTCAAGTTTCGAGTAACACGCTACGCCTTTGTTTCAATGTTTGCTTCAGAGGATATGTCAGATTTCGCATGGAAGATCCCCAAGATTTTGGATGCTTGTGAATACAGACATGCAACAAAGAAAATACTCTATTGGATGATAAAACATACAGAGTAAGCCTTAATGCTATTTTTTATTGAAAGCGGAGGAAATTGAGTCTGCGCGGAGCCATCTCGCGCGAGAGACATGTGATCGGGTGCAACATTGACAAAGCGATGAAACATTAGGAGCCAGTGATGAAATGTACATCAGTATCGCTTTAACTCCCCTAATTCGTAAATTCCATTATTGTACAGTAACATGAGTCTTCAACTTTAAATGAATGCCACACTCTCGAGATGATCACGAGGGTCATGTAGACTCCCGGAGTGGCTTTCCCGTTGCAGCGAGGCTGTGGTAAGCTTTTCAACCGGTCCGTGTTGCTTACGGTAAAAGATCAAGAACGTGGTGCTGCAAGCCTGCCCAGTTCATCCAACTAGCCAACTTCGGCGAGTGCAATCAAACCTTAACGCCCATTGACACATCGTTTACGCCCGAACTCATCAGGTCAGGATTTCCATACATTCGTTATCTTTATTTATAAATGTGGCACCCAGCCTGTTTTTCGCAGTCTCTTTAATGTCAATACCCTCCGGTCCGCACACTAGGAGACGTGTCTTTGTGGAATAATGCGGAGGCGCGGGGCTCTGTATCCACGTCTGACATGGCGGGGTGAGTCTTTATGCGTTCAGCCGTAAAAGAAATAATACACATAGATTAGAGCAATATTGTGATCCAAGGATCTTAATTAGGATCGATCACGATGGACGTTGCTAACATACTAGGTAAAGTATAAAGGAAAGGCATTTGCAGCCCTTCTCGACTTACAATTATCACTAGAGCCATTAGAACCCCCGTAATATATCAAAAAATATGAAGTATTCTATTGCAGCAGCTGTTGTTCTGGCCTGTGCCGTTTCTGCTGCTCCCGCAGCACAATCCGATCCTGTCAATCCTGTTCGAGTTCTTCCATCGTGCTGGGAATTCGATATTGTAAAACACGAAGGTATGCATTATCCACGGAATCTTCTTATTCTATTCGACCTAGATATCTCATGCACAACAGGACCTGGCTGCCCTAACGACTCGAACTGGATCCACACTACGCGTCCAACCTACGGAAGCAACACCGTCGACGGTACTGAGATATACTTTTGGTACTTTGCATATCCACACATTTATGCACAAGTAGAGGCAAACAAGGAGAAGAGTGTATGGTGCGAAACAACTTTGAAATACACAGAGAAGGCAGACTGCACCGGTAATGAGACGGCTAGTAACTACAGGTTGCGATTGAACAAGGCCGGAACAAGTATGCAAGCAACATACCGATTGGAGGACGGTGTAAGCGCCAGCTGGAAGTTTACGTATTATCCTGAAGATAGAGATGAGGTAGGCCTTTTGACTAGCTTATCTTGATTTCACAGTCATGAAGTGTTTACTGATATGTGGTTTAGGTTATTGATGAGATCGCTGTCAAGGGGCCCATCTATCAAAGCACCTCGCGGACGGACAACTCGCCTATCCCCCCGAAAAAAGACCTCTGGTCATTGCCTGAGTGTGGGTCTGGTATCATCAAGTTTAAGACTGAGCTCTTGGTCAGATCTGAGAGTGACAGGAGTGGTCTTGTCAATAGCGAATTTGCCACGAACCAAGGTACACCGGAATACTATGGCGTTCAACAAGGCATCAGTTATGATTTCGAAAAGTGCCAAAAGTGAATGGAACCAAAGGCTTTGTAATACCAGAGAATGGCTAAAAACCGAGTCACATCAATCGTAAAGCTCCTCTCATTGCTTGCCCGGTCTTGATGTGCTCATTCAACCTAGTTAAATCACCATCTTCACGACTCTTTAGTATTACTTACAGAGCCCATAGCCCTCCAATTAACACTCCCCGCATTCACTTATTCGAGTGCTCGCTCCAGACAATACTTTTCAGCTAGGTAATCTACTAAAATGGAACTGGCAAGGACAATAATCACTTGCTTAGACTTGGAGTTGGCTTTTGGAACCAAGCCAAAACAAATCACCGATTTTAATCATGAATATCGGAAGGAAAAGTTCACAGTAGAATAAATGCTTACACAGTTATTTGGTACCAACAGCATTCGATTCAAAAAATAATCAAGCCAAAGTGCTACATTGAACGATTGTTGTTAGTGAGTTTCTCTCTTGTATGTTCATCGTACTCTCAGCGCGTGACAGTAGTCGAAAATTTATATTCTATCAACGGTGCTTGCTATTCAATAATTGTCGCCTTGCATAAACCTAAGCGCCCACGAGAGCCTCAATGAGCGAGCCATAGACGAATAAGAGAGGAAAAAGGCCTATGAAACTACTTTGTAGTAGTTGCCGTGCTTTTTGCTTCCAAGAGGAGATGGAGTATGCTTACAACGATGATAGCGATTCAATGTATAACTAGAATCCATAGCGGCTTTTCGACGTCAAGGGTGATACATCTAATATTTTACTAGACAATGTAAAAAGATTAACTTCAGAGGCTCAAGACGATAGCGCTACATAAGAGCGAATTGCACTTAATATCACGTAAAGATGGTCAGACTAGAACTAGGCTAGAGAGCAGAGTTCGTGCATTAGCTCGGCCTTTTTGTCACTTCCCTTCCCATTCCGAGAGATCTTCTACATCCACCCACGTGATCTAGCATCATAGCACTACTCATGGGGATACTTGAGCTGAGGCATGCGTTCAATCTATGTGACCCACCTGCATGTCTAGAATCGGGGGGGACTTACACTCGCCCTCGCCCTGTGCCATTGGTCAGGCTGCCTTTCCATCCATGGTCCAATCGTAGCACTAGCCTCAGCTGCGTGGAGTGGAACACAATTCGTAGGCCTTATTGCTAGCAGTGCCCTCAATTTCGGGCAGACAACTTCTACCGAATCACCTTTCTCGTTTCCGAGCCATGTTTTAGGACTCGCTCTAGGTTTGATAGTGCTCTGGAACGGACTTCATCTCACTTATCTATATTTCGGTGGTGTTACCGGTGTGTAGAATGACCGGTGTGTAGAATGGCCGTCATGCGGGTGTTGCCACGGGATGCACAGTCTGGATGACCCTCGCTTGTACCTGGGAGTCTGTTTATCCATATGCGCATTGCGAGGCGATTCCATCCCTAAAGCTCTGAAGCTGAGCAACGGCTGTCCAGGTGAACATAGCGCTTCCAAGTCCTTATTAGCAGTGTTGGAGGTGAGTGCCTGAAAGCAGCCATCGTGCTCAGTTGCTTATTAGATTTTTTAGGGCGTGTACAAATTTTCGCTGTGAACGAGGCTCGTAATTCAGTTAACGGCGTGGATAATATTGTACAAAAGCACGATCACCTTCGCACCTTTTGCTTCGAGCCGACTGGCTTCAGTTCCGTCCTGTGTTTTAGATCACTGCAAGTTAATTCATTCTTTAATGTTATATCGACAAACAGAGCGCCCTCAGTTGTAACAGGCGTTTTTAGTAATCATACTGCGCCTTTAGCTCCCCTCGTCTACCTCTTTCCTCAGATCCGTACCGGCCTGCAGACATCGGATCCCAACTCCAGCACACAGAGCCACAAGTCAATTATACCCTCATACCAGGAGAATATGATCTCAAGAACATGGATCTTCTCAATGGCTTCGGCAATGATCGTGTGTTCCTAAAATCAAGCATAGATGTGAGCGCCAACCCAAGCTGGCTCTTGGGTGTGAAGCCAAATGCGGATGGGAAAACAGAATCCGCAATTTCTTGCGCAGTCATCATGACTGATCACAGTGATGGAATCCTCGATGCCTTTTGCGTGTATTTCTATGCTTACAGCTGGTGCTTGTCCGTATCCATACTCTTATTATATAGGCTCACCCATAGTGATCTAGGGCCGGCTTAGTCGCTCAGATACGGAATTTCGACATTGGGAACCATACCGGTGACTGGTACGCTTGATCACCTCCGTCTCCCGTATTGTACTAAACAGCAAAGCAGGGAGCATAATATGATTCGTTTTGAAGACGGCGTACCAACTGCAATGTAGTATTTCCAGCACACAAATGATCAAGCGTTCGAATGGAACACTGTACAGAAATGCGGCAGTCGTGTAAGCATATCAAACTGTTGTGAATAACACCAAGCGAGGATGATTTTAATGGCCTGCAGCCGATCATTTACAGCGCCAACGGCACGCACGCAAACTATGCCATCTCAGGGGAACACAAACACACCATTTCAAACCTTATCTACTCATAAACGGACTGCTGATGAACTTCACTGGCGAAGGGCCCCTTTGAGACCCTATCGCATCGGCATACTTCTACTTCTTTAACGAATCCAGCGCCAACTTCGCTCCCTGCCATTCTTCGTTCCCAATCGGGTGGCTCGACTACACCGGACACTGGGGTGACCAGCGGTATCCCGCGGGAGATCCTCGCCAGGCGAATAATATTCTGCATCGCTTCGTGGCACGTTACGTGGATGGTCCCACAGGGCCCATACGCAAACATCTGAACCGCACCAACGTCTGTCCTGACAACGGATACAGGTGTTTTGTCCGACGGAGCATTGGTGCATAATGTGGTCTCAATATCCGCTTTTCAATTCTTCGTGAGCACTTTGTTCCTGACACTTCTTCTTATAAGATCTAGTTTTCTTAGTTGATCCATATATGCATATTGTCTAGCAAGGTCGCGATCCTAGATCATTAGAACTGATTCAACTGAACGGCTAGCTGTAGAAACCCCCCGCATTTGATTTGGTGCTCGTCTCAGGAGTGAGCATTGGGGTCTGGCTCATATAATGCCAAGGTTTTGTGAGCGGTCTGGAAGCCCCAGCACACACTACCTTATGAAGCCATCTTATATCTTCCAAGTCGTTTTTATGAGGCAATA
>Ga0247757_10000378_pt1 | contig 37290 bp, 43 predicted proteins | sample UWRJL126311R4_FD_180929 | JGI IMG/M metagenome (GOLD analysis project Ga0247757, IMG submission 180929) | Plant litter microbial communities from Arlington Agricultural Research Station in Wisconsin, United States - UWRJ-L126-311R-4 | ecosystem: Environmental > Terrestrial > Plant litter >... | reverse complement strand
GGGCTTGGGCTTGGGCTCGGGGGTGGACCATGGCCCGGCCCGACTCGCGCGCTTCTTCCCCCAGTCGGTCAGGTCGTCGTCGCTCGACACCCGCAACGTTTTCTCGTCTCCAAGGGTCCAAAGAACCGTCAAACGCTGCGCTGCATAGCCCACGCCCGTCCTCGCCTTCTCGCGCGCGCATGTAGCACCCAATGGCCCCTCTGCTGTCCCCCGTGGGTCTGCAGCGCCCAGCCGACGGCCCCAGATTGCCTGCTCCAAGGCGTTGGCGTGCTGTCGAGCCAACGCATCACCTTTGACAGCACTTAGCATGTCCGTCAGGCATACTACCCATGCACCTACAGCTGCCTACAGCATCCTCCCTCGCCGCTTTTGTCCCATTTCCGGGGTCCGCGTCTGCTGTGCTCGCTACCCCTCGCTGCCCTTAGGTCGGCATTGCTGTTGCCCCTCGACCCTCCTGCTTTGGATATTCCACCTCTCTGCAATGCCTCCGCCTTCTCGCTCCACCATTGCATTCTGCTGATACGAGCTATGTCCCTGGCCCGCAAGTTGTGTTCCATTGGCCAATTGGTACTTTTCCCGATCCCCTTTCACCACCCGCCCAGCCATTCAAGATCGGCTGCCGCCTGCGGTCTGGCGCTCTCTACCAGCCAAATCAAATGACGCCTTTTAGCTTCGGCTCCAGCGGGATTCAGTCTCAGTCGACGTATCACTATGCAGTCTTATCACCGGCCGCGCGGGGTCACAGGCAAGAGGCGCCATGGTAGGGTCAAAGCTATGCCCCCGTCAACAGCCATGCTTGCCGTGCTCATGCCGTCGAAGGTATAAAAGGGGGTCATGATTCGGTTGAAACCATCTTTCGTTCTGAATCCGTTTCTTCTCAATTACCCCAAGCAAAATCCAAGCTCCGTCGTCTATCTGGTGTCTCCAGAGTACAACACAGTCTACTCCAGTACTAGTCTTCCACCAAGTGTGCCTATTATCACCACCTCATCCAACTCCCACCCACTCATATTGCATTCCCAACCCTCCCTACATCACACTCTCTTCATTACGCAACCATGCCGGCTACACAAACTTATTACCCAACCTACCCCTCGGCTCCTATGCCTATCAACATGCCCCAGAAACCTAGCTACTATTACCCTCACCCCCAACACCCCTATGGTCGCATGTCAGCATCACCACCCGAGGCTCCGGAGAGCGTCACCACATCGGGCGTCGCTTCTTACGAACCGTCTGCGACTTCCAGCAGCTATGCCGGTAGTGCGAGTGACTATGACTCTAGCGGAACGACCGCAGGTGTTGATTTGCTGGAGTACATGGGCGACCGCTTGAATGGCGCATTCGACCCAACCCCACTGGATCGCAGTCTGGCCAAACAGGCACAAACGTAAGCATATCCCATTCGTGCGTTGGAGTGCACTAAACGCGGTAATTGACGACTAAGCAGGTCTGGCGAGCTCAACGCCAAACACCGTGAACTCCTCGAATTGCAGGCACTGGCCCAGCGACGATTGGCAGGCGCTCGAATGGACTTTGCAGATGGCATGAAAGCCGCAAAAGAGGTTCAGAAGGACTTGCAGTGGACGCAAAAACGTGTCGAGTAAGTCCAACCTTATGCTCTTAAGCGACACACTCGGAAATTAATTATCTATGCAGTGCTTTGAACGAACGCGCAGCACGCAAATACCCCGATCAGTTCAAGGCTGCCCAGGAGCGATACCCTGCTCCTGTCGACTATTAGACACCAAAAGCCGGCTGGCAACACTCTGTGGATGTAACAAAAAGACAAAGTTTCGGTTTACGTTCCAAGACAAAAGCTCGGGCGGGATACTTGTTTCTCTTCGATTTCCATCTATCAGTATTATTACCCCTATACTTTACCTTGAGCCGTTCCTATACTTTGTTTCTGCTCTTTCGTTTCCAGATTCTTGGGTCACTTTTTTCGTATTATACCAGCTTCATTCACTCTGTTCGAATCTGTTCGCTGCTTTAACGGTCACCCAGCTAGGCACGTTGCTTATTTTTCTTTTCTATTCTGGTTCACGCGCTTCGGTTCGGCCCGCTGCACGGCGTTTATGCACAGAATGGCATATCAGGATTCTGGAGCTCCCGAGACATTGGCAACGGTTCGCGTAGCTAGATCTCCTTCGCTTGCTCCTGTTGGGATTGAGCCCGATGAGCTGGTGAGGAGACGTGATTTGCCGATCAAGGTAGTGGAGGGTTGTGGGGTCATGGTATGGTGTGAGAGCTAGCCAGGCTTGTTCGTTAGGTGGGTGGGGGTTTTGATTGCCTCATGACTACGGATTGCTACTAGGATTTCTTGGGGTTTGAGGGGACGATGTAATAAGTTACGATGGCACGTGCTTCTTCGAGGTATTGACATGATATGTAATGAAAATTATGTCCAATAAAGCGAGTATGGAGTAAGAAAATACCACCTGCACGTGCATGACTAACGTTGCCAGACTAGGTACCATATTAATATTTACATTTTGCTAGTTGAGGGGGCTGCTAGATCTAGAGAGTTTTTGCTTGCGGAGGGGTGATTGTGGCTGTCACGCGACTCCGATCGATCTTGACAGTGCACATGCATGCGCTCAAGCCCATTCAACATGGACCCATCGAGCTCTGGAGACTCAACGTGGCCGTCGCGACATGTCTTAGATGAGGTGTCAGACATCGAATCCCATCTTCTGCCACCCCCCAATCCACTCCAGCAGTTCGCAGAGATCTCGGATGCGTAGTTGACGGGAGATGCAGTGCAACCGAGGGGAAACAGGACGGGTATTGCGGCCCAAGTGCAACGGTTTGACAGGTGGTGTTCAAGAATGCGAACCTGTGGCAGCAAGGCACAACATCGGAGTGATCATGTTGCATTTCTGGTCTTCGCCCACGGGTCTTCCACGAAACTGGGAAGGAAGTATGCCTTATCACCAGATGCGTCAATGACACCCTGGCGGAGAGCACCCAGTTCGGCTCGGGGGATACTTGGGCCTCCAAATGATACATCAGCCACGGTAGCTGCTTCATCCTGAGGTGATGTGGCAGGGCTACGAGTATTCTTGGTGTCTGCGGCCTGTGGCGAGCTTGTCTGGGTGTGTTTCTCTTCGGCTTGCGATAGTCTCCGCTTCTTGGTGCCGCCAAAGGACGAGAAGCCCATAGCTGCAGCAATTTCTTGGTCATTAATGTCGTCCATATTGTCGTACTGAACTGTGCACAATTGATATCGCGAAGATGGATTGTGTTGAGTGGTTGTGTAGTTACGTGGTGGTGCAACGGCTATCATGAGGGGCTGTGCTAACTCGGATAGGAAACAAGCTTTGATCGTCGTCGCCCGTCCATGACGCTGCAAAGTCCATGTCTCGCGACTCCTCCCCGACGCCTGTTATGCAGCCATGCTCAGGCCAGTTGCACCTCCAAGTCACAACCTACCAACATGAACGAGTCTCCACGGAGCCTGGCCGAGCGCCGCTTCTTCCGGCCTAGCGTGAGTACACACACTGTTTTATACTTACCGAACATTGTGCTTACAAGAGTGTAATGTAGTTGCGGTCGGCCACGATGGTTCAGGCCAGCACGGGCGAGCGCATCAAGAAAACATTCACCCTTCGCAGGCCAAGGCGCCCGTCCCATGGTTCCTCGGAGTTCCTCCTTGCTCCAGGCCACGCCGATCCCGACCATTATACGCCTAAAAACAGTATTGAAGCTTTCAAGGCGCGATGCACGACCACGGCGCGCGACGCATACACTTTTGCAACTTCCCCTACCGGTATAAATATCTTCAAATGCTCGCTAGCATACGTTCTGGGAAGCCTTGCAACCTTTGTTCCCCAAATCTCTGGTCTGCTAGGACGCAATGATGGCAAGCACATGGTGGCTACCATCACGGTATATTTCCATCCCGCTCGTTCAGCTGGTAGTATGATAGAGGCCATATTTCTTGCCTTTGCCGCCTTTCTCTATGCTGCTGTTGTCTCCTTCACAAGCATGGCCGTGAGTGTCTTCTTCGGCCACGAGCATCTTCTCATTTTAGGGCACGTCATTGTCCTCATTATATTCTGCGGTGGTGGCCTAGGTCTCGTAGGTTGGACTAAACAGAGGCTTGGTAATCCGTTGGTGAACGTTGCCTGTTCGCTGACATCGCTGGCCTTAATCACCGTTCTGACCAAAGAAGGTGCTGTACAGGCTGCTACTTTCTCTTACAACAAGGTCTGGCAAGTTTTAAAGATGGTCATCATGGGTACTGTGATGTCATCGGCAGTTGCACTGCTAATCCGCCCTCTATCAGCACGAAACGAGTTCAGGGATACGTTTATCAAAGCAACTGATGCCATGAGCGAGATGCTCACGCACATCACTCGTAGTTTCCTTTCAGGATCAGAACTGGATCTTAAAAATCCTGCTTTCCTAAAAGCCTCAAATCAAAGTAAGGCGACGTACAAGACGCTCGTCAAGAACCTTGGAGAAGCCAAATACGAGCATTACTTTCTTGGCACAGAGGAGGAATATAAGATCGCTTCTCGGCTTGTAAAGTGCTTAGAACAGTTAATGCAAAGCCTAGGTGGCTTGCGAAGTGCGGCTGAGACGCAATTCACGCTACTAGCACAGACAGATGTTCAGAACGACTCGAATAGATTCGAAATCACTACATTGAATAACTCGGCTATGTCGACAGAAAATGCGCCTTCGCCAATATATTCCCCAACACTAAGCCACACTGAGCGCCGTTCAAGTATGCTCGCTTCGATTGACGAACTTCCAGAAACGTCTGCCAACGTGTCTGATGATGAATTGTCCAAAGACCACGACGGCCCCTGGCGACTGCCACGAGTCATGCATTCTGATCTAACTCCTGCGGATATGTTCACTGTCTTTATTTCCCACTTAGGCCCCCCAATGGTAAAGTTATTAATTCTATGACGGAAGTTTAGTCTAATGCATACAGAAATCTCTCGCATACACGCTTCGAGACGTGCTCGACGAATTGCCGTTTGGACCTGGGCCGGACTATGAGATGGCCATCAATGAGCATTTCCGTCACAGTCTTATCGATGCCAATGCACTGTTCGTTCATGCTCGAAAGGAGGCCCTCGCCATACTGTACAAGAGAAAAGTGCCTACGGTGACAGGTCGTATGGAAGATGCTGCCGATTTTGAGGAAGTTGCTGCTAGTTGCGGCTACTTCTCGTCGTCCTTGCAAGATTTTGCTGAAGACATGGTGAGCTTTCTAGATATCCTAGAAGAATTGAAAGAGAACGCCAAACGTTATCCTCGTAAACGAACATGGAATTGGTTAAGATTTTGGCTCAGTTGGAACCCATTCCGCAAAACAAGGTCTCTAGATAATTCAGGTAAGTATTATTGGCCTCTCGATGGTAGGATTCCTAATGTTTGAAGAGTATTCTAGTCTACTAGATGACGAAGGTGACCAAGGCATCGCACAACGAATTCGAAGGCCCATCTATCGGAGGTCAACTAGAGGCGATCCGGAGAGGTCGATTGATGAGCAACCACTAACGTACCGATTATGGATTAAGCTTAGTGTGTTTCGGCGAGACGACATTCGCTATGCATTCAAGGTCGGTATTGGGGCAGTACTGTACGCTATGTGGTCCTTCATCCCAGCTACCACAGCGTTCTACGGACATTGGCGCGGCGAATGGGGTCTGCTTTCGTATATGTTGGTTTGTTCAATGGTACACATCCATAACCCTTTCTTTTTTACCATACCGTGCTAACCAAGTTCCACAGACTATCGGCGCTTCAAACACCACTGGCTTCCATCGTTTCTTTGGTACATGTCTTGGCGCAGTATATGCCATTATCGCATGGATTGCAGCCCATGAAAACCCGTTTGTGCTTGGCTTCTTCGGCTGGCTCGTTTCGCTCCAATGCTTCTACATCATCGTCGGCAAAAGTAAAGGGCCAATGGGCCGATTTATTATGCTGACGTATAACCTTTCGGCACTGTACGCTTACTCTCTATCTGTACGTGACGAAGAAGACGATGATGATGAAGGGGGCATCTCGCCAGAGATATGGGAGATTGTTCTTCATCGTGTAGTAGCTGTCATGACGGGATGTATTTGGGGCATCATTGTTACAAGAGTCATATGGCCTATATCAGCGAGAAAAAAGGTCAAGAAAGGTACTTCTCTTCTCTGGTTGAAGATGGGCTTGATATGGAAACGAGGGCCCCTACGCACCCTTCTTGAATCTGCCGAATCCGGTATGACTGAATCTTATATGACGCTGCGCGAAGACATTGAGCTGCGTAGGTTTCTCAATACCCTTGAATCACTACGCGCCTCCGCCTCTTCGGAGTTTGAGCTCAAGGGACCATTCCCTGAGAGGGCGTTCAAGACTATACTGGAAGCAACAAGCCGTATGCTTGACAGCTTCCACGCCATACATGTGCTTATACTGAAGGAACAAAAAGCGACAGAAGGCGAGAAAGAGATACTAAAGTATACAAGACAGGAATGGACGGATTTGAGCTGGCGCATTAGCCATCTATTCTCTGGTAAGCAAGCATTTTCATTATTCATGAGCAATTTTTAATTGATTGTTCCAGTCATGGCCTCATCGATGAAGCTTGAGTATCCATTAAACGATGTACTGCCTAACATCGAACACACAAGGGACCGGCTTTTGGCGAAAGTGTTCGAATTCCGTAGGTCTGGTCTAGGGAAGGTCGTTGCCAAGGACGAGGACTACGAGTTGTTGTATGCTTATGGTGAGTCTTGACTCCGGCATAAAGTAGCATTGCTGACCAGGCTCCAGCGCTCGTGACCGGGCAACTTGCTTGGAATCTCACCATCATTGGGCAAGAGATTGAGAAGTTGTATGGAGTACTTAACGAACAGGATCTAGAACTTCGATAACAGAACAGCGAATGGATTTCAATACTTTCCATGTAGTATAGGCGTAGTCTGGTGGATTTCTGTAAAGCTAGTTCCATGGAACGTTTGGTAGATCGGGCAGCAAATGCCTAAAGAATATCTCAAAAGCCATCAAGTTTTGAAATTTGCCTGGACAAGCCAGTACCTGCAATGTGATGAACAGTGTTCCGGGGTCTCAAATAACGAGAAAGGCTTCTGTGTGCAGATCTTATGTTCATATGCGTATATCGTGCTCTGCTGCAATCCACATACACACATGCGTTGGTGCAGTGTTAAAGCACTTGAGTGTAAGCGACAGCCGACCCTGTGATTTTTATGACTCACCATGAGTACAAGAATGCATTGTGTAAGCCTGCGCTCTCAGTAACATATTCACAACTCATCGTGAAGAAGTAGATGGCCCTATTCTTCATAAAATCTCTGATTCAATACCAGCACACGCATACTACGCAATTCAGAGTACATTTCGTTCGGGTACAACAGGACGGAGAAGTCGGCGCTAAGACCATTTAGATCTAGCCCAATCTTGGCGGACGTCGCTTAGCACAAACTCCCACCTGACGAAATTCGGCACGTACTCTTCGACCAGCAACCACCGCCGCCGACACATCAACCCATCCAAAATGTAAGAATTGCGACCCTCAGCACCATTGTACCCCGCTAGTACCATGAGTCCGAAGCTCCATAACTCTCCAGCGTTACCCGACCGCTGAACATGAGCCTCCAGCGTGGCGATGACCCCTCTCCGCACACTCCTTTCCACACCGCGCGCACAGCCGCTATGAATTAAGTGGTACTGACGCTCAATGCCTCTAGGGTCAATCTCCGCACGCAGAAGCGCCTCGCGGCGTCCGTTGTCGGTTGCGGAAAGCGCAAGATCTGGCTTGACCCCAATGAGGTGAACGAGATCTCCAACGCAAACTCCCGCCAGACCATCCGCAAGCTCGTCGACGATGGCCTCATTATCCGCAAGCCCGTCACCATGCACTCGCGTGCCCGCGCCCGGGAGCTGACCGCTGCCCGACGAATCGGTCGCCACCGGGGTTTTGGTAAGAGGAAGGGTACCAAGGATGCTCGTATGCCCAGGTATGGAGCCCGCCTCGATAGCAGAAGGATATCATTGCAATCAGAATGCAACGTGGAAACAATTTGGATATGGTTTGCTGATGCGATGATATAGCCAAGTGCTCTGGATGCGTCGTCTCCGAGTGCTCCGCCGTCTCCTTGTCAAGTACCGTGCTGCTGGCAAGATCGATAAGCACCTCTACCACGAACTGTACCACCTCTCCAAGGGTAACACCTTCAAGCACAAGCGTGCTCTCGTTGAACACGTACGTTTTTCCATGACATCATGATTGTCAGGAAACACTAACACGCTCTCTTAGATCCACAAGGCCAAGGCTGAGAAAGCCCGCGAGAGGGTTCTCAAGGAGGAGATGGACGCCAAGCGTGCGAAGACCAAGGCTGCACGCGAGAGGAGGCAGGAGCGTGTCCAGCAGAAGCGTGCAGCGCTGGCAGGTGGCGAGGAGTAAGCGTGGCGTGGCAGCATGAACGATTTTGGCGTGGGCTTTCTTACAAGGCAAAGGAGGCGTCTATCTCCTTTTTCAACGGGGCATATGCGGTCATGTTTTCGTGTACGTCTGGGTTTTGCAAAAGAGCTCTTCTCTCCATGCATGGCTCGACTGTCCTGACTGCCTCATATCTCGGTGCATCACATCCATACATAGGATAATGGGAGCATTGAGCTAGACACGAGGGGCGGCAAAATGCACTTTAGGTATGGTGATGAATTCTAAGACTATGCCGAATGATACAGAACTCCGTGCTGGAAAAGGTCCGTCGCATTATGCGGGTCCCTATTCTACGCAAGGCAACTAATGTTGCATGAAATGGGTGCCACGTATAGGACGGTTGGATGATATACTAACTTTGATCACTCTACTTTGCCGATTGTCGTGAATTCCGCCGCCAAAATGTATGCAATCCAAGAAATGGTAAAAAAAACTATGTCGTATGCAAGAATATGCCCTCATCCCTACCACGGGTATCAATATCACAGAAAGACTCCTAAGCGCCGTCCAGTCAAAGGTACCCTTCAAATCTATAAAAGATTAGCGTTCATTGCAGGATCGCAAAGCGGCCAGGTACTCACCAGTTTGAGTGCAGATCGGTGCACATTATTCGTAAAGTTGAGCATGGCCCTGCTCTTGTAATTGCCTCTTTGGAGCCTACGATATGCTTCCTGCACATGGCTTGGCTGCACCGGTTCTCGAGCCTCTTCGGGGGGGTCAAACAACCCTCTCTCCCTCTTCCTCTTGAGACGATTTTGCTCTGCGCCACCGCCAGTCGTTTTCTTGTACAGGTCTTCGGCATCCTTCACCTTCAAAGCCTCCTCCGTCAGAGTCTGCACGATCTCAAAGGTCAAGAAACCAAGGATATCGATAATATCGTCGCTGGGTTTGGAGTCGGTGATGAGACCGAAACCGGCCCATTCTTTGAAACGCTTACCCTTGCGATAGGTGAATGAAGCCTGGCGGCAGTCTGACCAGTGGACGTACTCCTCGCGCGTCATGTTCTTGGTGCGCTCGTCAGCAGTCTTGAGGCGCTGTAGCGTCGCATAGTTCATTTCCTCCTCTTCTTCGTCCTCAACGTCGTCTTTCAAAGGCGGGTTCTCGCTGTAGAATGACTGCACTTCCCACACTAGGTCAACCTTGGCGCGTTTGGCCTTCTTTCCTGCGTCGCCTGGGGCGGCCGGTCCTGCGCCCACGACGCCAGCTGCAAGATCGGCATCTCCAGCCGCAACGTCAGCCCCCGCATCGCCGCCCTTATCGTCACTGTCCTTGACTGAGCGCCGGACATCTTTCCACTGGAGGAAGTGTCGCAGACGAGATATCTTTGCGCGGTCATGGCGGATGAGCATAAAGAGATCATCTGTACCGATCGATTTAGAGCCTCGACGTGTGGCAAGCCCAGCGCACTCCCGTAGCATGTGCTGAACTTGGTCTTGGACGATGGACTCGATGAGTGTGGTTGTCTCTGGGGATGGTTCGCCAGTTTCGCCGGAAACAAACATCATCTGAATAAAGGTTGTTAGAGAGTGTCCATGAGAGTTGATAATTAGAGATTGGTGGTTGCGGTTGATGTGAGGCATGCTGCCGCATACGAAATAACGGAAGGTATTCGATTGAGCGGCGACGTTGGTTTATGTAGATAAATGAAAGTATGCTTGGGGTTTCCATTTTGGTGAGAGTATAAGCAAGGTAAAAGATATCGGAGAAGTAGTGAGAGGAAAGGTGAAGGAGCATAGAGGCCGGACCGCAAAGACGATGTGAAGGGGAGTGTTACCTGTTGAATTTCGGTACGGTATTTAGCCATCTTGTCCTTGTCGGCCATGATGGACGAGTGTCCTGGCAATCGCTCTGCACAGCAGGCGATTCCAAGAAGTTGTGGGAGGGTCGTGAGGCTGAGAACACGGCGCGGGTAGACGACGCTACCACGGGAGTCACGTCCATCCCGAAAGTATATTAGCGCGCGCAGCTGCCCCACTATTATCTACATAGTTGCGGAAACAGTCCGCAAACCCCTCCATAATTCGTTTTGGCCCATCCGCACCAACTACAATACTCTGTTACCGGCACCATGCTATACCTAGTGGGCCTTGGGCTAGCTGATGAGAAGGACATCACCGTGAAGGGACTTGAGGTGGTAAAAAATGCAGCGCGTGTTTACCTGGAAGCATACACAGCAATCTTGCTTATAGAAAAAGAGGTCCTCGTAAGTTTTTTTTCTTGACTTTTCTATGTTTATTTTGCTGCCAATGGATCTTAATAGGCCACATTTCTAATTGCTCTGGTAGTAGGAAGCCTTCTATGGCCGCGAAGTTATTGTGGCTGACCGTGAAATGGTTGAGTCTGCTAGCGACGATATCTTGAAAGACGCCAACGAGGTCGACGTTGCATTTCTCGTCGTCGGCGACCCCTTTGGGTACACCTATGCCTACCTTTTATTCCAAAAATCTCCCGTTGACAGATGATTATTAGTGCGACGACACACACTGACCTTGTGATCCGCGCTCGCGAGCTCTCCATACCCACGCGCTCTATACCAAATGCGAGTATACTTACCGCCGTCGGTGCGACAGGTTTACAGCTCTACAGTTTTGGTCAGACTGTGTCTATGGTTTTCTTCCTAGACAACTGGAAACCAGCCTCCTTTTACGACCGCATTCGCGAAAATGCGTCCATTGGCCTGCACACGTTAGTGCTGCTTGACATCAAGGTGAAGGAGCAGTCACTCGAGAATATGGCACGAGGTCGCAAGATATATGAGCCGCCGAGGTACATGACAGTTGCTCAGTGTGCACAGCAGATGCTCGAGATCGAGGAGGATGTGATGAAGGAGGGCGTGTACACGAGAGACAGTCTGGCAGTCGGCGTCGCGCGATTAGGAAGCGCGGATCAGAAGATTGTTGCTGCGACGCTCGGAGAGCTTTGTGACGTGGATATGGGAAACCCTCTGCATAGTCTAGTGCTACTTGGGCGTAAAACGCACGACTTGGAACGGGAATATCTTGAAGCATTTGCTCTCAACAAAGAGCGTTTCGCAGAGGTATGGAAGAGAGATTATGCAGGGAAAGCGTGACAATGTTTCATAGGCAAAACGATTAATTAGTCAACTTACAATTAAATACGCTCACATGCTTTTAGTGAACCTGGTGCTTCTTGCGGTATGTTTGACAACGTGTGGCTGTCTACAGTTCATGGCGTGCTCGAGACCAATCTTTTCAAAGCGTAAAAAGTACTCGTAGTTTGCCTGGCGTTCTAACTCATGAATCTCTACAGAAGACCTCCCTGTATCACTTTTGCTGGGTGCAAGAGGCATTCGTATTCACTTAAACGCAGTTCTGGCAGTGAACCTTATCGCCATGTAACGGTCGAGGACCGTAAACCGTCTAGATTTGTACTATAGTATAGATGTGGGGTCGTTGTTGCCCTTGCATTCTACTGTGCTCTTTGGAGTTGCTTGAAAAGGGCTCATAAAAAGGAGTAGAGAAATATACAAAGATGAAGGTATCTGCCAATGACTTCCTGCATCGTATCTGTTGTAGGGATAGGATACAAGATTTTAAATGGAGGACCCGCCATCAATACACAAATTCTGCCCCGTGACACTCCTACTTAGTGCTAAAGTTCGTATCTGATCTGCAACGTCCTCTACAGTAGCCAGCCTCTTCAGTTTAGTATTATTGACAGCCGCCGTCCTCTTCGACTCTGGAAACTTCATGCCCCACTCTGTCAGCATCAACCCGGGACTCACGCTATTAACGCGGACCTTAGGTGCGAGGATAACAGCAAGACCCTTAGCTAGATGGATCTGAGCGGCTTTGGTGACGCTATATGCAAGACTCGAGCCCGAGGGTTTGACGCCTGCAACGCTGGCCGTTGTGATGAAGGCGCCCTCGGATCCAGCCAGAGCCTCCCTGGCTGCGTATGCGAGCCACAGGTGCGTCTTGACGTTCATGACAAAGCACTTGTCCCAGTCCTCGTCTACCATTGCCTCGTCGATGCTGGCGAAGTTGGTAATGCGTGTCCAACCGGCGTTGGACACGACGACGTCTAAGCGGCCCATTGTTTTGATGGTGTCTTGCACCATGGCTTCCACGGACGAGCGCGAGGATACATCTGCCTGGAGGATGTGGAAACGCGGGGCAGAAGGAGAGGGGTGTGTGTTCGGGATTTTGGAGAGCTCGTCGACAAGTTGGTGAGCGCGAGAGGCGTTGGAGGAGTAATTTATGATCTTTGGGCTTCTTAGTACTACAGAAGCCAAATTAGAGCAGTGGTAGGGTCGAAACAATTCAGACAGTGCATAGGAGACGGCTGTTTATACGCACTATACGGAAGTCTGGCGCAAGTGCACGCGCGACCTGGGCTCCAAGTCCCGCTGAACTAGCGGTGATGAGAGCGACCTTTTGAATAGACATGGTTAGAGGAAAGATAAGGGAACACTAAAGCACCACAAACAATTGCAGAAATTCAGATATACCAAGGCACTTCTGAGGCTCTCTTCGGCTACAGCGTATGCGGGGTAGCATTCCGCCTGCGGAAGCAGGTTCTCGGAACAATTCCGTGTCACTAATCCGTGCACCATATTTCCCACGAGCGCGTGGGGGAGTTCACGTTCCGACACGCGACAGCTGAATACAGAATGCACAAACAACATGGAATCGGGTCACAAGGCCGCTTCACACCACAGTCTGACGACTCTAACCCAACGTGTGAAATCCCTGGGAAGTGTTCAAGTGCGGCTAATTTCCCAACCCATGGTGCGATAGCCAGGGTGCATTCCCTGCCGTCTCATAGGAGAGTAAGCTAGATTAACGTCTTTTGAAAACACCGGCGCGCTGTGGCACAGGGCGCAATTTCTAGACTCAGGGTGTCAGATATACCTATCAAAACACTGCTTGGCGCTAACCAGTTCGCTGAGCAAATGCAGGAACACGTTAGCGCCAACACTTGATATGCACAACGCCCAAAATGAACAAAAACAAACATGTCAGTAAAAGGTTTCCATCACAGAGATTGGCAGCGGAGTAGCAGTGAAAACCATGTCAATTAAACTGGTCGACTCTTCTTATAGTACAAGTCTAGGGAACATGAGTATTCACCAGACCACACACGTTTCCTCCAAGAGCTGGATATTGACAGTAGCCCATCGACCAAGCGCAAATATTAAATGGTACAATCGAAATGCTGCTGCGACATGGTCGCGCGTGTTGATGGCAATGACCCCAGAAACTCCGGTCTCGCAATGCAGACATCATGATGCAGAGTCGCTGAAAGTCATCAACCATGGCAGAATCCAATCCGTCCTAATCGCGTTACCCATCCTTTCCATCTCAAAGAACCCCAGAACTAGACAAGCCCAGAGATCTCAAGAGATGTAACCGCTTACAAGAAAGCAGCCAGGGCACCAGCAACGGCGAGCATGGAAAGACCGGTCTTGCCAGCGGCACCAGGGAACTCGGTGGGGGCGGGCTTGCCGGGGGTGTAGGAGCCTGTGCCAGCTGGGGGGGCAGGAGCAGGTGAGTAGCCAGTGCCGGCTGGGGGGGCCGGGGCCGGGGCGGTGGCGTTGTACGACGGAGGAGCCGGGACCGGGGCCGGAGTGTAGCCAGTCGGGGGGGCAGAGGCCGGGTAAGAGAAGGTCAAGGTAGTCGTGCTGGTGCCGGTGTAGGTGTAGGTATAGCTGGGGCCGACGGGAACCTCAGTAGGGCCGGAGCACTCAACGGTGGTGGCGTGGTACTCGACTGACGAAGAAGGAACCGGGGTAGAGTAAACCGGGACACCATAAGAGCTGCTGCTGGGGGCAACAGAGGTGGTGTTGTAGGCAGGGGCACCATAGCCGTAATCGGCAACGGCAACGGCTGCGAGAGCTGCAACGACGAAGGACTTCATTTTGATTGTTGGTTGGGGGATTATTTACGCGAAGGTATTAAGTATAGGACGGGAGGTCGTTGTTTAACGAATGAAATCGGCGAAGACCGGTGTATTAAGTATAGCGAGTGTGTGGTGAGGAAAGACGTCTGGGACGGACTCGGAGGCACTTTATATTCACAGTGCACAATCTCGCTGACCAAGCCCGTCCAGGCGCCCGACAGGGAAGCTACTCGCATGGTTGCATTCATCTGCCAACATTGGCGAGCCTTGGCCATGTGTGTGGCGTGCATGGCAGATGAATGTGACGATACGGAATAGGGGGAGCAATGATAGGAGCCGCGACAGGGCCTGTGCCTGGCAGGTTTTCCCAGCGACTGCTGACAGCGCCTATCAAATGGGCAAACCGCGAGAGAAACGAAATTAAAGAGCCGAATGCCCTGGCACATATCCATGTTGGATCAGTAGTTTGGTGCGTGGAACCTAACCCTTTCAGCTCAGCTTGTGCATAGTGCGAAATTTGTGCTACTAGGGGCTTGAATGCACAACTGCCACTAGCCCCAAAGCGCGGGCTATTCTTGAACTTCGTGGAGCCGCATAAAGGAGCAGCAAAGAGATCATAGTTGGCGTCGCACTGGCTGTCGTGACTTGTGGAGAGTCATTTTATGGTTTTGGTCTGTGAAGACGACACCGCCAGAGCCGAAATCGTTGCGGAAGCGGCCTTGCGACCACGCCTGACTGGGCTGAATCTAATGTGGCAGAAACCCTGGGCGCTCTCAGCTCGCGGAAGCCGAGACCAACTATCGGTGCTGTCGGTGGCATTACAGTGGGGTTTGCGGCGTGAGCGCAGACTCCCCGCGCTGCATTGAACTTCAACATGCAGGTAATGTTCATCCCAACTTTTGCCCGGGGCTCCGTAGTGGCTTTGTGCAAGTTGGCGGGTTCCTGCATCTGGACCGCACACTAAAATCATCGTCAGCAACGCTAGATGGCGAAATATCGATCAGTGGCGCCGACCGAACGAGAGACGTCAACAATAGGGAGCAGCGGAGCCTTGTGCTGGGCGTAGATAACGGATAATTCCCAGTGAGGGACTGTGCCGTGTTGCGTGCGGGTGTTTTTCCTCGTATGAGTATATTGAGTGTGGTTGCCACCACGCTCTCGATGGCCGCCGCCTTGCTCGCTGCCAACTCGGGGCCGGGTAATTTCGTTGCGCACGCCATGGCTGATATATTGGATTCCATGCACAGCTATTGCACTTACATAGTAGCACCAAACTTCCATATGGCGGCTCGCTTCACCGGATAGCGCTTGAATCAACGCGTCGCGTACACGCCTTGGGCCCGCATGTAGCATGGAAGCGGCAACGTGCTGCTCGAAAATGCAGCTTGGTGGAGGGGCGCAGCTGCGGTGCGGTCGTGAAAGACAGAACGTGCGACCCGATTCTGTGTAAATATATGTTCGTGGATATTGGTGGTGCTGATGTGCATCGATGTTGCTGTGTGAGGTCGGTGCTGGCCAGGAGCGAAGTGGGGAAGCCACCACCAGCGCCTTCTCGATCTCTCTGTGAGCTGGTAACCCTCGTTGACTCGGTCCCCTCACCGCCATCGCCTCCGTCGTCTTCGTCGCTGACCTGCCCATGCCACCTGAAAAACGCTCAGCGGCCGGTGCCCTCCCTAAGAATTGGCCCTCACAGCTGCAGTACCTTCGGGCACCATGCTATTCCAAGAAGATTCCCAATGACACAACAAGCGCTCTGATCATAGCAAAATCTGAACTTCCTACAGGCGAGCTGCTACTTACCGCTAGACCTCCGTTCGCCAACGTTAAAATTACCCCGATAGCAGATTCGTCCCATCCTGCAAACGGCCAGCACGGCTTGTTCGCAACACAGCACCTCTCCCCGAATTCCTTTATCCTCCCGTACCTAGGCTATGTGCACGTCCAAGAAGAAACCAATCACTCCTCAGATTACGACCTTTCTCTTGATCGCGATCTGGGTGTCGGCGTGGATGCATACAATATGGGCAACGAGGCTAGGTTCATCAATGACTATCGGGGCATTTCAACAGGACCCAACGCCGAGTTCGGATATGTCTTTGTCGATCTAGGGAACGGCAAGGCTGAGAAAAGAATGGGAGTGTTTGTCATGAGCGCTGGAAAGAGTGGCAAGAAGGCCAAGGGCATCGCCAAAGGCGATGAGATTCTCGTCAGCTACGGCAAAGGCTTTTGGAGCGAACGAACAACTACAACCTGAGACGTGACCATTGGTTACCAACAGCGATACGATTTTTACGTTGGCTCAACGGTCACTCATGGTAAGCCAGTAGTAGACGCGGCACACCACATTTTATGAGCGCTGCATGAGACGTCATAGCTACGCACTCGCGGCATGAAGCATGAGTGTGTAACTCACCCAGCAGCTATGGGTGGACTGGTCTATCTAATGCGTGTCAACCTTCATTCCGAAGCTTGTTTCTGTTTCTTAAGACAGGTGTGGCGGCAGCAGCAGCGGATCAATCAAACAGCGAGGGCATGCTGATCGCATCGAAGCCACGAGGCAGTCCGCAACAACCAATTTCGATTGGAAACGCCAGGCAGCGGGTGACGTCGAGCTTCTGACATGGTCTTACAGCCCCCGTACGGACAAAATCCTACCGTATCTTTTAGGGCGACGTCATTGTCGGTGCAAAGGTTTCTCGACGGACGCGTTATATTGGAGAAATTTTGTAGCTTTAAGTGGTGGCGGGAGAACTATGTGGCGTTATCTGCAAAACTATGTGAAATGTGGTAAAAAAGAGGTTCCGCGGTGGAAGGTCCTGCATGCAGGACCTTTTGAAGAAGCAGATCTTCAGGAACAAAACCTGCCGTCTGGTGACGAAATGCTGGTTGCGCTTGGCTGGCGGGCCACCCTAGTCACGTGCTGGCTATTCCACTTGCACGGCGCTGGCCTGCCGGATCCAGCCGCGCGTTAGCTTTCACGTCATGGCCGGAAAGGCTCCAGTGAATTGTAGCCGGCCCACTAGCTCCTTGTTGGTACAATACTTATGCAGCTTCCCCGCTCCCATGGTCAGCTTCACCTTCACGCAGCTTTACACTCATCGCCAATTATTTCTTTAGCCACAATCAGACATGGCACCACCTACCAGATATCCGTCTGGTACTGTAAGCATGGTTCTTGCTAGCATTCCCTTGAGCTCGCTGCTGACTCCCTTGTAGCAAGAAGCGATACAAAAATACATGCTCTTGTCATCACAGGAGGAAGTGCTCCGGCGCAGAGTGTCCCTTCATATTCCCTGCGGCGCCCCAAGGACCGCCGCTTCGCCCGAGTTTCGTTCTCTCTCATCCTCGCCTATTTCCTCTCGAACGTCCTTCTCCACAACTGGGTCACCGGAGCCAGAGTACGCATACTCCTTAATGTATCCGACGTCGACAAGCCCCATTCCTGTTCAGAGTAGCAATGGGCATAGACATAGCATTGCCGACCCTGGAGATGCTCACAAACTCATCGAAATCAACAAGGAAATCAAGGCTACTCTCACGGAACTGTTAAACACGGATTCCGTTCGGGCGGACGAGAAATACCGGCAATGGGTCCAAAGTCGATTAATGGATGCTGAGCAGCAAATCCGCCGCCAACGACGTCGACGTTCCAGTGGCTCGCTTGAAGACCGCGAATTTGCTTCGTCGATTGCGGAACACCTCGAATACGGACTCGGCCACTATAAAAGCTGGGCCTGAACTACGTTTTGATTGTTTTTTGCTCGGTGTATTACTACGTTAATTGAATACTGGAATGGACGTCAGGGTTAAGGCGTATGGTTTCAACGCTCGCATGAGATATGATGGATGATACCCAACGGCATGCATTGGTTTGTTGTAGCGTCATGTATGCGCTGGGCTCGTTAATGAAGTTATGAAACTTTCGAGACATAATTTGGCTATACAAAATTGGAAGACTTCCACTATGCTACAGGGGCATGAGTCACACAGCTTGTTTACTGTGATTAAAATTTTTCATTCCTCTATATTCGAGAGGAATTGATTTCACAATGACTTCAGTGAAGCCCCACCACCATCCCATGAGTCTTGATGGATCTGACCACGGCTGTGGTTCCCCATGGCTGCCGCGTCCCGGCAAGCGGCTGAGCATGCCAACTGTTGGCCAATCACAACCGCCGCAGATCCGCACGGCGCCCAGCCCACTTGTCAACATCTCCACCATTTGCAGTCTTTGCGACCAGAAAAGACGCTCAGCTTCTTGACCCGTCATCATACTGACGTCTTCCCTTTTTCTCCAAACCAGCTCCTTTGGTTTTCTCTGTCTCGATCAGCGATTCAAGGCCTAACATGCCTCGATGGGTGTGAGCTGATAACAATAGCGTTTAGTTGGCATTTAATAGATGCACAAGTCCTGCAGGTGTAAGTGGTGGGCGCGAGCGCCAGGCTTCCCAACAGAAATGAATAGGAATGGGTGGGGTGGGCGCCGAGGTCTCCTGGGCTATTCCTAGGATGGCGTGGGTTGCTGTGCGGGGTCAGATCGGCGGGAGGGGAAAGGTGGCCGTTACCTCCAACAAGTCGAGGCACCAGATGCAGGGCTTGGTGCTATAGGTGGCATGGCGATGCGATTCGTATCTAGCCTCGACGTGGGACATGAGATAGAGGTGGCATGTTTGTGTGCTTGCCATCGTGCCACCCAGCTCGAGCGGATGTGTAGTCTGATGGTTCCACCTTTCTGAGTGGTGTTCCCCGTATACATCTACATGTAGATGCTCGTCGTAAGACGTGGAGTGATGTCCATTCGGCATGTCGTATCCTTGATGGCTTCCTAGTGCTTGCATTATCAGGCAAGTTGCATAGTGTTGCATGTCTACCACGTGCCGGCTTCTTGTCAACAAGGCGAAGAAGTTCTAATATAGTGTTATTTATAGGTTTCCTAGTAGATGGACATATTGTAAAGTCGGAGAGGTGCACGCTATCAACCAAACGACGTAATACCACTTCTATCGTTACGAAGACGCACTGTCAAAGGACTGCCACTAATATTAGTTTAGGTAGCAAGACACAAAACTATATTCCGTAAATCAAGTAGATCGCTATTACCTCCGCGTCAACGACATAGCACTTGTAACAGTACTCGGACCACCGCAAATTTTAGGTCTTAGGTTGACCTTAAGTCCCCATACTCTCGCGCATTTTTATAAAGTAAATCTCAGCCCTAGCTAGTACGACTCATGAGTAACGAGCTATTTATACTTGACTCGCCAGCCCTAGTAAACACTACACGAGAAGCTCCTGCCGCTGTGATATGTATGTGGTCGCCATATACGTACTATAATCCATAAGTCGGTCAACCTTGGGTATGTCTACCAAGCTGGAAACTGCTACTCTAAGCGCCCGATTTACCATGTGGTTGGAACTTTGGGGTAGCCATTCTTGCTAATCTTGAGATCGTCAAAGATAGAGTCATTGCCTATTCGAAAAGTTAGCTACATGTACAATCAATAGGCAAGCACGTGATGTGGATCAAAAACCGACCATGGAGGTGCTCAATGCGTAATTCATCCTCATGCTCCAGTTGCTCGAGCTCATCTTGTGGAGTTTCCTTGTGGTGCTTCTTGTCTTTAGTTGTGGACTCAACAGCAGATTCAATATTATCTCCTATCAAAAGGATTTGAGTGTTAGCATAATCGAGATGTTTGGGCTGAACTGCCGACCAGGCAAGCCCGCGAAACTCTTCAATGATCCTAGAATGCATTAGCAGCCGGGTAAAGTTTTTGTTGTTTATGAGCTTACTCCTGCGGATAGTCAGGTGTTTGGGGAAGACGAGTGCTGGCAGGACCTGGCCGCTCTGGATTCTTGACACTGATGATGAAGCTACCCTGTGATTGGATCCCAAGATCTTCTTGCACCTCTCCGAGGTTAGACGGAATGGTGATAGCATATGCAAGATGAGTCGAACGATCTTCAGTGCGAGTAATGGCATATACTCCTTCTGCAACCGTAACTACCGGTTCAGTCTGGCGTGTACCAGTGGACTTTGTCTCGTACTCTTCGCTCTTGAAGAAGTTGTCTTTTAACTCTTGGATGGTAGTTTTTGCCTTCTCAACAAACGCCATAAAGCGGTCTTTGTGAGTTCTGGGAAAGACTTTCTTTGGTAAAGCAAGCAGGCGGTTATTTTCAAGATCCGGGAGGGGTCCATCACCCAGCTTAGCGAAGATGGGAAGTGGCCGAAGTACAAAATATGTTCGTTGCAGATCACCAACACTATCTGAATCTTCTATGCCGACTCGATTACGGGTGAAGAAATAGATAACCCCCTTTTCAAGTATATTGGACGCCATTTTCTTTTCGCGCTGGGAGGATGTCTGAACAGCCTTATCATCGATGGCTTCCGCTTTCGTGTCGGCTTTGCCGTCGTTTCTGGGTTTACTGGGGTTGTCTTCGTGTTCTTCTCCACCGATGGGTTCTTCATTCTTCTCCGCATCCTCGACGGAGTCTTGAGATATGTCACCACTAAAAGACTCCTCAATAGTAGTCTGCTTTGCAGCTTTACGGCTACGCTTAGGTGATGAAATGTCCGCCTTTCTCTTCGTTCCAGATGTTGTTTCCTCTTTCTGGCCGCTCGAATGATTACGCGGAGATGACCGTGTGCTTGTCATGGCGCTGGAGAGGTAGAGGCAATTGTTATATCACAACTCCTGAGCTCGATTGGGTGTGTATGAATATAAGACTGATTTCTGCAGATAGAAGTAGTGCTCTATAAGGTTCTTATGTAGCGCGTTGACACGTGCGTAACGCGTAACGGATCCATTGACGTCATCACGACATCTGAGGAAGAAACAAAAACATGACGTAGGCTATCAAGGTCAATGAGCTCGTATTTTGTTCTTGAGATTAAAATAGCAGCGTAGAACTGACTTTGTGCGCAATTCCTTGAGTTCACAAACTACGCAAGCTCTTACAGCATAGCTGGCCTAAAAACTCAGTGACTCCGCAGTTTTGTCTTGCTTTTGCATCTTCAAGCGCGGCGGGGAGGGGCCCAGTCTAGCTATCTCTATGCAAGGAAGTAAAGAATTATACGATAGTGGGTGTAGCAGGAGTTCGTAGATAGCCCAATGTCTTCGGAAGAACACACTTCTTGTTAGGGTAGAGTAAACGATTGAATGGCACTTAAGATGCCTTCAGGGCTGGGCTTGCTGGCACAGACATCTGGGGTAAATCCAAACTCTTGTATAAGATAATCGCGGGTTGTTGGTCCAATAGTTGCGATTAAGATGCTCCTCGAGGTGGATTTGGAAACGGCTTTGCCCGTGCCGACATCTAAAAGCCCCAGACTCGCCAACATAGCTCGGCAGCCTGTTGGAGAGAAGACTACGATCCATTGCAGAGCTATGTTGGCGTCTAAATTCCTTCGCCATATGGAGGTGAAGTTGGACTGGAACGACTGCATTTCGCCCGTTTCATAGATTTCGAGTTCATGTACAACAGAGCGCTTTGCCGGGGCAAGTTCTTTGGATTGCAGAGTCTTGGGAATGATGTCTCTTCTCTTCTCACCGACTAAAAATAGTATATGCGCCTTCGGAGACTCTTTGTAGAGGTCATTGTAGTGCTGCAGGATGAAAGCCGCGAGCGCTTCCCCATTGCCTGTATCCTCGCCAATCACGGGGCATTGCAAGTTCAGTGCCTTGAGTCCGCGCGCAGTGGCAGGACCTACGACGTACAGAGGCATATTTTGAGGTAGCTGGGAAGCTAAGAGGTATGGATTTTCCTGTCGTAAGCCTTCAATAACTTGAGCGAATGCTTCTACAGCGCGCTGCGATGTGAAAACCATGGCTCCATATTTAGGTTTCGAGCCAGGACCAGAGCTAGTGAAATCTCCATCTAGGATGTGCTGTTGGACTTGACGAAGTGCGGCTTCCTTGAACTTGTGTTCAAGGACTGGAACGAATATAGGCTCATACCAACCGTTGTCCAAGGCAGAAAAACACTCCTCATAAGCATCCGTAGGAGTAGATCGTGTCTTTAACAGTAACAGAGGCACCTTTGTTTTGGGTTTTGCGGCCATGTCGATTGGGTGAAAGGAAAGCAGGATGAAGAGAAGCAAACGTATAATGCTCGCCAAGCCAAATTCTCGGGTAAAATGACTGGGGCTCTAAGTTACTGGGGACCGCGCGTGCTGAATTTCGAGCGACGTCGCCTAAGAATTGATTCTCAATTTTGTATATATACCACCGTGACCCAGCCCTCTACCCAAGCGGCATCGCGCGCAAAAAAAAGAACTGCTCGTCTGCTTGTCGGTCCAGTTTGCGCATTCATTGGTCGCCTATCAAAATGGTTGACGTTGCACCTACTGCGAAGGTCGACTCTGCTGCCCCCGAGAGCAAGCAGCAGTCTGTGAAGCCAGAAAAGCCCGACGAGGCTGCTTACAAGGACGGTCTGTACAAACTCGAGAAGGTTCACACCGAGGCGCAAGCAAAATACGTATGCCACCACTATCTCTCCTCCTGAAATGGAGAATGATACTGACCATGTAGCTAGAATGCAGCAAAAGCCAAACTCGATGTCGCCCGCCCCAACAATAAGGACTCACCGAACGCCAAACGTCAACAAGAGCTGAAGTCTCAGTTGAACGAGATCCGCCAAACGCAACAGGGCCACAAGTCTTCACGCAACGCCGTGCACGACAAGATCAAGCGTCTTGATGAGCAGCTCAAGGGTCGTCAAAACGAACTGAAGACGGCAAAGGGACGTATCAACTTCAGGAATGTGGATGATGTTGACCACGAAATTGCACGTTTACAAAAGGAGGTCGACACTGGTAGAATGAAGCTTGTCGATGAAAAGAAAGCCCTGGCTGAGATATCAAATCTCAACAAGGCACGCAAGAACTTCTCTGGCTTTGATGCTCAGCAAAAGGCCATCGATGACTTAAAATCGCAGATCGCAGATCAGAAAAAGCTGCTTGATGACCCTGAACAGAAAGCTCTGAGCCAGAAGTACACTGAGTTGCAGACGGAGCTAGACGGACTGAAGGCTGAGCAGGACGAAGCGTTCAAGAATATGAAATCCTTGCGCGAGGCCGCCGATAAGGCACGTAATGAGCAACAGGAAAAGTTCATTGCTATGAAAGAATATAAAGACAAGTACTATCAGCAGAAGCGCGCTTTCTCCGAATACGATTTTCAGGCTCGCAAGGCTCGTCAAGAACGTAAGCGCCAAGAGCAGCTCGAATACCAAGCAAATAAACGTAAGGAGATTGCCTCTAAACGCCTCGAAGAGGCCAGCGCACCCGCGTACCAGGACGAGATCCTTGCGGCGGAGGGTCTGATTCGGCACTTTGACCCCTCCGCGCTTCCAGCTAAGGAGGCTGCTGAGACCAGCAAGTTTGCTGCTTCTGCCCAGCGCACCGTTGACGACGCTGGTATTAGGGGTATCCGCCTCTCTAAGAAGGGTGACGAGGAAGAGAACTACTTTATTGGGACTGGTGGAAAGAAGGGAAAGAAGGGTAGGAAAGGTGCAGCTGCTCCTGTGGAGAGCAAGTTCAATCTTAACATCGGCGTCATCGAAGAACTTGCCAAGGTCGGCGTTGATGCGCCGTCAAGCCAAGCCGATGTTCCCGCCACAGTTGAGAAGCTCAATGAGAAACTTGCACACTGGAAGTCCGACCAGGATCGTAAGACCAAAGAAGTGTGTCATTTCAAACGAGCGTCATGCATTCAACCGTACTAATTGTGTCTCAGAATATCGCAAAAGCTCAAAAAGAAATCGATCGCCTTGAAGCTGACGAAGCAGATGGTGCTACTGACACCGCGCGTAAGCCTTCACAGAAGAATCAAGCTGTCAATGGTGGTCCAGTCTCAGCAGCAGCTGAGCTTGAGCAGGAGAAGGATGCGGAAGCTGACGTAGCAGAGGAGCTTAAGAAGGCCACGCTTGAAGACGCGGAGGCCCCCGCATCATAGGAATACGCCCAAGCAGTTTTGCTTCGGTGGTCATTTGACAGAACTTTCAGCGGATCACTGGTTGAGTGGCAGACGATTGAATTGGTAGTTGAATGCCGATCGCGTAATTCAGACTCAAGTGGTGTGAGTATTCGACCTAGGTCGTCTTCATCTCAATGGGCATGAGCGGCATTTGTATAATTTGGGCACAGAGGGGCTCTGGATGTAGGTTGCACCTGTACTCTGTAGTCTAAATATTGGGACTGCGAGCTTAAATTAGTCTCATGTCATCTTCAAAATGGCAAGTTTGTGCAGTGTTCCCATGACCCCAGGCGTCTTACCATGGTGCCATACGATTGTCAGGGCTCTAGTGGCTCGTTATAGATCGTGATTAATAGGGAGCGGGGAGTGGATGCATATGCACTGTGTCGGAACGTTGACGTCATGAAAACTCTCTTCATAAAACAACGCGGACGCGAACCTACTACACTAAACGTCAGCTCTGATTGAATTTTCAGTAAGTTCAATTGCTCTGCTTCCCCCCTTAAAACCTCACGTCATGGTATCTCCCCAAAAATAGCTACCACAGACACCTATTGGCTATCAAATCAAGCAAGAGCTGGCATTATGTGTACTAACTAAAACCAGAGTTTGCGTGTCTTCAAATTCAAATCTTTACATTCAAAACCCATCCAATCGTCATGTCAACCTTCAGCAACACAGATACTGGCAACAAGACTGCTGACCCTTACACTGCAAAGAACCGCGATGAACCTTCACTCAAAGAGAAGGTTGAGGATCTTTTCAACTTCGTAGACAAGACAAAGTTCTGCTTGATGACAACTCAGACTGTGGATAGCGACCTGCTGGCCTCACGAGCCATGGCTCTTGCTGCCAAGGTATGCTGCGCGCTGATTGTGCTCTAATCTTTCAGATATCGCTAACAGTTGTTAGGAGGGCAACGGCTTCGACCTCCTTTTCCACACAAATACTGAGTCAGGGAAGACAGATGATTTGAAGACGCACTCCTCTGTAAACATTGGCTTTATTAACAGTTCAGGGGAATGGGCATCCATCTCTGGCCATGCATCCATTGAGACTGACCGCGAGGTCGTCAAGAAGCATTATTCTCCCGCCCTCAAAGCTTGGATTGGCGATCTCGGCGATGGAACCCACGATGGTGGCCCGGAAGACCCTCGCATTGGCGTCATTCGGGTAAAGACTAGCACAGCACAGTATGCTGTTTCAAAGAGGACGACTGTAGGCGGATTTGTGGAGTTGGCCAAGGGTATCGCATCGGGAGAGAGTCCTGACGTCAACAAGCTGAGGCATATCAGTGAGACCGAGATCAAGCAGTGGCAGGGCCAGTAAACTATTTACCATAAAAGTCTTTGACGAGCCATGTATGAATGCGAGTCGAATCGAATAATGATATTTGCAGGGGTATGACCAAGTGACCATACGAACATTCTGAATTTGAAATTTGGTCAACGGTTTACCTGTGGATTTAACCGAATCTAGGAGTCTGATAGTTAGGTTTTTCGAATATGTTGAGGCCTTTGAGTTTCGCAACAAATGATTTTACGACCTATCATCTCAAAACGCCTGAGATGTCTCTTCCCATTGAATTTACTCGATCTTCAAGGGAACGCTTCTTCCGCTCAAGTTGTCGAACTTCCTCTTCTTCCTGTAGAAGATCTTCTTCGGTCATGATTGATGTAGCCTGCTCCTCCAATCTGATTTCTTCAGAGTCATGGTCCGCATATTCTCGTGATCGAGTAAGTGTTTTGAGCTGTTCGTTCTGTTCGGTAAGCCGGGTTTCATAATATTCGATAGACGCTTCAAGTCGGCCATGCCGTTGGCGCATGGAAGCTATCCTCTCATGGGCACCCGGCATTGGACTGCATTTTGTTAGAATATGCTACACCAAAATGCATGGGATTACATACTATACACTGAGTAACCTCTCAGCACCTTCTAAAAGCGTTTCTACATCGACTTCATTCTTGTTACTGGTATCGTAGGTCCGATACCCCAGACTTGATCCAGCTCCTCCTCCTCCACCCCTTCGTATTCGCTCAACTAACTGTGTTCCTAGGACAGCAGCAACTGCTGTATTCCTTCTTGGCGCTCTTATGGCGTTTCCTCCTCCCCCGGAAATATTTGCACCAGCTCCATTTGGGTTGAATATTGTGTTGCGTCTGTTCGAGTCTTCAGTTTTGGAGGCAGAGGATGGCGGAGGTACGGAGAAAAGTGCACGTTCATGTGACTCTGTATCGCGAATCAGAGTGGTGATGTCGTGAGATTGCAGCAGAGCGTTGGTAAACTTCTTTGGTGGGGGGAATCTAGTGTTTATTTAGATTTTAGCCTTGAATTTGAAGGTAGGACATACGGCAGTTCGGCGATTGACTGTGCACACAGCGTAATCTGCTCCAGGTGCGCCTCCAGAAGCGTCATGATTGATGTGCACAGTAGCAGGCGAGACTGCTACCAGCGTGTGGTGTGAAGATCAACAGTAAACTAGCAGACAAACAGCCGGGGGAACGTCAACCCGGCTCCGTGCGGGCGTCCAGCTGTAGCTCCCGCCGCCTGTCGGACCTCACCTGCATCATCAACTAAGCTATTCACTTTCTAAGCCCCCCGCTGCCTACTGCCTACCGGCTTGTGTTCCGCGCACCTTCTTGTGTCTGTTACGTGACAAAGCAACCTAGACACGTCGACGGCAACCATGGCGGACAGTATGGAAGGCGTTGTGACGGAGGTCGAGCAGCAAGATACCGAGAATGTCGAACAGAAAACGGTTACCGGTAAGTCTCCACCACAGCACAGCAAAACATGTCCAGCATGCATACATCCTCATGTCCGTGTGCATACTGCCGCCTTCCGCCGCAGCATGGGCGCATGTGTCCGGATTCTATGCGCAGATGGGCCTTTCGGCTACTACCAAATACTGACCCGTTGATTGAAGAGATTCGGTCGAACTTCAGCCTCTTGGAGCGTGCTGTTGCCCAGTTTGACACCCGCTTCGCCTTGAGGGCGCTCCGCTCTATATCATCTCTTCGCAAAAGACTCACCGACCGTGTGCTATGCTCTGTCATCGTGGTAACCTATTCGCACAAGAACGCCACAGCACGGCTGCTCATTCAGGCTATTGGTATGGATAGCGACGACATCAAAAGTGTAGCGGACCAGTACAAAGAAGCAGTCCAGCAGCTCAAGACAAGCACCAAGGAGCCCATACCCGAGATCGATGTTTACATAGCGATTTTGGTTCAGGTACTGTTTACTACAGGGTGCCCTGCCCTGCTTTTGATCAACCTATGGTAAAACTGATTTGGCTAGGTGTACCTATATGACCAACAAGATTATGAGGAAGGCGCTGAATTCTCCACACAGCTTGTGGACAGGATTCGGGAATTGAACCGACGGACACTCGATTCTCTGGCCGCGAAAGCTTACTTCTACTTTTCACTGTTTCACGAAGAGCTCGATCCCAAACCGCCTTCTAAGCAGTCGCAAGTTATTTCTATCCGCGGCAAACTTCTTGCTGCTCTTCGCAGCGCCGTGCTCCGAAAGGATCTTGACACTCAAGCTGCCGTTACTACTCTGCTCCTCCGAAATTACCTCTCTACAGCCGATATCACCCAAGCTGACCTCCTTGTTGCGCAGACGCAGTTCCCAGAGAACGCACCGAACAATCAGGTCGCTCGATATTTATACTATCTTGGCCGTATAAGGGCAATCCAGCTCTCCTATACCGAAGCACATGAGCACCTCATCAGCGCCACTCGCAAAGCACCCACTAATACTGTTGCTGCTGGCTTTTATCAAGCTTCAATGAAGCTTCTCATTGTGGTGGAGCTGTTAATGGGTGACATTCCTGAACGTGCTGTCTTCAGTCAGCCACGTCTTGAACGTACTCTAGAGCCATATTTCCGCCTTGTGCAAGCTGTTCGTGCTGGGGACCTTCAGAGCTTCCTCAGGATTGTTCAGACTTCAGCTCAAACTTTCCACCGAGACGGCACTTATACCTTGATCCTCCGTCTCCGGCAGAATGTCATCAAGACTGGCATTCGTGTACTTTCGCTCTCGTATTCCCGTATTTCTCTTCGAGACATCTGCATTCGGCTAGGACTGGAGAGTGAGGAATCGGCAGAGTATATTGTGGCAAAGGCGATTCGAGACGGAGTCATTGAGGCTTCGATTGATCATGAGAAGGGCTTCATGCAGACCAAACAAGCTGGCGATATTTATGCAACTCGAGAGCCAGGCGAGGCCTTCCACGAGCGTATTCGGGCTTGCCTAACGCTTCATGACGAATGTGTGAAAGCGATGCGCTACCCCATGAACCAGCATCGTCTTGAGCTGAAGAATGCACAAGAAGCTAGGGAACGTGAGCGAGAGCTCGCAAAGGAGATTCAGGAAGGAGATTTGGATGACGATGATGCAGCAGGCGAATTTGATGGTCTATAGGTGGAAATGAAAATAGACAGCATGACTGAACGTCCTCTTGGATGTATGATAGTCGTGTTTGTATTGAGCATTGATAAAATGACCTTCTGAATGAATAGGCATCATGAAGCATACAACCCTTCTTAACAAATCCCATATCCCACGCACCATTCCAAATATGCTAGGCACGCGGTACCCTTGGTGCTGATCATCTGCAAGTATGTGCATGGTAGCTATCTGTCACGCTAACCTTTTTCGTTTGACATCTGTTGAGCTCCGTGAATGAGCTTCCTCCCGGGTCATCACTCCCCGCACCCACAGCCTGTTTGGACACGTTTGCTCGCACACTCGGGCCTTCAGCCATGCCTTTTCAACTTCCACGATGTATGTTCTGATTGTTATTATCAAATCATCTTTAGGAAGCGCTCGGAGATCTGACAAGCACAGGATTGACGTACCACGGCGTCTTCGCCGCGCAATCCTGCTTAACGACCTCGCCCTAGTCAAGCGCATCGTGCGCAATAACCCCACCTACCTTAGGAATCCAGACTTCGAAGATAAAAGTAATACGAGTCTACATATTGCAGCCAAGCAGGGGTTTACGAGGATAGTTGTACGTCATATCGCTGAAGTTCAGCCATAACGGTTGCTATGTTGGCCTTTAGTTGCTAGGCTAACGGAGAGCTGATGGTATAGGAGTTTCTTATAGCAGTGGGACATGAAGATGAGATTGTCAGTAGCAATAACGATTTGGAGACACCACTCATGCTGGCCGCGATAGCGGGAAAGGAGGAGGTGGGTGTGCTGCTGGCAAAACGGTTCCCTGAAAGCATTGCATGGCAGAATAAGGCGGGGCAAGACGCGGTACGCTTCCACCTTCTAGGGATATTATTTCCTCATTCAGCCCCTTAGACTCTGCCCTGTGCCTTACTGACTTTGAACCGTAGCTCATGCTTGCCTGCCGTACTGGCACAGGAACCCTCCATCTGATCCCTACGCTCCTATTGCACGCCCCCACAATTCTGACTGCCTATGACCACGCGGGAAACACGGCCCTGCATCACGCTTCTGCCGCCGGCGAACTTAAAGCTCTACGTATGCTCCTTCAGTATGGCGCCAATCCGCTTGCGTCAAATGCATATTCTTGGAACCCTGTGCACTACAGTGCTACTACGGCCGCAGAGGCATACTTTAAAACTTTAATCATCGAGTTCGAGAAGAAAAAGGCTGAAGGTAAGAGGCTAGAAAGAGAGAGAGAGAAGCAAAGGAATGCTGGGGTGAGGCTAGTGACCGATCAAGAGGGGTTGGGGACGAATGGCAGCAATGTAGGTAACACGACAGATAGGCATCGGGCGCGAGATGATGCGGCGATCGCAGGGCTGCCAATGCCTGGTGTTGACTGGAGTCCGATAGAGAGGAGAAGGGCGATGACACCGACGGAAGGACGGGGGACTGGCTCATGGAGTTTTGCAGATGGGGCGAGATCGAGGCCAAGAGCTGAGACTGGGGAATCGCTCTGATTGTTTATCTGTGTATGGAGTTTGGAGTCTAACTGGACTTAGTATATTTAGCGTAGGTTGAGGTCGCTTACCGTCTGGCTCTCCTGGTGGGAGTTTAAGAAGTTGCAAGGAGCAATATTCTATATAGTATCCTATTTCTTCATGAATGAGCTATATATAAAACTGACACGATGTAGTGGAGAAACACCCATGTGTGGCAACGTGAGTCAAGCAAGGCAGTTTGAGTTTATTTGAACCTATTCTCAATAATTTGAGTCATTTGTTGCCGTAATATAGAGCATTGAGTGACAACTGCGATCAACGCTAAAACATGTAATACGCTTGATAAGTTTTATGTACTCAAGTCATACATAGTATGAGTCTCGTAGCCTCTCAACTACTTTTACTTGTCAGTATCCGAGGGTTAACCTGGGTACTATGGTTTCGGTTGCGGAAATGGGGCCGAGCATGTTAGCATAGATACTACTGAACACACAAGATCATCCGCCAGGGTAAGCATCGTAAGAAAAGACCTTACTTGTATACTTGAACTTAGGACTTGTAGATAATGTTGAAGCATTTGGTGCCTTCCACTAAGTCGAAGAAATGTAGTATAATTTCTATGATTACTGGTCGCCCAGAGTGGTATCTTTTGAACGAAAATCTAAGTCTAACTAGACATTAAGAGGACTCTAGTTCTTTTAGCATCTCTCCGTTGGCCAAGACTCTTGTTTTTGTGTTGTTGACCTCCCACTCGAACTCCTTGAGCGCCCTGAGCTCACTACTCACAAACAAACCCCCCATCAATCCTTCCAATACACCTACACTCAATCCTAGTGAGCTAAGAAGCATCAAAACAAAAGCAACGTAGTTATGTGGAGCCCACCACACGCCAACGAGACACCCCACACTAAGTAGAAATTGAAAACCGAAGTGGCCCATGCGCAACCGTCGTTGAGTCCGCTCACGCCTTTCGTACTTACTAATGGTCTGAAGGATGTCATTGTATACTTCTGCAGGCAGGTATGTTTCATGCGGGGTCAAGTTATTAGATGTAGCTCCACTAATTGTATTTAAGCTGCGAACCAGTGTAGCTTCGATAGAGAAATGGTCACTGAGCGAGCAATGTAGTGACGGGTGGCGTATTGTCATGCCGACGTTCGCTTCCTTGAGCGTCCACTCAGCGATTGTATCCTTGGTTGCTGGTTCATGTCGTGGACCGCTGCTGAAGAAGATATAGTCAAGCCGTTTGGCATAGGGATCCTCGACCGAGAGTGGTATCTGCACGTTTTCACCTTTGGCAAGTCGCTGGCTGTGTGCCTTGTTCCACCGCCACGTGTTGAGAGCACTGTCGCATGTGGCGCCGTTCTCAGTAAGATTGAACTCCGCGTTCGGAATTGGTCGATTACGAAGTTGTTCTGCTTTGTCCTTGGCTGCACCAATGGATGAATCAGGATGCAATATCCGCCATACATCTCTCACAGGCGAATGTGCCTCGATTAGGCGGTGGGCAAGTGAAAGCGGTCTCATGTTGAAGTCTCCAAGGCCAATGACAAGATGGCCGCGTTCAGCAGCTCCGCGCATGAGCTTTGCAATTTCCCATGCCTGTGCTGTCCGGTGACAGAGATATGAATCAAACGGCTCGCTCTCGTACGGAGCGTGTAACTACTATGATAAGTCTTTGTTAACGGTGCGCAAGGTAAGAGTCAATGTTTACATGTGTACAGAAAACCTCGGCAATGTCTCTTTTGCTAGGTCCCATGCGTATCCGCGCATATGCAACACCCTTCCCCACAAACCAATCTCCTCTGTAGAATGCAGCGGGCCGTCCATTTAGCGGATACTGTGTCATACTGCTTGTCTCAATGGGCCACCTTGACAAGATCACCAGCCCGCCCCCGAATATGCCACTGTGGTAGAACTTCCCATAAGGAAGTAGATGCTTCGTTTTTTCTCGTATAGCGTTGTAGTCTTGCCTTGTCCAACACTCTTGGAGGCCCACAATGTCGACTGGGGGCTCTGCGGCGGCAATCTGGTTGCCAATCTCAGATAGGCGCTCATTGCGGAATTTAGAAATATACTTCAGACCCCAGCAATTGAGCGAAAGAACGCGCAAGCTGGACGGTGGCTGGCTTGCGTCGTGAGCCATGGAGAGTAGGCCTAGGTGGTGTGCACAGAGATAGTGGTTGAGCCTGGTCCACTCCAAAACCTGGGAGTGGTGATGCACACAACAGGGATCAGGGATCACTGCTTTCACCGCCTTGGCTGACATAACGCCAGTGACGCGCCTTTAGTGTGGCAGAATAGATCGCGTCCTCAACACCGTGTCGCCTTCTTCCTCATAAGCCAACCACGTTGACCACATGGACGATATCCAGGATGCCTCATCTGAACAGCGAAGGGAAGCCGAAAATGATGTCGAGTCTCACACGCGCCCGCCGCCTCACGTCTCCTCAGAAGTGAGACTTGTGGAGCGGCCACGACGGTATAGCGGGGACAATAGTGAAGACGAAGCTGGATACTATCGGAATCGAAGGAGTCCACGTTCAATCTCTCATTCAAGATCAGACTCGCCTTCCCGGTCGACCTCTCCGCGACGTTCCAGATCTCCACCTGCGACACCTCCCCCACCAAAGCCTACCCGTCTTCATTATAAGCAGGCCTTGATCTTGCGGGGTCACAAGAAGCCCGTATCGGCCGTCAAATTCTCTCCGGACGGACGCTGGATAGCAAGTGGCTCGGCTGACTGCACCATCAAGATATGGGACGCGAGAACAGGCGGCTTGGAGCATACACTCGAAGGCCACCTTGCCGGTATATCTGCCATCTCCTGGTCACCCGATTCCAAGATCATTGCTTCAGGCTCAGATGATAAATCGATTCGCCTGTGGCATGTAGAGACAGGTGTCGCCCATCCGACACCCTTTGTAGGCCACCACAACTACGTCTACTCTCTTGCGTTCTCAACCAAGGGCAACATGCTTGTCAGTGGATCATATGATGAGGCCGTATTTCTCTGGGATGTGCGCGCCGCTCGTGTCATGCGCTCATTACCCGCCCACTCTGATCCCGTTAGCGGGGTGGATTTTGTACGCGACGGCACATTGATTGCAAGCTGTTCGCACGACGGGTTAGTTCGCGTATGGGATACAGCAACAGGTCAATGCCTGCGGACTCTCGTTCATGAAGACAACGCACCGGTGACATCAGTAATATTCTCCCCCAACGGAAGGCATGTGTTGGCTTGGACCTTGGACTCATGTATCCGGCTCTGGAACTACATTGAGGGGAAAGGGCGATGCATCAAGACATACCAGGGCCATGTCAACAAAAAATATAGTCTTTCAGGCGCATTTGGAACGTATGGAGCAGATCCTCCGTATCAGTACGCTTTTGTGGCTTCTGGTAGTGAAGATGGGGAAATCGTGATCTGGGATGTGAACACGAAGAACATCCTGCAGAGGCTGGATGGTGGACATACAGACGCAGTACTCTCGGTGGATACGCATCCTGTAGAAAAGCTCCTTGTCAGCGGAGGCATGGACAGAACTGTGCGTGTGTGGCGAGCTCCGTTAGAACCCATTCTGGAGCCCGTTATAGACTCTGCAGCAGACACGCCGACGCACAGTTACGATGCTGACACCCTCCCACCGAATCCATTCACAATTGGCTGATCACTCTTTTTCTCAACGTTTTTCCATGAGATACCCAACTTAGAATTGTACCATTGTTAACAGGTTTTCTTACTTGCACGAACCGCAACGTGCACCTCATCCATGCTCTTCTAGGTGCTCCTTACACATATATGTACAGAATGATAGATTCACGGCAATCCCTCATGTTTTCGGTTGAGTATCTCTGCCCGAACACCAATACAGCATCCACCACTTTGCGACAACGCTATGCCTGGAATGCGCAAATTTAGTAATACAGAAGGCCGCCCGGATAGCGTCATGCTTGCTTGAGCAAGCCTATTTCCGCCGCTTCGTGACTTTCGTGCACATTTCGATGAGTCCAGTCTTCGCATCGCTATCGGGAAAGAAGACTATCGACTGCATGGCCTTGTTGGCGTACTCTTGGGCAAGAGCGCGCGTCTGTTCGAGACCTGTGCTTGTGGTAACGATTTCGCGTGCCTGAATGCTGTTAGATTATCATTTCACTAGAAACATAGCAGCAGCCATTTACTTTTTGAACATCGCCTTCATGGGAGAACTTCCTCCCCACTAGTTTCCCTAGGCTCTTATTATCCTTCCAAGCGAAGAGCAATGGCGCAGTCGCCAGCCCCAGCTCAAGATCGGCGCCTGCAGGCTTCCCAAGCTCCTCTCCACTGATCGTGTAATCTAGCATGTCATCGACTAGCTGAAAGGCAAGACCTAGATTCTTGCCATATTGATACGATGCCTCTACCACCTCAGGAGAGCTTCCGCCAAGAATTGCAGCAGCTCTACACGATTTCGATATCAACGATGCAGACTTCAAGTACGTCTTTTGGAGGTAGTAGGTCAGAGTGTTTTCAGTCCACACAGGGTTACGCTCATCCGACGCTGTGTTCTTAAGTTGCATAAACTCGCCTTCCACAAGGTTTGCAATAACTGTAGCAAGAAGCTCCGTGACTTCAGGGTCGCGCAGTCGAGCAAGGGCGACCGAGGCTCTGCCCAGGAGGAAATCCCCCGCCAGAACTGCCATCTTATTGCCAAACTCAATATTTGCAGAGGCCGCAGACCGCCGAGAGGTTGAATGATCTATCACGTCATCATGGAGAAGCGAGGCGGTATGAATCAATTCCGTAATCTCAGCCAGGCGGCGCTGAGAGGGGAGGATGTCAGAATCCTCGGATCGGTACGCTGCATCGTGTTCTATCGATGTGACACTGGGGTACTCGGCATCCGGCGCAGAGGGATTATCGTCGGAAAGCACCCCTGTGCTCGTGATAGGACTATTGACTGAGAATGGGCTCGTTTCCCGTGTCATCTTTGGCGTCAATGCAGTTGCTCTACTCATGAGCAGTACCAACATTGGCCGAACATATTTTCCCTCACTCTGAGTGTAATATTTTGCAACGGTATCTAGCGTGGGATGCCCTGAGCCTAGCAATTGCCGTATGTTCTTGGTCAAAAACTTCATCTCTTTCGCAACCGTCCGGAAGGGATCCATAGATATGGGAGCATTAGGATCGGGTGGAGGCGCGTTAAAAATATGCTGTGCGGCAGAGACAGCGGCAGCCCATGATGACTGGTTCCGCCGGCGTGATGGGTGGTAAAAGAGAGACGCTTTGTGGGACTGAGAGCTTGAGCAGAGGCATCTGGGGCGAGTCGCATGCGAAGTGGCCGTGGCGAAGCTCGTCGCAAGCCGTGTCCCGCGGCTCGTCATTGAAGAGATAGCGTTGTAGACAGTCACTGTAGGCCCAATTGAGGCTGCTCGAGGGATCTGTAAGTCAGGACAGGCGTGGGTATACGGCAATAAGAGCTTCAAGATGGGAGATATTGGAAAGTTTTGGTGCAGAGCGAATCATGACGCGCTAATGTCGCTGCCAAGAGATGTCGGCGGATGGCAGATACAAAATGCCGACCACGGATGCGACAATACATGTACGACACCCACCTGCCGCCGCAACTTCACAGTATGGTATTATTCACCATGACCGCGAGCGCTGTGCGCGCTCTACAGGATGCTGAAGAGGCTATTCCCCTTGAATTTGCGAAGATTCAACATCCCGAAGAGCCATCACTGAGGGATCCAAAGATCGGGAACCCCATCTCCCACAACCAGTTGATCGCCCTGTCGAAGCTCCTTAAGAGGCATGCTGCCGGAAAACATACCTCACAGGGGAAGCATGCTAAGTTGCAGAATAACGATTTCCTAAATATAAACCACGTCACTCTCGAAGCTTTCCTCTGCGGTGCCACTATCTATCAGACACCGCCGCCGCCAAAGAAGGAGCCCAGTCCGGAATACATTGCCTTAATGGTTCGTCTTCGTGCTGAGGAAGAAGCACGCCAATACCAACGCATGGTTAACCCGGGCCCCCTATTCAAGTCGGAGTCTTTCTCGCAGCGCTTCCCCAACGCTGGCACATCCTTCTCTCTCTCCACTCCGTACGATAAAGTGGAAGAAGACGACTTGAGCTACGAAGAAGTTCATCGCCAGATAATTCTCATAATCAACGTTTTGGTGTCCATAGTGGCATGCGCCGTATTCATATGGGTTGCCGCGAGGCATTGGAGCGTTCCAAAGAGGCTGGGTCTGAGTATGGGCGGTAGTGGTGCGGTTGCTATTGCCGAAGTGGTGGTATACAGTGGCTATGTGCGGAGAATAGTGGAAGCTAAACGGAAAGAGAAGAGAAAACCTGAGATCAAGAAAATTTTACAAAGCTGGGTTATCGATGGGAAGGAGAAGGGCAGCGCTCTGGCATCGGACTCAAAAGACAAGAGCGATGATGCACTTCGCTACAGAAAGGGCAAGCATCGGTGACTGGCTGAGAATTTACGTTATGATGCTCCTGTATTACTTCTGTACTAATATCGAAAAACCAAAGAGCCCATGCTAATTCTAGTTAGAATAATATTCGCTATCGCTTTAAGAATCAATAATCTCCCCGTGAGCGTTGAACAGATATACTTATACTTAGAATACCACTACGGACCTTTTCCAGCTATTTTTTAAATCATCTACACGTAGTCTAAGACTACCGATAAGACTCACAATGGCCTGTTCACGTTTTAAATTGATGATTACGCCCGAGACTTGAGGTAACCCTGAATGTGTTTTATCTAAGGGGAATATATAATATTTTCATAAGTTCAGGTAGGCTTTGGGTATACTTCGTTCCTCACACCCATGATCCTGAATAGGGTATGAAAATGTAATCATAGCTCTAGATTACAACTATCGCCAGTATACAATATGGAAATACCTTTCGAGCCCCACAGAGCTGATATAACTGCCAATCTGCTGCTTCATAATAGAAGCCAAACAGCTCCACCACATCACTCTGTCTTCAGAATTTATTTTTATTTACTATTAATTGTTTTTAAAGGGGGGGGGGGGGGGGGGGGGTTATTTG
>Ga0247757_10000377_pt1 | contig 37293 bp, 46 predicted proteins | sample UWRJL126311R4_FD_180929 | JGI IMG/M metagenome (GOLD analysis project Ga0247757, IMG submission 180929) | Plant litter microbial communities from Arlington Agricultural Research Station in Wisconsin, United States - UWRJ-L126-311R-4 | ecosystem: Environmental > Terrestrial > Plant litter >... | reverse complement strand
GATGGCAGTCTCGCAGCTTTTTGGGACAGAACACAAACAAGAGTGGAAAGGCGAAGGTTTTTGGGATCGATACATCCAACATCCTCTAGAGCGTTTCTCAGTAGCCAAAAAAAAAAAGAGAAAAAAGAAAAAACCACAAAAAGGTAGACAGGTACACCAATCGTTCTGTTGTAATAGAAAGCCCCAAGCGTCGTTCCATACGCTTTGCAGGGAAGAATGTAGCTCAGTACCAACTACTCTATCTTCACCAGTTTTAGGACTGTAGAGGAAATTGTGGTGGATACATAAATAAACTTCACTGACAACCAATGTAGTCTAGCGGTCGGGGCTGCAAATGGTTCCAATCATTCGTTTGGCATCAAGTTGCACCAGCGGTATTTTCATTTAAAAATTTGCTTGAAACCCCTACGAAAATCATCAATTTCGAGAACGCTTTTTGCAAGCTCATGGTATTACCTTCATATACACAAATAAAAAGTTTTATCGAACATCTTGACTATTCCAGATACCTTCCGTGAGGCACACAGTACCGATGCTTTCATCAGACTTCCAGAGCAAGAGTCAGGTGTACTGCAACCCCACAATGTCTGAGCTTACGATAATGCTCTACGTGACTAACGCACTTCAGCATACATATTTGCAATGCCATTGATTGAAATGCGCTTGGCAGCTTACAGTAGCCTTCCTGTTACATATCTGATACGTGTCGCAGGTTGTTTGAGGCAAGGCACGGCCACATGCGCATACCATACATTACAGAATCCTCTCTTATGCTAATCTTTACACCATCTCCGGCGGGTTTGGATTTTTTTTCATGCATTGGAAGAATGTTCGCAACAATGACATGTTGCACTGAAGGTTCTTGTGAATCTTCAATTTTTGTTCTTTGAGTGCTTGGTCAATATATTTCACGTATTGACTGGGTCCACTAACCAAATTCAATAGATCCGTACACGAAATCTTTTCACTCAGATCTCACTGCTGAATTGGTCGACCATATCCAATAGGTATTCACCTATACTCCCGAGAGCATGACCCATGAGTCTAATGTATCCTTGCCCCATCTTTATGTGTCGGCCAGAACCTCATCGACCTTGAAAGAGCCGGCGTATTTACGTACCCCCTGAGACTGACGGGTACTACCCCATAGAGGCTACTGAGATGTCATTATTCCGCTCCCATCTTGCCTTTCAAATTCCATCTCCTCGGAATTGCAACACTGGTATTCCAAATACATAGGATGCAAATAATGCGAGCAAATAACATAGCTCTCATTAGGAAGTCTTCTGTTCCATATGAGGTACACTTCCTCATTAAATATACTACAGCTCATGAATACCAGCTATATTGACTGTCGCTAGCTTGGGTCGACAGCCCCATACTCGAAGCAGCAATTGCCTCGAATAGCTTATGTTATAAGACGAGGCTTGCCTCATTATACCTATTTCAATATCCACCTCCAATGTGCTTGACGTATGGCGCTGATTGACGGATGTTCGAATATGCTTGAGAGTTTTTGGGTACGTTATGGCCTGAAGCGGAGGAAACTAGTCATAGCATTGCGAGAAAGGCAGTTCTACGTTTCGTGCGGTTCATATCGCATGGTTTACGCTCATGGTGAGAGCCCTTGATCTAGAATATTCGTTAACATCGTGTAGGTACTGCTGAGCTACTCAGGTTTTTTTTTCTCAACATATTTTCAATATGTGAACACATTGTCACTCACACATTGGTGTTGGAGGTTAAATCAATATGTGCAAGAGGTTCAGTATCAAAGGAGCGCAGATTCAAGAGACGTCGTAGCCAGCACGGCTTCAGTTCAACAGCCGCAAAAGTGGGCGGTGACGGTATAGCCGACAGTGCTCAACTATAATACATGGCCATGATGCACAACACTACCGTTATGCTACTCCGTGCGAATCGGTTCCCACGACCGGGGGCCCTCAATAATCATTCTGTTATCATCCTGCCGGTTGGAGCATGAAAGCAGATCAGCAGTAAGCGGCACTTTGAGAAAAAATATCCAATTCGCCACAGCTAATAACTTGGTGTGTTAGGCATCAGCATCCTGTCCTTATCAAAGCTCCCACAAGTATAACGAGGAGAGCGAACCCGGTCGGCGGCTCCATCATTGTCATAGCTTCGATGTATTGTCGTATCCGTCTGTGGAAGACTCAACAAGAGACCTCGACTCGATCAAGCGACACTGGGGGCACCTATAATACCCTAAACTTCGTTCTCTACGGCTCAGGTTGCCGCCCAAGCCGTACCATAGCAAGGCCATCTACTCTGCAGTGTGGCAATGCGACGCCGAAGGAACAGCCCGGTAAACCCTACCCTTATGAGCGGTCATCCTTGCAGCATAGAACCAACTTCAACGGTCATACATTGCACTAATGCACTTCATAATATTCCGTGGCGACCAGTAGCCATCCATCCCGCTCACATTGTTTGACACGTTACCAAACCCCCTCGTCGACACCCTTCTTTTCGGAGACGCTATCTCCTCAACCATCGGCTTCGGCTGCGTACATATGTCGCTACTGCGGGTTATTATGACCTGGTCGAAATATCATCGCCCCGTATATCCGTTTGGCATATAGCTGACCAGGGAACGACCCCAGCAGGATCTTTGTGGCAAACAAGAAACTTGAATCGAGGAGTGGTGTGGATGAGCTGCAGCTACGAATCAGCCCCGCAGGAAGAGGGGGGTTTTTTTTCCCAAATCCGCCTCAAGTTTCAGTCGCCCTGCTGTGCCATCCAAACAAGTGACTCTTCGAAGCAGCTCACATGCAGGCTTGAACTCCAGCACTGCCTGGGTTGCTTGACACGTCTGACAGGTCATCTGGTTCCACATTTCGATAGACCCAATGGGCAAATGCGCTTTCAGATGTCTAGAAGTAGCCCATATCTAGAGAAACGCAGGGGCTTCCTCGATTTCGTGAATATTCCTGTGTAGTTTTGAAACTTGTTTTCACAAGAAATCGTGCACTGTCACGAAACGTCCGGCCGACTGGAGTTTTGTGTGGAATAGACCTCACGACACATTCCGACATTCCGCTGAATTGAGAGGGATTTTTGTATCGCGACATCAAAGACAGATGAATCATCAGAATAAACAAAGGGAAGGGAATATGTGAGGCAGACATGGAGCCTGCCATAGGAGGAGGGGTATTATTGCTACCCTACCAGAGATCCTCACAATCACTCCAACATCTGCAGCTACTTTCAAAGTCCTTTTGGGAACTTTAAATATTTTTTTTTTGTTTAGCTCTGGCTTTTGCTCTCAAGAGGTAACTTCAACTTTTCCCCCCCACGGAGGTACAGTGACCAGTACAGCACTGGTGAAAACGCCAGCCATTCCAGCTGACGTACCCCAGCAACAAAACCAGTCTCAAATCTTGCTGACCAGCCCCTTCCCTTCCCACTCGCCCTGCGCCTCATATCCACTCCAGCACTACTTCCAGTCGCCAAAAGCACTTTTTCATCTGCAGCATTCTGCTGGACATCCCGATACCCACCCTCAGCAACACCATTGGCCCTGCATGAAAATGATCTCAGCCATCCGCATCATTCTCGCGGAGACCTTCGGATATGGGGGGGGGAGGGGGGACGTTTTCTTCCCGCATTCGCACGCGTTTTGCGCGCCCCAGGCGAAGCTATATCTGCGCTCGCATATAGGCTATATGACAACGCCTCACCTGACTTTCAAAATTCGCTCGCCGTGCTTCTTCTCATTGGCCCTTTCTTTTCTCTGCGCCCGGGCTCGCCAGTGGGTCCCGCTACGAAAAAAAAATTGTCGGCCCAGAAATGCAAGCCCAGTTGTTGTTTTGCTTTTTGGGCGCCCCCCCCACCCGGTTCGGCGGCCTTGCTCCCGTGTCGCATCCGTTGCCTTGCTCCGCCCGTTCAAGGCCTCCTCCGTAGCTTGCAAGGCAAGGTAAGGCAATCGCACGAGTGCGCGCCTGGTGGCTTTACAGTGAAGTGGGCTGGTTTGGATGAGGAAGGATCGTGGCCATCGGTGGGCAAGCACTTCCTTCGGATGGTCCCACTACATGTAGAGTGCTCGACTTTCGATTATCCAACAGACGCACCGGATTGCAGTAACCAGACCTTCTTTGAGCCAGGGGATGGTGGGTGAGCGACAATGGAAGCATTCGCGGAGATGACCACTGCGTTAGGATCTTCATAGGATAATCGTACTATAGTATTGCTTGTCTCCGTCTGCGCGGCTTTGACGAACGCGACCGAAGAAGGAAACACATAATACTGGCTGCTTCATACTATCCGAGAAGGCGTGGTTCTACGAAAACCTAAAAACTTCACAGCTTAGTATTATGATCTTAGAATATTATAGAAAAGTGTGGGAAACTAGTTATAATTGGGGTCTTTTTTCTATATTTTTGAGCGTAGAATCTTCCTACATGAAGAGACCGGGATCATTTTTCAATTGGGAGAAAGCTTCCGTAGCATTGAGACATGACTACCTGTTCCACTCCAACGCAAGCATCGCGGCCGGCAATAAAAGCTCGATACTTTTGCACTTCTGCTGAAAAATACTTGAGCGATGCTGCTACAAGCCTTTTACATGCTAAACTTGGAAGGTGTGTTCTTGCTCAAAGCCGTCCAACGAACAATTCTCTGACGGCAACGTTTACCGTCCCGTAGACACGCCGACGAACCTTGTAGACTGTTATCGATTCCATCGCGGTAGTACTTTGAAAAGGCTATACAGATTAGTGGACGAGGCAAATTTTGATGATCGGTGAGAAGTATTGAAAGAACGCCACACTTTGAAAATCTACAATGGCATTGCCATCGGATCAACATCAGAATACCAAACGCAGATCCCGCGTTTGCAGCACACAGGTACCGAAGAACTGCAGCTTGTGCCACGGAACTGAAAAGAATAGAAATGGAGGATATGAATAGCAGCTTTTTGCCACCCCTTCTTCCGGCGCATGATGGACGACAATTAAGTTTAGCAAGAACGTGGAGAAGGAGGGGTTGTACTTTTGCCACTGCCACATGGTGTTGCGAGGATACCAAGGGGATGACGAGGAGGCGAATTCCAGCACACAGGCGCTGATGACCGAGCTTCCTGCGACCTCTTGTCGATCTAATGTTTCAGCGTAGCCTTGGTCGAGCACAAGGTGATGTTCTAGTTCGTCGGTGGCTGCAGATGTGATTGAGAAGGTCGGCAAGGAGAGGCGAGGCAACGCAGTTCCGGACACAGTAGTCAGGCTAGCCATTCTTCAGAGTGAAGTGGATCGAGCAAGCGATGCGCCGTTGAGCCGTCTCCACATAGGGTCCGAATCGAGCATAGTGGATACGGTTGCCCGCCCGTTTTCCAAGGACGGAGAGATGTGACGATAGTCGCGAACCCACTCACGGCGACGACGACGAAAAAGACAATAGGAGATGGGGGTCTCCGCTCAACGCCGGCTCAAAACTTGTCGCGCGCACTTCCAAGCTCATCAGGCCACCCTGATATTAAGACCGGGTAAGCATGCTCGCGAGGTCGAATCCGGCGAGCGACAGCGGCGACAGTGAATGTTAGCAAACGTCCTCGGTACCGCAATTTGGGATGAAGCCAGCCGCGGCTGCAACGGGACTCGCCATCGGTTGACGTGTCTCGCTCTGACCGGTGTTTGCCTCTGTGCAGTGCCGCAAAAGAGACCCTGGGCATCACCGTCCCCCATGCCGCCCAGCACGCCATCTCAGCCATCGCATATCTTCCAGAGGGCGGGCCTGGTCTTGCTCGCTTTCGAGACCCTGTCCGCACATCCTCATCCCTAGCGAACCTGCATCCGCACCTGCAGCGGCCAAAGGAGCGAGAAGGCGAGTATTGAATAGCTGCTCTGGGACAAGGCACGGTGGGTGGGCGGCTCATCCCGGGTATTAACAGATTCAATTAATATCAGTGAGACCATGGAGGGCGCCGCTATACCGGTGGGCCAGGCCAAGGATAAGATTCCGAACCAGGCGGACGCGTTCAATGGCAATCGCGTCATAGCATAATGCGGGAAGCCACATCAATACGTCAAACCTTCCATCTCTTACGAGGGGCGCACTATGTACAGAAACAACAGGCAAATCCAACATGGACGCAGAAGAGACGCGAGGCGTTGGAAGGAAAAGATGGAGGCCAAATGGAAAGCGCGGGTTCCAAAACGGAGATTACAGTCAGGATTGCGGTGACAACTGTGCAGTGTGCGTGTTGTCTGCTCCTTCTGCGAAGGAGCGACGTCCTGGGGGAAGCAGAGGTACCCTCGATGTGCTGACGGGTGAGGGCCACTCGGTATCGAAAGGCAGCAGTGTCCAACCTGCCTGGGCTGCGCTGTGCAACGCAACACGTGAATGCAGTCGATGCGATGGATTGCATGCATCTCGACCTTGGAACCTGCCTTAGCGGTGTGATTGAGGAGCATCAGCCTCCAGAATTCGTCGAGCGCGTGATGCACGCCATGCCCACTGTTGTTTTTGTTGCCATTGTTGTCGTCGTTGTCTCGCAGGCGGATCTGAGATTCGGGCACGCCGCGGAGGATAGTGGCGCCCGTGGGAATGGAAACCTTGAGGAAAGGTTTGAGGATTTGTAGTTGGCGAGACGGGTGGATGTCGGTCCTGCATCCGATCAGACCGGTTGCACCTGTTCGGCGCGCTTCGCAAAACCGCCTTGTGACGAAGGAAGCGCTGTCTCGATGGACTGCTTGTACGCCAGCGCACGCCTGGCCCTCAGGCACTGACGGTTTGAAGATGCCGTTGAAGTTTCAGGTGTCTGTTGGGTTGCAGCCTCGCGTAGATCCGGCCCCCTAGAAGTAGGAACCACATAGGAACCGCATAGGAACCACGTCAATAGAGCGATGAAACCACCGTCCAATAGCCATTGCCGCCTGGAAGATTGTGCGCCTAATGAAATTCTCGAGAGAAGTTGAAGCCTCGTGGGAGCGTCCTAAAAATAAAGGGAGTTGGTTCAGTATCGACCGAAGGGGTTGAGAGTCAGCCTTATACGACGCTGTGAAGATCACCAACGTCTGAAGTCAATCTCAGTCTCAATCTCCATCTCCATCCACAAATCATTGCCTCACAACGCTGGGCCGATGAAAATGCTCCATTATGTTTATATTGCCACTCCTACGGTGTTACAGCTAGCAAATATCTCTAGATATAATGTTCAAAAGGGGAAAACTAGCGCCCATGTTAGGCGTGGGACAAGGAGAGGTGGTGTGTGCAATGTGCCTTTGTGACCCTGAAGCCGCAGTCTAACCGAGTTATAGAAGTGTAAGGAAAGTAGGTATCAGACGAATAGAAAGCTTGCAATTCACCCCTTTACAGAAAATGTGCTACAGCGGTGGAAAATGAAAAGTTGATGCAAGGGAAAAAAAAAACCGAAGCGAAACCGTCTGCTGCACCCAAAAGACTCCCAGGGTATCTTCCTCCTTTTTCTATGACGCTACGAACGTCCGGTTTGAATATTCTGAAACAGTAGGAATGTTGTTGTTCTCCAAGCTGCGGCTGCGCCGTCCCTACACGCCTAGCCTTGTCAATGCCATCACCACCATCGGCCGCACTGGCCGAGCCCTAATCCATTACCCAAACCGTCCATTATGCTTTGCCGAATCGTGCCTGATCAACCAGGTCGAGCGGGCGCTTGCCGATGCCAACAATGGCCCTCAGGAAACACGGGCTCGTTAACGAGAGTAGTGAAGCGAAGCGTGCAATTCGTTGTACGTCGTGAAGAAAAGGCGATTACAGTATTATGTGTTCCTTAACGGATCTCCAAAGAAAAAGAGAAAGAAAAAAAAAAAACTTCGGAAGGGCGCATTGTAGGGATGTGACCAGCACAGCCCAAAGAACCAGAATCTCCCACTGCCGTTAGTGTTACCAAGCACGAAGCCCCTCGAATTGTTCGGTCAGTCATTGATAGGGTGGATTCGGATCGTTTGACTGGAAAGAGGGGCCTGCGTCGCTGGAGCCAGCGCCCCCCAGCTGCGACTGCGCATATCCGCTGGGCTCGTCCTCCTCCATCACTTCCCCAGTCTCCAACTCGTGTGCCTTGTCTCTGCAGGCTGCCGGGGAAAAGCCGCTCCCGACCTTGGAAGCGACGATCCGCCAGCGATCGTTCTCGTACTCATGCATGGCATTGCGAAGCTTCTGAACCTGTAATGTCCCCTTTAGGTTAGTTCTGCCGAAGTGGTGGCCGCACGACTCGACGTCGTGCGTTTCAGGTCATGGCACTCACCATCTCATCCGTCCAGACGGTTGTCTTTGCCTTGAGCTTCGTGCAGTAGCGTACCTGCAAGGTACCCGAGCTGCGGCCGGGGAAGAAGTCGGCGATCTGCTTCCACGCGAGGTTCTTCTTCTCCTTGAGATCGATGAGCAGCTGGTCGTCCTCGGGGGTGAACTTGAGCTTGGGACCCCGCGGGCGGGGGGCAGGCGGGGGCATGCCCTCCTGGCCGACGACGTTGGGCGGACCGTGGGGCTGGGCGGGCGAGGGAGCAGAGGCGCCTCCTTCCATCTGGAGACGCTTAGAGGGACGCTGGTTGGGGAGGTGGTGGTGGTGATGGGTGGGAGCAGCGGGCTGCGGGGTCGACTGCGGTTGAAAGGGCTGCTGGAGGGGATAGGCCTGGTGGGGCGGCGCGACTTGTATAGGCGGCTGAGCATGAGCGTAGGGGTCGGGCTGGGGCGCAAGAGGATTTGGAAGATCTAGCGGTTGGAGGTGGTCCTCGGCACGACTGCGCTTGCGACTCTGCGAGGGCTGCGGGGTCTGGGAGTAGGCGACGTCGTAGGAAGAGGGCGACGGGTGCGACATGGAGTGTTGGCGGAGGAGGTGGGGATGCGACTGGTGGAGCGGTGGATGTGCCTCGATGTCGGTGTAGGCGGGATGGTGCTGGGCGGCAGCATGTTGTTGAAGTGTTTGAGACGGGTGTGGTGGCTGCAGGTAGTAGCCCGTAGACAGGCTCCCGTAGGGGTGATGGAGGACATGTTGTGAGTGTTCGACGTTTGACGTCGGAATGGAATGGTCCTCGCCGGAGTCGCCTGGCACGCTGTAGTCGAGGAAATGGCCTCGGGAAGGACTCGCCAGCGTTGCGAATCTGCATGGAGACTACCAGAGCTAGCTTGCTCTGGCAGGCCGCCGCACTGAGACCTGAACCAGAATAAGGATGCCCAGTTTGAAGTGCGCGGCCGCCGGTGAAGCTATGTATCGCACGTGTTTGGGGTTTGCTCGTATTTTGTTATATTGACAAATGTTGCAGCAGCCCGGAGGGAGGAGCCATGGAGCAGCAGCAGCAAGCAGCCAGAATCTTATCGGGGCGTGTTAAGCGTTGGGATGCTCGGATATAGCCTCGTAGCAGCTAGTAGGTGCTCGAGGTACGGACGGGTGCGCTGTGCATTATAACCTGTCGTTGGCAGCGCGATAGGGAGGAGGCCGGCCAGCATTGTCGAAATCTCGGGCCCTCTGGGTCCCTTCTCAGGCCCTGTGCCATCGCCACACGGACATCTGTGTTCAAGCACCGCAGAGCCATGGCCGTTCCCACGAGACGGTCCCTGTTCCTGAAGGGTGGGGAGGGTTGGCTGCGTAGGCACCAAGCACAATGCGCTGATCGCTGCCCGGGGCTTTTCGGCTGCCACTAGATCTCATCGCAAGTCATGGCCAGCAGCGCTGTAGACAATGCCGCGGGGCCCGTGTGAGGAGTGGCTGTAGCTCTCATTTTGGGGCCGTCCAATGGGCCGTGGGCGCGCTGCTGGCCTGGGTGGTGGCGGCCGACATGGTCATGGTCATGGTCATAGTCATAGCCAGGGAGGCATGAGCAGGGAAGCATGGGGCATGCCGTACAATATGCCATGCCATGGGCAGCCCGGACCTCCTTCTAGAATGCACAGAGAAGATCTCCAGCGCCGTTGCAGGCCTGCACGCGCCATCCTGGCCATCCTGGCCGTCCCAGCGCGGGTCAGGAGCAGAGGCGCAGAGGCGCATAAACGCCCGCGCCGAACCGGTTAGCCAGCCCAGGGGAAGAGAGGATGACAAGACCAATTCCCAAAGCAGGGCCGCCACCTTGCCCCCAAACACCCCCCCGGGCGCATGCCAGATTGATGAGACGGCAGCAGCACGCCCAGCAGGCCACAAGGGCGGGCGACAACCTCTGGGAGACGGGCGCGTTGGGTCGTCGACCAACCTGGGCGTGGTAGGGGCCCATGCACGCTTCAGTACCTACACCAAGCACCGCAATGGCTTCATGGCCTGACGACGCAGGCGCAGGCGCAGGAGCAGGGCCATGCCAGGCAAAGCAAGCTCGCGCGCAGACGGTTGCGGGTACCGTCATGCCCTGAACCGGAGCGTTCCCGGCGTGACTGGCCGGGACAAGCAGCGACATGCCGGCAGTGGAAGCGTAGCACCCGCCTCGAAGCCGCCGATGGTGGCATGCCGCTGGCGAGTGCTTTTGGCGATGCACTGGAGCCTACCAGCTCATGCACATGCTGTTTCAGGCCGTTATAGCAAGGCACCGTGGCTATATGCGGCTGGGCACTCCCGTCAGCGCAGGATCGCCCCCAGCCATGGGAAACTTCCGAGCGGCCATGACGCACCGGGGCGCAGCGTTGCAGCGGGAGCGAGCAACAGGAGGAGGAGCAGGCGGTGGTGGCGACGATGGGAGGGGGGTGAGGGGGGTGAAGGGGGGGAATGGGTGCTGCGGAGAATATTGGGAGGTGGTCAACCTGAGACGCAAGCGTAGGGGCCAGCGGTGGGTGGGAGGTGGTGGAGGTGGTGGAGGTGGAGAGGAGCGACGACGTGTGTTGACGTGCAAGCGAGCGAGGCGCCGTGGTGGCGGTACACACATACACCACATACACGCATACACACACACACACACACGCACACGCACACCACAGACGAGGGCGACACCACGACGGCCTGGCGTCACCGTCCACCCGCGCCCGCGCGTTCGCATCCACGGCGGGCAGGTGCATGCATGCAGGTGGAGGAGGGCGAGCGACGGTGAGATGAGCAGAGGCTGACTACATGTCCAGCTCGTCCAGCGCGTCCAGTCGCCCACGCCCGCGCTGAAATTGGGGAGGGAATCGACTCGGGCCTCGCTTCGACAGCCGGCCCTGGACGCGGATACGTAGAGGCACGTGACGGGCCCTTGCCGGGGGCTCCCTACCTTCCGACTGTCGTCGTTGTATAGCGAGGCGTCGGTGCTGGCAAGGCCATACTCGACCAACGCTCCATTAGCCATTTAGGCTATAGCTGCGCGCGGCCTGCCTGGATGTGAGCGTTGCGAGGGCCATGCTACTCGCCCTTCTTCAACGGCCTGTCCTCGATTCGCATCGCGCTCCGCGAACTGCCCTGCCTTGCCATGTGAACGCCCGCATCGACGCGTCGCGTCGGCCGTGCCTGGCAACTACCGCGCCCCTCGCTCGTCCCTCGCCCACGCCTCCCGTTGCTTCGATAGCGCAGCCGCTGCATCCGTCGTAGCCTTCGGTAGGAGGTCGACTGCACCGGTCCATGATTGCGCGAGTTGCCCTGGGCCCACCCCGATCGCGGCGCCGGCCAGACGCTGCCATACCGCCGTCGGCTGCGTGCAGGCCCTGCTGGCTACTGCGACACGGATGATGCAACATAAACCCAAGTCTGATCATGTACGGATGGGTAGACGTGATTTGGTTACTGTCCAAAGCGAAAAGCGCAAGCTACCACACCCTTTCCTAACCTTCGCCAGCGTAGTAAAACGAAAGAAACATGTCTCCGACCAATGACCGAGAAGCGACCCCAAGGACCTGGATGCCATCTGCCCGATACCCCAGATTTGCCCCGGATCCGCGGCAAGCCTCGTTGTCCTGTGCAAAACAAACATGACGCCTCGCTCAGACCCTTCCCCCCCTTCCATAAACACCGCTGCCCCCACTCAAAGCCGCCCTGAAATCGATTATTAGAAAATGAATGGAAATAAAGATACTTGAAGGGTTCGTGCTCGCTGTCGTGACTGTCAAACATTTCAACCGCAAGAGAGGGACACATATGCTTGGCAAGCCCTGTCGCTAGGAATTCATGTCCAAAGAACATTAGGGAGACGAGAGCGGCTGCCTACAGGAGCCCTGCGCATCCGCTGCCCCGCCCAGAAAGAAAAAGGAGAACAAGGAGAGCTGGTATCATAAGTGAGCCCAACGCGCTAAATCCGGAACCATGCAGCTTGTGTGTTTTGTTCGCGGGGGTGCAGAAACGACTCAGCCTTTCCCGCCAAAGTGCTCTTTTGCATATTGCTCGCACGCCTGGAGCCGGTCAGTCGGGCATGCCACAACGACACGCTGGACAAAGCGGTAGCGCTGGGCTTTGTGGACTTGCCTTTGCGGGCTTCCCAACCTTCTGGCCGATGACCTTCCACTTGTTGGCGTCGTACTCCTTGATGGCAGCCAGCAGCGCTGCACTCTGTTTCTGTTTCGTGAGCATGTGCACAGTACCGAATACATCAATCGCCCAAAGCGTGAGCAGAGACCCACCTCGTCTTCCCCGAACTCGGCATAGTGCATGTCCTGTCGCAGTCGTGGTCAGCGGCGAGCAGCACAGAACGGCCAGCGGTGACGACCTACCTTGTACCAGTGCTTCTTTACGCTCCCCTCTGTTCGCTGTGGGAACTCCTGGTGCACGAGAACAGTCAGCCTACCGTCTCCCTAGATGCGCAGTCGGTCGGGGGCTGCATGTGCTCCGTCGGCCGTGCTGCCGTGGAGTTGCGTGTTTCTCCCTACCTTTGCGATCTCGCTCCAGCTCTTTTGTGCGTCTCTCATCTGCTTCAGCCTCTGCTCCTCGGCCGCCGTCCACGGCGTGTTGGTCCGGCTCTTCTTGGCCTTGGGCTCCGGAACGGGCACATCATCGTCGGCGGCAGAGGCGCCGGCCGTGGCGGCAGCCGTGGCATTGTCTGCAGAACCAGCAGGCGTGGTGGAGGCGTTTGCCATCTGGTCCGCCAAGTTATTGAGGCTCAGGGACTTGCGCTTTCGGGAACTGGCTGGGGAGACTGGCTGGGGCGCTGGGGCGGCCGATTCTGGCGGCGCCGTGACAGGAGGCTGGGAACTAGACAGCTCGGCAGGCGCGGCGGACTGGGTGCTCTGTTGGGGAGAGGGCTTGAGGGTGCGCTTGTTGGCAGGAGCAGAGGAACTGTGGGACGCAGAGGGCGGCGTCAGCTTGTCCAAGGGCTCAGTGAGTGAAGTGAGGTCGGTCGGGTTGTGCCAGGCCGTCGGGTAGGGCAGGCACGGCAAAGGTGAAGGTAAAGACAGGACTCACGACATGATGGGCTACAAGCGAGAGGTGGGAGCGCGCTTTAGCAGCTGAGGGGGTCTGGGTGAGTCTACGAGCAGGTCATGCTTCGGGCTGGAAGCTGGAGGGCAGGTTCCGTACTCAGAGGAGAGAACAGCCAGAGTGAAAGCGGTTGATCATGATGATACTCAAGTAGGCAGATCGCCTGGCCCGGGTGCGGATGCTGATCAAGTACATGGGATACAAGAAACGTCAGGTCGGCAGGCCACTAGCGAATGAGAGCGAATGAGGGCCGGGGCAGAAGACATGGCTTTGGAGGACGACCGGGGTTGATGGGCTTCAGATCAGTACCGGTACCTGGGGGAGCAAAGTCTCGGCGGGAGCTCCCACGGCGGCGAGCTCGCGGAGAGGTAGAGGTACGGGGGCTGGCGAAAAGCGGGGTAGTTCGGTGTTGTAGGGTTGTAGGGGGCTGTATGAATTCGACGAGACGAGCCCCCAGAGCGGGGGAAGTGCAGCCAGCGCGTGACGGCTTCATGCAGGAAAGCATGAACTGCAGCGCAAAGACGACGACCATTGGCGGGGGCATGGGACTGCGCGACCGCCCGCAACAGCCAGCCTTGTTATTACTCCCGCGCCCACGCACCCTCGGGGAATGTACGTACACGGCGAGCGAGCCGCTCTGGGGGTGGAGGGGAAGCGGGGAGCTGGGGGAGCTGGGGGAGCTCGGGAGCTGGAGCTGGGAGAGCTGGGAGCTGGGAGCTGGAGCTGGAGCTGGAGCTGAGCATCGGCACCGAGGGACAGGAGTCAGAGCGAGAGGTCCGCGCCTCTGGTGGCCTCTGGTGGTGTCCTCTGGTGCCCGCCTGCATTTGCATGTCCACGTCCACGTCCACGTCCACAACGACGACGGCGGTTGGCAGAAGCGCAGGCCGCGCCTGCCTCTGGGGAAGTCGGCCATGGCCGTGCTTGCCTGCCTGCCCCGCGTCATCGGTGAGGGCAGGAAGTCACCACCCACGCCCGCAGCCAGCGCTCTCGTAGCACGACCACGTCGCTCGATACCATCACCAAATACCACCTACACCCCGTCCACCGCGTCCCCGCCGCAGCCAATCGCCCTGCCCGCCGCGAGATTGTCTGTATATTAACTACCCCGTGGTCGCCGTGCGAATTCAGCCATCCCTGCGTCCTTTGCCGAGCGAGGCAGGTCTCGCTCACGACCAGACGGCGGATGATTGCCTCAGCAACGGAGCAGTCCAGCGCGAACGCGAGCGCGAGCACAAACCGGCCGTCTGCCAGCTCTGTTGTTGACGCCCATGGCCAGAACGCGGGGCGCCCGCTCTTAAGTCGTCAGCGACCAGCCGCCTCCAGGCGGTGTTGCGTTTCCGCTGCCGCCAAGCGTCCCCAGCCGTCTGACACACGACGAGTGTGAGGTGGCGCCGCTGGCGTTTGATCGAACCCTTCTGCCACAGGGCTCCTACTCACCGCCAGCCGCGCTGCCAATGCTCATGCCCTCGAGCGGATCGCAGCGCTTCCGAAATTCTTCGTTTCGTGCGTCTCACAGCGCCCGCGATGCCCCGTCGTGCGCGCTGTCTGCCGCCTTGCAAGTGTCGCGCCATCGCCTCCAGCTATTTGCAGTTACTCGCTGCAATCGCCCTCTCGTTGCTTCTCTCTTTCCCTCGCTTTCGCCGCGAACTGCTGTGCACGCCGGCGCTCTCAGGATACGACTAGCCTTGCCGTGCACGGCTCTCTCTGGCGCCCGTCGTCCCTTCTTTTCAGCTAGCGCCCGCTGTTGACGGACCTCCGGGTGAGCTTGTTTGCTCCTTTAAACACTGTCAAACGTCTCGCTTCACCAGCGCTGCCGCACGTCCCCCGCTCTAACGCGCCCAGTTTTGAAACCGCCTCTGCTATTCCCAGAACGTGAGGTGCTTTCATGCTCAGTCGCCTGTCTTGCGGGCGTCCAGATCTTGTTCAAACTATCGTCCCATCCCCTTCAGGCTTAGCATGTCTCGTGTCAGGGGTTTTCTAAACATTTTGGCTTCGAACGCCGTCGTGCACCATGAAGACGATCAAAACTTGGCTGCATGACTGAGGTTTGAAAACGCTGCTAACATCAGAACCTGCCACTCCAATCAGCCATGCCACCTGCTGGCCCGGGAACCGCCCGTTTCTCGTCACTGTTCACATACTATATGAGTACCTACGCCCCTAGATTTCCAGGCTCCAACCGCAACTGTTCAATCGGCTCGTCTTCGTTTCCTCTCTTAGCAGCCTTGTAATTACTTTCTTTTACTCCCCACTGGTTGGGCTGCCTTACATTCTTTAATCGACATTGCTGAGCAATTACGCCGTGTGGATCCACACACTTGTAATACATTCTTTCACGAGCCAGCCTCTTGACCATCTCCAAGAACTTTCCCCCAGCAGATAAACAACTTGACCACAGTCGCAAACACGCAAACAACACTGTCCCTTACCACATCACGATATCAGCCACAATGCTTCACCACCAGCCCCAGATCCTTTCCCCCCTGGCCGAGATGGACTCACATTCTTCGAGCTCCAGTCTGCGTGCACGGAAGATGACTGTTGGAGGAAACAGGTCCTGGTCCGAGGAAGAGGTAGGCATTCGATCGTAGCCGCCATTTCTATTCACTAACAGATTTCAGGAGAACTACCTTTTGCAGACACGCATGCAGAAGATGCCGTATAAGCACATTGCTGCCCATCTCAAGAAGACCGAACTGGCCTGCCGTCTACATTATCACCAGCTGTCGCATGGCAGCCACCGCCGCAAGCGCACTTCGTCTGTTTCCTCGTCGACTTCTTGCAGCTCCGCCGGTCAATCCCCGGCTTACTCTCAGGCGGCAGATCACGACATGTACTACCAATCGTCCCGCGATGGCTCACCTTTGAGCTATACCGGTGGCAGCCCACACGTCAGGGCCGCTTCGATTGGCGCGTCGCCTGGTCGTAGCCAGCACAAGATTCTCCTTCCTAAGCCGAGGCCCATGACTCCTCGAGAGTCTCCCGAACCTCACAATGGCTTGCGCATCAACACTGAGGTTGTTCACCAGCCAAAGATAGTCGACACAGACCGCCTTCGTGCCATTTACGAGGCTCGCCGCCAACAGTTCTGGGCTACCGTCGCTGCCGACTATGGAACGGATGTGTCTCCAGCTCAACTTGAGGAGATTTGGCGCACCGGCTCCAACGTGGTCCGCCCTCCCACTCCGGATGCCTCCCCTGACGGCAGCATCATGCAAAACCCAGTGCTGAAGCCTTCTCCCTTTACCTATGCTTCTCCTATGGGCAGCGATCCCAGCAAGCACTTCAGCCCCATGAACGTTAGCGCTGTATCTGCCCCCGAGCGTATGCCTTACGTTCTTCCGATGCCCGTTCCCTCGGCCAACAGGCCACGAGCCGGCACCTGGAGCTCTGCTCCCCGGGATAACATGCCCATTGCCAGCCTGTTGACCGAAGACAAGCATCCTCGTGCCCTGTAACGAACGAGGTGTTCCTTTCCTGTTGATTCTCCTTCATGTATTGGCGACGAATCTCATTTCTTACTTTCGTTTACTCCTCTTTTACACTTAGCATTGTAGTTTGACGTTCTAAGGCGCTGTGGGTGCATGTTGGTCATGGACGATTAGTCGCTGACAGCAGTCCCGGCCAAAGGAGTTTTCAGGCTAGTGAAACGTTTTCTTCAAGGATGAAATGCCAAGGATGCACTTGTACAATAGGCTTGCCGTGGAGGCATCGCGTTTATAGATATGGCTACACAGTAAATGGCAACCATAGCCAAAAGGACGCAATTCTCGTTCTGTATTCCCTTGGCGGTGATGTTGATGTGGTGGCGCTTGGAAGGGGGTGGAGCAGGGAGGGGGAAGGAGAGAGGTTTCATGACTTGGCGCGCGGCTCAAAAGCACGCTGCATGCACTGTATGCAATCTTGGGTTTTAGCGCCCGGAGAGTTGCTCGATTTGGAGGGCCTACCACGGCGCTCTGGCTATGATGGGTGGGCGGGTGGGTGCCTGCATTTCTTGCCTATGTTCTGGCTGCACAAGGCTGTTCAAGCCACGGCTCAGTGACGACGACTTCGCAGGGCATAGCACATGACTAAGAGCCTTCACGCTCATTGATGCACAACATGCGATGAATTCAGTGCTTCCTGGGAGAGCTCTGACAAGTAAGGCTAACCGTTGTTCGGCCTTGGAAAGACCCCTCTCCTCTACAATAGTCAAGTCGGGAGAATAAATAGATGGCCACTTACTCCTAGGCGCCGAGTGATGCTACATGGTGAAGTGGTGTGGAGCCATGCAGCGGAGAAATTTGGCCAAGTTATGTTTACACGCATGAAGCAGAATTAGTTCGGATTGGCGCTGCAGTTCTGTGACATGACTCGTCGCATGTCTGGTTTGGGGCGGACGGAACAGCGCCTCTCGCTGGCTTTGCCTCCGGCGTACAAGAGTGGGATTCGGGTTTCTGCTTTTGTTACGGGGTTACCAAGCTGACGACGCGGGAACAATGCACGTGATGGGGATTTCGCTCATCAAATTGATGTTATACTTGGTGCTCACCGAACGAGGCGTTGCCCGAGATAGGGGGCCATGTCCATGCCTTCCGACGGAGAATCATTCACCCGAGACATCCTTGTAGCTACTTTCTCTTCCTACGCAGTCAGGTCAACCTCTTGGAACTTTTCCTCCGTATCCCTTTCCATCATGGGAGCGCTCACGGCATTATGCGCATCTGTCGGCTAGGCTAGTCTCGAGTCAGTGGGCCTTCTCCACTGGGGTCACCAGCCACCTGTCGGCGACCAGCGGTCCCCATCGGTCCCATGCTGAACGGCTCGAGCGGCTCTCGCCGCCGTTGGCTGCTGCACGATATTTTTAGTCGGAGAGAAAGGTACCACGCCACAGGTACACCAGCCCTACAGTATGACGACGCCTCACTGCCTGACAACAGCTCCACTCCCCCTTTATCTGCCATGGTAATGCAGTTCGCCGATCAAAGCTTAATCGCACTCCTCTATCGGAGCGAGGGAGGAAGCATCTCTCTCGGAAGGCGGTACTCGATGATAACGCTGCCAGCAAGGAGCAGTTGAAAACTGACATGAGCTCTAGCCTCGCTCTCCCTAAGCTCCTCCCGACCGCGCCAACTCCTTTCTGCTGCGCCAAACTCTGCATTGCACCGTTCCGCTCAATGTCCAGCTGGTCAGCAGTCTCGGTATTTGCAATTATTTCCCGAGCAAAAGTGTGACGTGCACACAGCGGGTACCCGTTCCTTGGGGACCCTTTGCGTTCGCCCATGGACGCCAGCCTCGGGCTCTCATTTAACGTGCATGCGCGAGCGAGATGAAGTTCATGCGTTGTCGCAATCGCCGACAACCAGGGATACCCCTATGCTGGGCTGCCGATCGAAGAGGCGACCAGATGGGCCCTTGTGCCTGGGTCTGTATGCACGGATGCCTAGGTAGTCGGCAAGGCTATACGAGGACGACAGGGCTGATATGATCTGAGATGGATCTGAGCGGGAGGTCCGTGAGCGCCGTGCATTGCATGCAGACGCTGCCGCTGCCGCTTGCTGGGTCGGCCACCTCGACGGCCACGCCAGCCAAACGAGCTCGCTTCATGTGGCGAGTGAAATTATGCGGGCCAACGGCGTGGAGCGCGACGTCCCTCTGTTCGCCCAATGCTCACATCAACGGCGGCGCGCGCTGCCATGGTCCCCGTTTGTCATAGTTTGCATGTAGGCAGGTAGATGCTTGCAAGGCAGATAGGTACGTAACTTGTGACCTGGGCCAGCGTGGCCATGTTCCTTCAGGCACACACTGCCCTCCCCCTGGCAAACTCCAGCCCAACAACATCGAGTTGTTCACGACGTCGTGTACTCGCCCACATGCCGCCTGGCCATCCATCTGTAGGGCCGAGCCTCCGACCAGCGCCACACGTCGGAGGAAAATACCAGGTACCCGCTGACTCGATCAACACACCCCAGCATGATCCACGATAACGCCTCTTCGGTAAATCCTCACGTCATGATCCTTCCATGCACTTCTTCGTAGAACACCCCCACGCATGAATTTCTTCAGCCCTGACCAAATTACCATGTCGGCATGATTGTCATATTTCGGCGGCATATTACTAGCCGAGCGTAGAGGAACCGAAATGAAGGCTCTCGAGGGCGACAAGATGCCTTGCTACGTGGCTGTCCTACCTACTCCGCGCGACGCGTTCAAGACGCGTAGCAGACGGAGAAGGGGATAGGAGGTGCCGCTGACTTCCGTCAGATTTCGGGGATGCCGTTGGAAGGCCTTCAGGTAGGTTTTCGACAAATGGGATACTTCTGGCCTGGGCGATTGAAGACGATGCGAATAGATAGAAGATGAAATCAAATTTACTTCTTTCAAGTCTTCTTCTACGTGGGAGGCACCCTCTATATGAATATCTCCTTGTATGCGATATGAAGATGTGTGATATAGCTGTGGGCTCCTAATAGTCCAATAGTTTAGGACAATGCTTAGCCTCCATGATATCTTAATGCAGGCACATATCCCATAGTCATGTTGCTTCAACCATTATACTGTGACCCATGGTAGTTCTTACCCTACAACCCTTATAAGTACGAGGATAGTATGGGATAAGAACGGCTAGATCCAAGGTACCGCTGCTATGGAAGCGTCTTTTCAACATAGTTAGGCTGTATGTGCACTACACCATAGTACGCTTCAACATGTTGTTTTCTCCAATCATGACTTTTTGAAGACATTCCTATTTCTAATTCCAAAAAATCCCATATAATAGATTGGGGCTTTTGATTTGTTCAAGAAACTGGATAGATTTGTTACTACGGAGAATTTCGTCGACCCAAGCCTTTTCTGTTGAATTCTAAAGAGCCTAACATCACCATGGCTACGTGAGCTACTTCACAAGAAGGCATGCCCGTCTTTGAAACTCTTTCCCTGGTATGGCTGGAAAAACAAACCCCCCCTTAAAAGTGTAAAATAACAGACAATAACCATTATTTGAAAATATTAAGATCCTTCTCACTCTTTACTACAAGAGTATTAACCCTTACTGTCAAGGTGCTAAACCCCTTTATGAGGAGATATATTAGTTCTTGCTTTTGATTTTACGATACCCATGAGTTGACTCTAGAAAACACCACAAGGAGATGTACCCATTTAGTAAGACCCTGAGCTAGCCGTGTTAATACCACATAACAAGAATTTTGCTATGTCTTAAGAAGGTGAATGGTTGAATTACTCTTCGTATCAAGACCAAGGCTAAGCAGCCGTAGCTACTGAAAATAGCATTTCTACGTCAGTTGCATGAGAATGATCAAAACTCACAAGTTTTCACAGTACCAGTTTTGTTAACGGATTCATATAACCTATTTGTGAGTTTGTCTTGTCAAAACCAATCGTCCATAGATGCCACGTAATAAGAACTCATAGGGTAGAGTTAGCTGGTGCTTTCATGTGGTTGGGCTGACTTCTATTTGAACATCTTGCAGTCCCTCTGTCCTCCATGTCTGCGCATCAGGAGAGTAAACAGGTATTGCAGGGGAAAATTCAAGGATTCCAAAGACATTTCATACAATCTAAGAACTACCAATCCGAGTCTTCTGGTCTTGCCCTACAACCAAGTAGCTACCGTGAACACGCCAAAGCCCACAGGAAACCTTACACGCATTCTCTTTCTGTAATCATCACAAAAGTTCCTCCGATCACGCTACAGGCCGCTCAAGTTATAAGCCAGCAAATTCGGAGTCCCCGACGGAATCCCCGTAAGCACCCCCTTGGTCGCAACCTCCTTTAGCCGCTCGCACAGCGCCACGGCACCCCTCGGCCCTTCCAGCGACAGAAAGTACGCTCCGAGACCCGCAATATGAGCGGCTGCGCTCGACGTCCCTGAGATGGTGGCCGTGGCCGTGTCGCTCGTTATCCACAGCGAAACGGTGTTCTGACCGGGCGCAAAGATGTCGACTGTCACGCAGCATGGTGAGTAAGATTACATTTGCTTGAGAACGGTGGCTCTTTCTTCGTGGAAGGGAAAGCCACGGGGGAGGGTAAAAAAGGAGAGGGGTACCTAAAGAACCGTAGTTGGACGACGACGCCTTCGCGTCGTCAATGGTCGTTGAGCCCGCTGTGCAGGCCGTGGGTTCCGACCCAGGCGACGAACCGCTGTTGTCCGTGTTCGAGCCGCCTGCTGCAACGGCGAAGAAGAGCCCTGCGTTGGACGCCGAGGCGACGGCGTTGTTGAGGGCAGCGCTGAAGGAGCCCCCGACGGCGAGGACGGCTGTGGACTTGCCGGTGCGGCCTTTGGTCTGCATGTCGTTGGCAGCCCAGTTGATACCGGAGATCAGGCCAGCAGCTATACGGACCCTGTTAGCGTGTATAGCAATGGCGATATTGACCAGCATTGGAAAAAAAAAAAGATAGTGAGCATACTTGTTCCTGATCCATCTCCTCCTAGCACTTTGACGGCAATGACGCTTGCATATCTCGCTACTCCGTACGTTTGGCTGCTTGCGGTGCCAGCCACGTGGGTTCCATGGCCGTTGGTGTCGGTGTTGCTTCCGTCGCCTACTGCGTTGAATCCAAACGAAGCTCTCCCTCCGAATAGTTGATGGGTGACACGAACACCAGTGTCTAAGACGTAAATGTATACCCCTGCCGCTGGATCATACACATAGTCGGTGCTCCCCTTCTTCCGGTGTGAGATGCGTCCAAGGCCCCACGGAGCATTCGACTGAACAGTGCGAGCGACACGCGTGGTAGATGGACGAGAAGCAGCAATCTTGAACACTTGATCCGCCTCGATGTAAGCCACCTGCTCAGAACTCAACATTCCCGATCTGCTTTACTAGCAAACGTACCAGAGAAGGCCTGATGGAAAAAGGAAATGACCCACCTCGTCGCGTTCTGCCAAAGCACCAATGGCATCTGACCCCGCTTTCACGCTGTACCCTTTCAACCCGCCCACATCGAATGTCTTTACTTTCTCCACGCCAGCAACGCCGAGCACACCGTCGGCCCATTCCACGTGAGACACAAAGTCCCTCTTGGTGAGGTCTTTCTTCAGGACCACAATGTAGCTTCCATTCACTGCTGTTGCGCTTTCCAAGCTAACTATAGGTGCCAGACTCTTCACGCCAACAGCGAACGCCAATAGGGACAGCAGGACTCTCATCTTGTTGTGAGTACCAAAACGTGGCAGAAGTTAGGGAGAAGCTTCGAGCCGAACTTTTCGATGACCCCAAAAAAAATTTGCTTAGGAGTATATACTTCTCTAAAAAAGCTCCCGGTGTAGATTACCCTTGTTTCGCTGCCAAGTTCCATTTGTAGAAGGTGTTCGTATCGAGAGTCCGCGGCCACTCACGTACCGCAAAGCACTCCCTCTCAATGGGTGCAATTTAGGCGAACACAGAGGCCTACCTTCTGATCTACAGATAGTCTTGATAGTGCGCAGCCAACGGAGACGCTGTCTGGTGCCTTGGCGGACACGATCAGATGGTGCGGTAGTTGGCAGATTCCGGAAGGTAAGTAAGCGTACCATAGAAAAAAGTGCACATGACGCCAGGATGCTGGAGAAATTCGCAATCTCAAACTAGTGTATAGAATCTCAAGCAGGTTTACAGCTGTTCTGATTCACAGCCTTTAGATGGTTCGACGACCTCAGCAGGTTCCTTCGTCACAAACACTTCCATTGAAACAAAATTCACATGCCCCTCAAAACTGATTCTCGAATGTCCAAGCGCCAAAATAGCAGGATGGGATCTCCTTGCTGCTAGGAGACGGAAGAACGCCTGGCCCCATACAAATGCTATGCAAGGTGACCTTTGGCTGAACAAGCCATTCCCTCGAATAGAACTCCAACAAGAAAAGAAAGTCGATGGATTCAATGCATTGCAACAAAGCAATGACTAGAGTAATGGGTATCAGGAATCGTTTTCGTGAACCGTCCGCAATGAAACAGGGAACTTGAATAAGAAAACCTCCCAGGGAAATGTGAAAGCCGACAACAAGCCATCACCAACCTCACTATTAAGGCTCTGTCGGTGTCCTTTAAAATCACGAAACCACCTTTGGGGGTGTTTTTTTGGCTTCGATTTTCCCACGAAAACAGACGAGGGGAAGCTTATATCTTCCGCCTAACCGTAAACTTACGCGAGACGGTTGCAGAAGGAAGCGCCTCAGTGAACCTGTCTCGAGCTGGGCACTATTAGCTGGTTGTCGAATACCACGGGGCGCTTGCACCTACTCTCTTTGCTCTCAAAAGCAACGACAATGTCATCATGCTCGCCTGGATATTCGATCTGATCCAAACAGACAAACCTTCTCTTCATCCCAGCCCAGCCAGTCAGCCTTCCTTCTTCTTTACCCATCTTACCTTCACCCTTTCTTTCTTCGACAGGAAGAGCAAATTTGCAATCAACGAGTCGGACGGAAGGCTTCCCACCCTTATCCGTTGTCTGGAACTCGTCTTGGGGTTTCAATTGGAAGTTCATGGCGTCTGCGTGCGAGAAGTCTTCGAAGAAGGCGAGCAGCTGGACAATGTTGTCCTGTTCTACAATTTGAATGCGAATCGTGTTCGCTGTCCATTGCTTGTAGATAGGAACAACCATGCGGCGACGGGAAATAGAAAAGGAGGAGGCAATACTGCGCGAATTAGAAGATCCCTTCAAGGGACAGACTTTCCGGACTCAAATGTTGATGAGACTTACCCGTCAAACCTGACTGAGAAACCAGTGACGGCTAGCTGGAAAGTATGCAGGTCATTGAACGAATTGAACGTCAACTTTCTTATTGTAGATGCATTCGTAAGCGTTTTGAGGAGATCAGCTAATGCTTCTGGTACGTCTGCGTTCACGCGAGATGCATCAACGGCGACAGCCATGTCTTGCTGTGGATTGCGAAGGAGTGTAAGTTCTGCAGCACCGGAGGTGGGAAGGCGAACCAAAAGATCGCCAGGGCCTTATTCGTAAGCTCGAAGTCACCCTAGATGGAATAGAATACTGACCTAGGTTCATGCGATCGGAAAAGACGCCTGCGCTATGCCTGCATAGTATCCTCAAGCTCTCACTCATGACAGTCGGGGCAGCCTCAAGACCCACAGCCTCGGGATCTTGGTTCATGGCTTTGGCCTCCACCCACTGTAGCTGTGATAGAACATGGCTTCCACTCTTGCTGAACCCCTCTGCAGGATCAGCGCTCTCAATGTTATACGCCTTCAGTGGCACCTGTGCAAATATCTTTTCTTCTTCTCCTGTGTTCATCGAGGTGAGTAATCCGAAGATGTAGTTGCGTTCTTTATTGTCGCTGAACACTAGGTGCATCGTACTCATCTTAAAGCGCCTGTCTTTCATCTCCTCTCGGAAGCGAAGAATCATAGAAGGTGCTTGATCAGGCTCCGTGGCATATGCAAAATTGAGTGGTTCTTGATCCGTTCCGATGTCGTGGTTCACGTAGCTGACCGTTCGATTTTTCGAGGGCGTTACCAAGACCAGTCGGTAACCGCGATGCAGCATTCGCTTACCGGTGCCCTCGCTGCTTCGATCAAACTTCTCGAAGAGATGCAGCCTGCTACCCCTGACGAGATCCGGAGGGAACGCACCGGGATTGGTTGGGTCCTTGTAGGCACCTTCTCGGAGCGTGGTCACGCTGGCAAGACGCTCATCGCCCCGTGCCCTGATATGGCCTTCGACTCTGTTTGTGTGGTCGACGATATTCCACAGACTGCGAAAATCTGGCTCGAGAAGATCAATGTTAAGGACAAACCCATGACGCAACTGAACACTGAAGCCGAAAACTTTGGACCTCCAGTGCACATCTTTCCATGTCGCGCCATGGTCTGCGCTCGGACCAATGATGATGTTGATGAGTTCCGTTTGGGTAGAGATGACGGCCTTGACATGAAAATCATCGCGGGACCGGAGTACCGAGACAACGACAGGCAGCGCCACACGGTCTGTGTTGGGGTCATCCGTCGAGAGCGATGCCTTGGCGAACATCCTGAAATAACAAAAGTGTGTCTTCGTATCCGATACGGGCATGTACATGGATGCACTTAGAGGCTTCTGAACGCCGTTGGACAGCACGACCTTGGATGGCCCTGCACCGAGTATGATTGCGGCATCAGGGGCAAACTTAGGATACTGTTCCCAAATGTCCTGCTGCTGACCCTGAATCAGAGCTTGGGTGGGCGGCATGCTCTGGTGCCTTTTCATCGACCCCAGAAGCAGTTTCAAAGAGGACATTATTGCATCGTGTGCCTCATACGTTTCTGCACTAGATAAATCGCCTGCATCCCTTGCGGCTTGTGCCTGCGTTTCTATCTGTTGGTCACCGTACCGTTTCAGACCCGGATGATTTCGCACGACTTCAGTTAGTATCCACCACGTTTTGGCAAGGTCCACATGTGCCTGAATAAGACGTTCAGGTTGCGGCTCCGCGCTTTTCGGGCGGCTTCTAATGGCGGTCTCCATTCCCGCACGACCCTTCAAGAACCACCAGCTAGCAACACGCAGCCATACCGCTGGCGAATGATCGTAAATCTGTCCGTTCAGCTGCGACATGAGCTGGAAGACACCACGCATATGCTCAATACGCTCTCCAAAGTCATTGAAGGCCAGATTGGCCTGGATCTTGGTATCAGAGCGGGCAAGAGAAGTAGCAGGCGGTGGATCTTGACGTGGCCTAAGCGGCACCTGGGAAGTGGGGGGTGACGCTGGCTTAGTGGGGGTCTGTGTAGGCAAATGTCGGTGCGGGGGCGGCACAGGGGGCTGCTCAGCCCGAGGGGGCAATATGTAGGACGGCCTCTCGAATTGGGGTGGGGTCGGCACGATGGAAGATTGGCTCAAGGCGGAAAACGGCTGTTTTTCTAGGATGGATGGTGTCTGTTGGATCGAATTTGTTGTTGCAGCAGATGGGGGTTCTGGTGCACCCATGGGCGAACCCCGTGTACGAGACGCAGCAGAGGATACATTGGCAGAGGATGACGATGACGGGCGCGGGTCTGTGTCGAGTGGGAAAGTTCCTGGAGGCATAGGTCTCCGCCCTGGGGATGGGCCACGGGCTCTGGAGCGGTAGGGATCTTCTGCTTCCAGCGGACGTTGGGGGGAGTCTGATGGCAATATCGGCTCATGCGTAGCCAATCGTGGCGGGGTCTTGCCAGCGAGCGTCGGCACAGTGGATGGTGGCGTACCCACCTGGAAATTGCTGGATTGGATGGAGCTAGGCTGAAATGAACTGTTGCTGGAGTCTGAGTCGCGTTTGGTATGACTGGCTGCTCGTTGGGCAGCTTCATGCAGCGCTTGTCCCTCCTCCGACCTCATTTTTTGCATTACTCTCGCGGAGAACGAGTTCGGGTCCGCCAGCTCGCTCTGCAAATAACGCTCAGCGAGCAGTGCTTTTGTGTCCAGCGGTGAGTCCGCTTCGGTACCCTGGAGCTCGGGCCGGCGTGGCACAGCAGGTATAGCGGGTATCGACTCATCGTCTGAATCACCCGCCTTCTCACTCCAGCCCGTCTGCGTCCTCTGGAGGGGTTTGGGCCTGAATTCTTCTTCTTCTTCTTGATGCGTTGGCGGCACATCGGGCAGTTTTTTGGACAAGACTGGCGACTTGTTCTCTGATTCGAATGAGTAGGCCGAGTCGACGCTGGGCCGCCTTGGGTCTTGGGTCTCCTGCATATCGAATCCGGTTGGGGCTCTTGTAAGGGGTTTTGGTCGCTCGCCGAGGCCCATGGGGCCGAGTCGCTGCGGGGGCGGGGGTGGAGGGCTTGCGTGTGTGTTGATGCTGCCCACCTCGAGTTTCTGGCGCAAGGGCGGTGAGAGTTCACCGCCAGACGTCAAGGTTCTCGTCACAATGCCTCTCTTTGCAGCTTCTGCATTGTCGCTCTGCATACCGTTGAACCTGGGGCTGCGCGTGTTCAGGTTCATGTCGTCCTGATGTGACTGGGCGGCCAGTTTGTCCACCTCGGATAGGCTATTGGACTTTCTGCGATTGTAGACCTCGATGGACGGCTCCTCGCACTCGTCGCCGCCCTCGCCAATGACAGTGGGTTGGGTGCGCACGAAGCTCACGGTGAGGCCCTTCTTCCGCGTGCCCGTCTTCAGGCCGCCGATGGCTGGACTCCTGCTCGCAGCACTGCCTATAACATCGCTCGCACCAGGCCATCTCTGAGCGCTGGCCACGTCTATGCGCGGTTTGTTCGCACTGGCCACGAAGGCGGCGGCGGCGGCCTCTTTGCGTGCTTGGGCGACCTCGGTCGAGGGCTTCAGGAAGTCGTTGACGTCTTCGTTGAGCCTGAAAGACGACTGGGTCTTGGGCTTGGGGTCCTTTGGTGGGGCATCGTCGTCCCTGGAGAAGATCTTGGCCCGCCAGCGGCTCTTGAAGGCGGATTTGGTATCGTGTGCGTCCACCATGGTTCGGGTAGGGAGAGTGCAAGCTGGCGTGGGCGGGCTCGCAACGGCACTGTGTGGGTTGTGTGGGTTGATTTTTGGGGGAAGTGGTGGCGGCAATGGGGCACGCGACGTCGAGGCGGTTGCAGAGCGTGGGGATTGGCTCTGGGCGAGGCTGATGAGTGAAGCGGGACCTCTAACGGCGTGTGCACATCTGAAACGCAGCAGCTCCTCGCATGCGTGCGCAATCGCAACACAGAGCCAGCGCAGCGGGGCGTTGCTACCGGCAGGCAGAGGGAGGAGGGAGGAAGAAGGGCGAGGAAGGAGGAAGGCTGTCGGCGACGACTAGGACGAGGGGGGAGAAAAGAGAGTGAATGGCCAGGGACCGGCGTTATCGAGCGGGCAGCCTGGGGCAGGGCGGGCAGGGCGGGCAGGCCAGGGCAGGCCAGGGCAGGCACTAGAGCTCGCGTGCGACCCTGAGACGAGTCTCCTCTGGCTGGCCTCTCGAATCGTCGCTGGCGGGCTAGTGCGCTTGGGGTAGCCGGGGCCAGCTTATCGCCAGGCACTGCGCTGCGTTGGGAATCCCAATAGATAGACGGGCACGCTGCTCACGCCCTGCCCACGCCCTGCCATCTACTGTATTGTACCTCGTGCGATTTACCGTCGAGCCAATTTCCCGCGCTTGCAGGCCCTCGGCAGCAACCCCGCAGAGGCAAGGCACCGTCTTCCACCTGTACGTTGCACAAGCGCAGTGCCTACGGTAGGGATACCTGCTATGTGGGGATAAAGCTCGACTCTTGCTAAGGCATCCTACAATATCCTGGCCGTGGAGAATGGATCCTCCCGCCGTTCGGGCCTGAAGCCAGGGCGGCCCACGCGAGCCTCTCTGTCGAAGCCATCCCGGCCTGCCCCGCGGTCCGTCGTCGCAGCTGAGATGATGACGTGCGGTCGGAGCCCATGTTGTGCGCGCAACCGTCGCTGTACAATACACGAGACATTTGTGCTAGAGGCGACAGTGACGGGACTGGACAGAAGTAGCAGGCAACAGGCAATGGAGAAGGGTTGGGGCTCCCATGCCCCCCCATGCCCCCCCAGAGTATTGAGCGTTGCGGCACGCACACACACAATTCCGCCTATCGCGCGTCTGATAGCACAGCCAGTGCCCAGCAGAGCGCCCAGCCAGCCACATGTCACGCTGACTGCGTCTCTCTCGGCTTTCCGAATCTGCCCTCTCTCTCTCTCTCGTAAGCGCTGTGGTGGGAACGATGGTCGACGGTCGACATGTCTGCCATGGTGCTTGGGCGAAATGTTTCAGGATGCCGATCGACGTCCGTCGCCAGCGTCGTCGCCGCTCCACCCAAGCCAAGTCGATCGTGCTAACGCCGCTGGGTTAGAGCCGCCCTCGGGCACGTCATCAAACGAGACGGTGCCTGGGAGCATACTGTGTATTGTACAATATGTAGAGTTTCCCATGCTCTATGCTCTATTGTGCCTACTTCCCCACGAGGCTTGATTGCGATGTGCAGTGCCTGGTGGATAGGGTCTCCCCCTTTGCACAAGCTTTAGCCAGACGTGTTTCAAGACACGCTTGACCTGACCGTGCTCAGTACTCACGTTGCATTGTTTTAAATAGCTGGTCCTTTGCACGGTTGTCTATAATAGGGCAACGGGTTGCGGGCTGGCGAGGGACAAGACATTGGCCTACCCGACTTGGATGAACAACACTACGTGAGGCCCTTTCTCATGTAGAATCGGAAAAGTGGGAAATAGCAACCTTGACAGGGCGTTTTGAGCAGAACAGCAGAGGAGGGCCGAGGGGCAGGGAGAGGGCGCAGGCTGGGCATGATCGGTCAGGGGGGGAGTGTATATAGATTGATGGTGAGCTTCGCTCCCGGGCAAGCACATGACCGTCGTTTGATGCGTGCTCATCACATCTTGCCGTGCATGAGTAAAGGGAGTCTATTGTACTGTGGCTGCAGGCTAGAAGGGCCAACAGTCAGCGACGGCGAATGACGAAACCACCAGTCGCAGTGGCAAGACACCCACTCACACCCGCCCACGCCCACGCCCACGCCCACCACTCCTCCCGCCGCCACATCCCGTCTCTACCAAAGCAACCTCTTCCGCACTGTGCTCTCGGACTTTGTCTCTGCCTGTGCCATCTCGACTGACCGACCGACGCGCCATCGACCGGACCAAGCGCTCCTGGTTGGAGCGACTACCTGCGCCCAGTCCGGCTTGCATGCCCAAGCGACCTGCTCTTTTGGACCGACGCCAACCCAACCACCGTCAACCGACATCGCACACCATCGCAGCACTGCGGGGGACATCCGCCTCGAGAACAGCCTCGCTGCCATCGCTCCCATCCCATCTGCTATTTCCACGAACACAGCTGCCTGTCGCTCACCATCCGCAACCGCCTCCGCCGCCCCCAGAGAGCTTCTCGGCCACCCCGAAGCCTTACCCATCTCCTGCACGCCCGGCAAGCTGCATTGCGCCTCGACAACGCCCGAACCGCTCCCGCTCCCGCCCCAGGCGTTGTATGAGCCGCGACTCTACCGCTCTGCGCCCACAGGGGATGGCGCCTTGAAGTCTTCGGCCCATCGCAGACAGAGGGCTGGCCACTTGATGACATCCTCGTGTGCGACATCGCCCACAAGGATGCCAGAATCCCAGTCAGGCGCATACGCCTTACTCGAATCCTCCTTCGCCGCGTCGCCAAACCTCCGCTCCCACAAGCCGCTGCCGCGCCCACGCGACGACCATACCATCGAGCCAGCTGCTGCGCCGTTGAGGGAGGACACAGCTGCCGTAGATGATGAGACAGATTCCCAGAGTAGCAGCCAGCTTCCTACGCCGATCGAATCGCCCACGGCTCGAAACGCAGCGGAGAGTGGTCTGCCGCCAACTCCCCCCTCGAATTCGCAAGACGGGTTGCCTACTTCCGAATTTGGTCCGCCGCCGCATGTCGACGGCGTAGTGGCATCTTTGACTTCTCGCAAGTCAACTATCAGTACCCCCGTCAACCAACGCAGCCCGCCCACACCGGATCCTAGCCCGCCGCGGACTACTGGATCGATGATCACACCAGAGCGCCCTGTGCTCTTCGCTTATCCCTCGTCTCGCGCAGAATCTTTCACAACCGCGAGAGAGGATCCGGCATCATCGGAGGCAGAGAGCCGGTCGACCACACCTCTGGCAGCGCGATTGAGTGTCGTAGAGGAGGATCGGGGATTGGGACTCGCTTTTGAACACGACGGAGATGAGTCGACACCGAGGAACACCATGATGGAAGTTCCTTCGGAAACCGCCTCTTTTGAAGAGGAGCCTAAACGGAGCGAGCGCGACGAGGACAGCAAGGGTATCCTGGACATAGACGACAGACCATTCCGGGAATGGGATACCAATTTGATGCGGAATGTAACAGTGCGCAAGAAGCGCAGCCCAAAAAAGTCTCCGCAGAAGAACCTAGCCTCCACCGAGCCTGTACCCCCGGCAACTAATTCAACACCGCGACGGAGTTCTAGTTTGCGTGAACGCGTCGAAGCTAGCAAAGACAGTCCACAGTCATCTTCCATGGAGAAGTTTGCCAGGTCAATTGGCTGGCCGACTGACACAGAGAAAACGCCTTGCGAGCAAACCAGCCCTTCGGAGAAGAAGCGTAACTCCACATCGTCCACGTCCACGGTTGTAGAGGCCATGGTCATTGTTACGCCTGTACAGCCTTTACAAAGACGACGGACGTTGCGCCACTCCGGGAAGAACCTAGCATATCGAAGGGATACCGACAACTCCACTGAACCCAGCTTGGCGACCCATTCCAATCGAACATCACTCAACTTAGATGACGTCCCACTACATCGGTTAGTCCATAAGCGTCTGAGCATCAATGACAGGGCAAGACGCATTAGTTCAGACTCAGCTACGCTGGGCGATCGCACTGCCTCTCCGCTCTCCCTCCGGAAACGTGCGTTGGACAGTGCGGCGGCCACTCTGGCTCATCAACAATCCGTAAGAACCGTACTTCAACCTGCGGCAGAGATCATGAGCCGTTCAAACTCAGTAACCCGAAACACCCCCATTCAAAGTCTTCACAAACGGATCGCATCCGCACCTGAGGCAACAGCCAGAATGCATACCCCCTCTCCCGCTCCACATAGTATATTTGACCTATCTCCACCCGAGAGTCCAAGTCCTAAACGAGAGAGGAAACCTTTGTCGAAGTTGGCTCACGTGGAAACCGCAAGCCCGACTTCGCTCATCGCTGAGCACCCCACTCCGCTAAAATCCACCCCAGTGAGTCCTTCAGTGCGCAGGTTTAGAGTACCGAAAAGCCCACTCGACGTTAATAAGTCTCTCCCTGACATACCTTCGGAGCTTCCAATTCAATCTACGAGTGAACTTTCACCACAGGAAGAAGCCCAACTCAACGAATCTGAAGAACACGAGAACCATCCCCCTCCTGCGTTGTTGGAAAGGGTGCGCCATTTATTAGCAGAGCGCGAGATCACCACGCCTGTAAACCCCGAGCTGCAGCACCTTTACGAACCCTCTCGACCTCGAGCTTCCACCTTGGACAGCGTGCCGACCATTCGTCGAGGGTCAGCGTCCACGCGCAGACGGTCAGAAGAACGCCGAAGAAGTTCGCATAGCCAAGACCACGCATCAGGTTCTCGAGATATGCTTTTACGCCCCAGTCCCGATCATCTCACCCCAGACGAGATACCACGAAACAGTCATGAGTGGCACTCATTCCACGCTGACGAGCACGGCCGTGTCAGTTTCGACCGATCTACGACTAGAACCGAAGAGCACGCCATGGCTCGTCACCTCTTTTCGCAATCTACACCGTTTTCACAATTTTCGGACACCCCCATTGAAATTAGCGAAGCGACGACTGTCGAAATTTACCCGCACAATAATCACTCGCTCCTGGTTGTGCAACAAGTTGCTCGTTCTAGCACCCAGCCACTGGAGACTCGGCAAATTGCAAATGGGGCACATTTTAGAGCCCCAGACTCTCAAGAACTAGACGCGCCGCCTACACCCCCCTTTCTCGACGCTCAAGAGACCCTAAACGATGAGCTGCCAAACCCGACACTCACCATTGAGCCCTCTACACCTCCGATGCAACTCTCTCTTCCCGCACCGGGCGCTGTAGACTCGCCCTTAAAGAATCCTAGAAAGCCTCCAGAGCCGCCTGTGATCAAGTTTATCCCACCTACTCCAGCCGAGGAACTCGAACGCCAACTCGTACCTGGCCCACCGAAACGTTCCGACTCTCATCCACAACGTCGTCTTTCTTTCAAACAACGTGCACGACGTTATTCTGACAACTTCATTTCCCCATTTCTCGCGCGCGCATCCAGTATTCGTGGTCGACATATCAGCGATCCTCCCGCCGACCATGGACAAGTCAAGATTCCTACCGTGAATGACGAAGAGGACGGAAGTCTACATCCTTTTTGGCGACCACGTGGCTTTTGGGATGGATTTGAAGATAGTGATTCTGAAGACGACGATATCTTACCTCGTGGTGGGGATACAAGTGACGTCGTAGATAATGAGACAACCCCCCAATCGCCTACCAAGCTTGGTGTTTTGGGAAGGAGGCTGACCAATGGGTTCAAGGGTTCGGGAGGCTTTCTCATCGGCAACTCTCTTGGTGTTGAGAGGGCTGGTACTAACACACGGAGACCTCGCATCGACCTTCCGTCACGCCGTGCATCTGCTCGATTCGCAAGGCGCCAGACACCAAAGATTCTCATTCAGCCACCCACCATCCCTCTTGGTACGCGACCTTCGCGTATCGAGAAGCGTTCGTCACGTGCCTCCCTCCGATCTTCTACGTCGCTTGAGAGAAGACGGAAAAACAGTGCAGGGGAGACATGGCGTAACGGTAAGAGAATTCCAGGGTTGAAGGGTGTACAGGTGCAGTACATCGGACTCAGTGGAGTAAAAGAGAGGCTGAAAGAGAGGAGGGCGGAGAGGAGGAGGGATGCGCTAAGAAAGAGCATCGGGGGTAGGTGGTACGTGGAGCCAGGAACGCCTGGTGCTGCCTCCGCATAAAACAACGACCTCGTTAGTCACGGGATGCCATGAATACGTTCCGCCGACCGCATTTTCTCATCATCGCGGACGTGCCAACTTCGCAGTGTCATTTGGCGTTTAATCTTCTTTACTATCTACCGGTTTATATTCCCACAACACACCTGGCATCTACGGGAAGAGTGGTCTATGGACGACTTGAATTCCGATAGATTTCCCCTTATCTTTCTTCCAGATAACGATCCGTTAACGATGTTACGGCTGGTTCTGCTACAATTTTTTTTTCCCCTTTTCCCTGTTCACCGTAACGAGTTCCCTTTTCTCTTATAATTCACGGTTGCCCTTCGCATATACCTTTAAATATGAATCACATGAGAATCGATTAGCGGGATAGTTTGGTCATAGAGACTGGGAGGTTTGGCGCTGTATTCATTCTTGGGAGGCACTTGTACATTATTGTCGCACGAGGAGGTGGGGAGATGTGTAAAATGGGAGATTGTGAGTGGAAGTCAGATGAATGTTCACCGATGTCTTAACGATGAGGTTGCCTTTTGTGCTTGTGCGTGATGCAAGAGGTGCTGGTGCGAGCCCTGGAAAGCTGAGACGTGCAGTGAAGCAAATCCAGAGCAGCCCTCCACTTCGCGTTGTCGCTGGCTGCATGTGGCTACTCCCAATTCGAATAGACCGCTTTTGGAACCTGACTGGGATGTTTTTATCCCTTGGGACAGAGGTTGGAGAAGGAGCATTGAAGATAGTCAAGGGTTTTATCTGGTGGCTGTTGATCGCCATCTGCAAAGCCTTGACTGAGCGAAAATTTTCGTGTAGAGCAACTTTCTCGCCTAGGCATGAACAGTAAGCCAGGGGAGCGATCTACTTATAGGCGTATAACATCGTGTATACTGCTGCGCAAGGAGGGATACGCAAAGCGAGTCAGTGGAACCGTTTGATCCATTAAATTGCCGTTCGTAAGATACTTTTACGGAACCAACCTGCACACTAGCGACAACTTTATGTACGAGTATCCTAGTTTTCGACTTTCAAACTCCTCGAAAGATACTGCCGATTCTACTTCGATGTAGGATGCAAATAATGTTGTTTCCAGTGGCTAGCAACCAGCTGACAACATCAGGGTTATCAAAGCATGCGCATACAACTGGGTTGACTTCGATCTAATTTCTGAAATCAACCAGTCAGATTCAAAAGCAAACATCACTCTCTTGGCTCTTTCCGCGAATGATGTCTTGTTCGAAAAACCCGTTACAGACCCAACCTACTCTGCTACACAAAAGGTTGCCCGAATGAACAGCTTTGATTGCCGGGATACCTTCCAGGTCAGCTTGCATCATTTGTGGGATGTGAAGTCCAGCACAAATGGTGTGACCCAGACAAAAATGCCGGCACGTGTACATCACTCACAGGTTTCACGGAAACCGCAACAGAAGCCGGGACGCAATTCATGAACCCCGCCCAGAATGCGTCATTCTATGCAATAACGTGGGCTTTGAGCGTTGCCCCAAGCATAGAGACGATTTCAGACCGTCTCAGGGTCAGTGCGTTGACTGCGAGGTACACTTTAGACTTCGGCCCTGCTGCCAGCAGGTATTTTCCAAAATCCGTTTTGGGAGGGACTTGGTCGCTACCTAACAAACTAGCAGAAAATCCGATCAGTAGACTACACCTCATTCTCCGCTCGTGGCCTCAACCTCATGGTAGGTATAGGCGCACTTATCACCTTCGTTTCGTGCATCCTCGAGTTGCTCGCAGCGTGCATACAGAAACGTTGCAAGGGAGATCCATAGTGTCGTCTCGAGTGAGCCCTGAATAGCACCTTTCAATTGCAGCGCCTTGCTCATTAAGAGCTTGGATTTGGCACTCGGTCCATGGGAGATGATGTGGTGCTTCTTACAGAGCGGGACGAGACTCTTGCTCTTTTGGAATATACTAGGCCGACCAACCGAGGCTTCAAGCAAGTCGCCACGAGAAGGTGGGAGATGATCTCAGTAAAGAGCAGCGCGAATGAGCGACAGGCCGTCAACCCGCCGACCTCGCCAACTAATACAGGAGCACGGGAGTCGTGCCTGGTTCAGACGGCGGGAACACCGGTGCATCATCGCAGTACAACCAACGATGCCACCTAGAGCGACTAAAAAACAAAGAAATCGATTAATGTTGATTCTTATGGTAATACCGTGAAGGCCCTCTTAGCCCCTTTGACCACCCAAGCTAGCCGAGACGAAAGAAATCCTCTCAAAGGTCCTCAAATAGAGAGGATGAATGGTGATGCATCGAATTTAGAAAACCGAACATAATGGAAAGAGGCGTATTCCCGAGCTTGTATCAATGCATTGTCCTACTGTGATACTGTACCACCTTGCTGCTGCTGCTGCTGCTGCTGCTGCTCTTGTTGTTGATGTTTGGAGAGGAAAGTTCCAAACTGCTTGGTCAAGTACTTCGCGCCCTCTATCTTAATGACTGGCAAGGCATGCTTGTAGAACATATCCTTCGCCTCCCTCTGCCACCTACTTTCCTTTCTGCTCGCTCTCGGTCTCTCCTTCATTCGATCATCTCGCCTCCCATACCGGCCATCGTCGTAGTAATCCCTGCGAGGCCTCTCGTCGTACGAGTCACGCCGGCGAGGTGTCTCGTATTGCTCTGCGTAAGGGTCTCGCCGTTGAGGCGCTTCCTGTTGCTCTCGATAGGAGCCGCGGCGTCGGGGACGTTCATCGTAAGGATCTCTCTGCCGAGGCGCCTCGTCAAAAGCATCTCGTCGCGGTCGCTCGTGCCGATAGTCAGAGTAGTAGCCGTCTCTACGCATATGGGGGCGACGCGGTGGCTCGTTTAACCCATCGTATTTATCATACGAAGTAGGTACCCGAGGTGGTGAGGGAGAGGCGCGACGGCGGCGCCGTTGGGTAGGAGGTGGGCTCGATGACGAGGATCTTGAAGGGGAATATGCTCGTGGTCGAGGATCACGGTAAGTTTGGGCACGACGGGGTCGTCGATCTATGCATGCGATGAGATACTGCCAGAAAAGCCACGATGGGTTCCACATACCCGCTTTAGGGTCATCATCAACTTTAAATCGCGGTCGTCGAGGACGTTCGCGTTTCGGTTGATGGTGCCGTCCGCCATCTTCATCCATGTAATCTGGTGAGGAGTCGTGCCGAGGCATAGCAACCAAACGTTATAAGCAGTCTTTCTGTTTTCTGGGAGTGGGAGTTATGAGACGGAGTGGCAGGCATAGCTTCATGGTTCCTTTGTATAAGCATTCGAGCAAGCGTGACCTTGACATCTGGACCCTGCGCCTGATCGCGCTCAGCCTGAGTGGATTGTCGTCATGCCCCACTCTTCGGCACTGCCGCTCTCCAGTCACCATCACGCGGAGAAATAGAGAACCTGGGAATTTGTAACTATAAAATCATTACACGGCATTCGGAATGTGTCATTGTGCAGAAATACCCGCGCGGCGCTGCTGATCCGGGAAGGGAGCGGCGGGTGCCATGGCTAGGGCATTTGACGACCCGGGTTTCCGCCCACACTCAATCTGGCGCGAACATTCAACCTCTGTGTCCTTCGCGTCTGTGCGCTGCGGATATTTGG
>Ga0247757_10000376_pt1 | contig 37362 bp, 38 predicted proteins | sample UWRJL126311R4_FD_180929 | JGI IMG/M metagenome (GOLD analysis project Ga0247757, IMG submission 180929) | Plant litter microbial communities from Arlington Agricultural Research Station in Wisconsin, United States - UWRJ-L126-311R-4 | ecosystem: Environmental > Terrestrial > Plant litter >... | reverse complement strand
TGCGGATCAGCGGCTCCACCGAATGCGACACCGCGACCGCACCCGTCGGGGCCAGCGCGGACACCTGGGCGGCCAGGGTGACGGCCAACCCGTAGACGTCGTCCTGGTCGCTGTCGAGGTACACCGGTCCCCGGTGCACGCCGATGCGGATGTCGACCGTGGCGCCGAAGCGGCGGCGCGCCTGCTCGCTGAGCCGCTCGATGTCGCGGGCGATGTCCAGCCCCGCCGCCACCGCGCGACGCACGTCGTCCTCGTGGGCATTCGGATAGCCGAACACGACGATCAGCCCGTCGGCCTTCGACGAGGCGACGTGGCCCTCGTAGCGGTCGGCGACCTGCCGGACCACGTCGCGGAAGCGACCGATCAGCAGGCGGTGGTTCTCGGGTTCCACCCGCAGCGCGAGATCGGTGGCGTCGACGAGGTCGGCGGAGACGATGGTCAGCCGGCGGATCTCGCCCCGATCGGTGGGCGCCCGCAGCAGATCCTCGGCCTCGGCGTTGCGGTGGTCGACGGCGAGCACCTGGTCGGCCAACGCCGAGGCCACCGCACGCTCACCGCGGTTGACGGCGGCCACCGCCCGGTCGAGCAGGTCGTCGATCGAATCCCCGGTGCGGGTCAGGTCGGTTCCGGAGCTCTGGCCCGTCGCACCGGAACCCTCCTGGCCGAGCAGCGTCACCGCGAATCCGCCGTGTTCGGGCCCCGCCGACGGCGTGGACGGCAGCATGCCGTGCTGATCGGTGGTCGCGCCGCCGAGCGCCCGCCCGGCGGCTTCGGCGAGTTCCAGCACGGTCTGGTAGCGGTCCTGCGGGTTCTTGGCCATGCCCTTGGCGATGACCGCGTCGAACTCGGCGGGGATGTACGGGTTGACCGCCGACGGCAGCGGGGGAGGAGCGGTCAGATGGGCCATCATCTGCTCCTCCACGGTCTGCCCGGGGAACGGCGTGGCGGCCGTCAGACACTGGGCCAGCACGCAGGCCAGCGAGTAGACGTCGGACCGCACGTCGGTGGACCCGTTGCGGAACCGCTCCGGCGCCATGTAGGGCAGCGTGCCGACCAGGTGCGCCGAGTTCGTCAGGCCGGGGTCGCTGGTGGCCCGCGCCACCCCGAAATCGATGAGATACGCGAAGTCGTACCGGGCGATGAGGATGTTCGACGGTTTGACGTCGCGGTGCACCAGACCCGCCTGGTGGGCGGCGTCCAGCGCCATGGCCACCTGCTCGACGATCGCCACGGCCCGGCTGGGCACCAGGGCGCCGGTGTTGAGCAGGGTCTGCAGATCGCACCCGTCGATCAGCCGCATGTCGACGTACAGTCGCCCGTCGATCTCGCCGTAGTTGTGGATCGGCACGACATGGGGCTCGCTGAGCCGGGCGGCGGCATGCGCCTCGCGGCGGAACCGCTGCAGGTAGACCTCGTCCTCGGCCCACTGCGCAGGCAGCACCTTCAGCGCGACCACCCGGTCGGTGACCGTGTCGTGCGCACGCCACACCTCACCCATGCCCCCGCGGCCCAGCACATCGATCAGTCGATAGCGTCCGAAGGGAGTTTCCTCCATCCAGCCTCCCCCCCAGGACCAGCAACCCCCGCAGTGTCTTCACAGTAAGTGTGCAGGATGAGCTGCGCGAGCGGTTCGGTCGACCAGTCCGTGCGGGGCGTGTTGCTGAAACCGGGCATCGGAGCGAAGCGAACCGGCGCCGCCGCCCGGTGCGACCCCTAGACTCGCGCCGTGGAGGATGACGCACCCGCCGATCCGCTCGGCTACCTGGTGCTGCACGCACCCAGCGAGAGCGCGGAACGCGCGGTGCCCATCTACGACCAACTGTTCGTCGGCCGCGAATGCGCAGGCATCAGCGACCGGCGCCGGTTGGTGTTGACCGACAAACACATCTCCCGCAACCACTTCGAGATCCGGCTGATCGCCGACCTGGACGTCGCGGTGGTGATCGACACGAGCACGAACGGCACGTCACTCAACGGCATGCCGCTGGCCCGCGCGGTCGCCGCGCCCATCGCCCCCGGTGACCGGATCACCGTCGGTGACCTGGCGATGACGTTCCGGTCGGACCGGTTCGCGGCCGTCGACCGTCGCGTCCCCACGCTCACTCAGGCGGAGATCAGCCAGTCGGACATGGTGATGGTCGTCGGGGACGTCATCGAGTTCTCGACGGTCTCGGAGGTGACCGACAGCCGGGTGCTCGCCGAGAGCATGGCCATGCTGTGGTCCCGCCTCGACGAGACCCTGCGCGACCATCGCGGCACGCTGAGCAACTACGCGGGCGACGCGATCTACGCGGTGTGGGACGCCCAGGCACAGACCGGCGCGCACGCGATGGCGATCGACTTCGCACTGGCCGCCCATCGCGCCGTCGAGGCGCTGAGCTCGTCACTGCCGCTGCGTGATTCGACCGGCGCGCCGATCCGGATGGGGTGGAGCGTGGTGCACGGTTCGGCCGCCCAGGCCGCCATGGCGCGCTCGGCCGCCGCGATCCTCGGCGATTCGACGAACCTGGCGTTCCGGCTGGCGAGCATCGCAGGCCGGGCGGGCCGGGCGCCGGTGCTGGTGGCGGGCCGGGTGCACGACGCCGTCGAGAAGCTGTACCTGTGGGGTGTCTCCGACGAGGTGACGGTGAAGGGCAGGCGGACCCGCGAGACCATCTACCCGGTCATCGGTCGATTGCCGGCGGCCGCCGCGACGCCACCAGCACCTGGGGGCTGAGCAGCCCGCCGCGCAGCGACACACCGATCGCCGGGTCCGCGTGCGCGGCCAGTGCGCGCAGCGCCGCCGGGCTGTACGAACGCAGCGAGCTGATCACCCCGTCGTGGACGAACGCGACGAACGGCGCCAGCGGCAGCATGGTGGCCAGCCGGACGAGGTGCAGCGGCGCCGGCGGCCGGGGAAGGTCGATGACCAGCAGCGTTGCCGCCACCCGGGTGCCCTCGGCGAGCACCCGCGCCGCCGCGGCCGGCCGCAGATGGTGAAACGACAGCGCGAACACCGCGAGATCGAAAGCACCGTCGGGCGCATCGATCGCGGTGGCGTCCATCTGCCGGACGGTGGCCCGCGGATGCGCGCCCAGATCGCCCGCCGCCATCGCCGCGATTGACGCGGGCTCGATGTCGGTGACGGTCACCCGCGCCGACGGGTGGCCCTCGAGCAGTTTGCGGGACAGCGCGCCGTGCCCCGCGCCGAGTTCGAGGACGCGGGGGTCGGGCACGTCGGCGATCTCACCCAGCGCGATTCTGGCGAATTGGTCGTGGGTGCCGAACGTCGTCCCCGTCCAGTCCAGTGCCCGGATCACGCTGCGCTTGCGGGCGCGGTCGGCCGGTGTGACGGAGTCGCGGTCGAGGTACTCCAGGCGGTCGGTCTGCAGCAGCCGGTCCAAGCAGGAGGCGCGCGGACCGCCGCGGGGCATCCGGTCGATGTCGTCATCGGTGATCGCGGGTAGACCCATGTGGTCCATCATGAACCTCTATCGAAGGAGCGCGCGTGGCCGAATTCGTGGCAGCCATCGACCAGGGCACCACCAGCACCCGGTGCATGATCTTCGACCACGACGGCGCGGAGGTGGGCCGTCATCAACTCGAGCACGAGCAGATCCTGCCCAGGGCCGGCTGGGTCGAACACAACCCCGTCGAGATCTGGGAACGGACCGGGTCGGTGCTGGCCACGGCGCTGAACACCACGAAATTGTCGACCGGCGATCTGGCAGCGCTCGGCATCACCAATCAGCGGGAGACGTCGCTGGTGTGGAACCGCAGGACCGGGCGGCCCTACCACAACGCGATCGTCTGGCAGGACACCCGCACCGACCGGATCGCGTCGGCGCTCGACCGCGACGGCCGCGGTGACGTGATCCGCCGCAAGGCCGGGCTGCCGCCGGCCACCTACTTCGCCGGCGGCAAGGTGCAGTGGATCCTCGACAACGTCGACGGTGTGCGCGCCGACGCCGAGAAGGGCGACGCGATCTTCGGGACCACCGACACCTGGGTGCTGTGGAACCTGACCGGCGGGCACCGCGGCGGGGTGCACGTCACCGACGTCACCAACGCCAGCCGCACGATGCTGATGAACCTCGAGACCCTCGACTGGGACGACGAACTGCTGTCCTTCTTCGACATCCCGCGCCAGATGCTGCCCGAGATCCGGCCGTCGTCGGTGACCGAGCCATTCGGCACGACGCTGGCCACCGGACCGGCCGACGGCGAGATCCCGATCACCGGCATCCTCGGCGACCAGCAGGCCGCGATGGTCGGCCAGGTGTGCCTCGCCGAGGGCGAGGCCAAGAACACCTACGGCACCGGGAACTTCCTGCTGCTCAACACCGGCGAGTCGATCGTGCGCTCCGACAACGGGCTGCTGACCACGGTCTGCTACCAGTTCGCGGAAAAAGACGGGACCGCAGCGAAACCCGTGTACGCACTGGAGGGTTCGATCGCGGTGACCGGCTCGGCGGTGCAGTGGCTGCGCGACCAGCTCGGCATCATCAGCGGTGCGTCGCAGAGCGAGGCGCTGGCCCGTCAGGTCGACGACAACGGCGGCGTGTACTTCGTGCCCGCGTTCTCCGGACTGTTCGCCCCGTACTGGCGCTCGGATGCGCGCGGCGCGATCGTCGGCCTGAGCCGCTACAACACCAACGCGCACGTGGCCCGCGCGACGCTCGAGGCAATCTGCTACCAGAGCCGCGACGTCGTCGACGCGATGGCCGCCGATTCGGGCGTGCACCTCGAGGTGCTCAAGGTCGACGGCGGCATCACCGCCAACAATCTGTGCATGCAGATCCAGGCCGACGTGCTCGGTGTCGACGTGGTGCGCCCGGTGGTCGCCGAGACCACCGCCCTCGGTGCGGCGTACGCGGCCGGGCTCGGGGTCGGCTTCTGGGATGGCCCCGACGATCTGCGGGCCAACTGGCAGGAGGGCAAACGCTGGTCGCCGGACTGGTCCGACGAGCAGCGCGCCGAGGGTTATGCGGGCTGGCAGAAGGCGGTGCAGCGCACGCTGGACTGGGTGGACGTCGGCTGATCAGTCGCCGGCTAGCCCCGGTTGTCGAGGATGACCGGACACCACCGCTACGCCGCGGTCTCGGCGGCGCGTGCGCCCGCCGACCGCGCGATGCTCTGCGCGTACAGCGGTGTCTCGGTGGCGCAGTGCCTGCCGGAGGCGTCCTGACGGGCCGCCGCGGCGTCGGCGAACGTCTGTCCGTGTTCGGCGATGAAGTCGAGGAAGTGCTCGGTGGGGTGCGATGTCACGGTGTTGGTGTAGCGGCAGCGCTCGCCGTCGATCCGCTCCATCCGCAACTCCCAGATCACCTGGGTGGTGGTCCATCCCTGCGGGGTCAGCACGTCCGACAGCGACACCATGCGGCAGTGATCAGCCCGGGCGACCTCGAAGCGGTACTGCTGGACCACGAGACCGGTGCCGATCATCTCCACGTTGATCGACATCGGCGTGCCGTCGTCGTCGACCGTGTAACCGGCAGCCTTGTGCTCACCGGGGGCGCACCGCTGATATTCGTGGGTGGGAAGGGTTCTCAGCCATTCGGCGATGTCCACGTGCTCGAACGGGGCGCTCACCTCCGCGGTCACGGTCGCGTGGGAGAGCACCAGATCCTGCCTGACGGACACGCTCATCGAATGTTCCTCTCGGGTTGACGATGAGTCGATGCTCTGTCAGGCGCACCTGCACCCGCCATGCCACCAGCTGCAGTCCACCGGTAGTGCTAGCGGGGGTCAGTCGCCGGCGGCGACCAGCGAACGCAGCGTCACCGACGGATAGTCGCGCGCCACGTTCTCCAGCCGCCACTTCGTCGAGAACACGGCCAGCAGCACACCGTCGGTGCGGGTGAACACCTCGACCGACGCGAGCCTCTGCAGGGTCTCGACATCCTCGGGCTCGCAGATGCGGGCGACCGTGTACTGCAGGGGCTCCAAGGCGATCGGGGCGCCGAACTCGGCGGCCATCCGGTGGGTGGCGACCTCGAACTGCATCGGACCGACCGCGGCCAACACGGGCGCCTGGTCACCGCGCCGGTCCGAGCGCAGCACCTGCACGACGCCTTCCTGGTCGAGCTGCTCGATGCCCTTGCGGAACTGCTTGTGCTTGCTCGGGTCGGTGCCGCGGGCGACGGCGAAGTGCTCCGGCGAGAAGCTGGGGATCGGCGGGTACTGCACCGCGACGTCGGAGTACAGCGTGTCCCCGGGCCGCAGTGTCGCGGCGTTGGCCAGGCCGATGACGTCGCCGGGCCACGCGGTGTCCAGCGTGGAGCGCTGCTGGCCGAACACCGACTGGGCGTACTTGGTGACGAACGGCTTGCCGGTGGCGGCGTGGGTCAGCACGTCGCCGCGCTCGAACGTGCCCGAGTACACCCGGGCGTAGGCGATGCGGTCGCGGTGGGCGGAATCCATGCCGGCCTGCACCTTGAACACGAACGCACTGAACGGCGCGGTCTCCTCGCGGCGGTTGCCCTCGACGTCGAGTGCCCCGCTGGGCGACGGCGCCAGCTCGGCCAGCACGTCGAGCAACTGGTTCACGCCGAAGTTCAGCGCCGCCGAGGTGAACAGCACCGGCGTCGACGTGCAGTCGCGGAACGTGTCCGGTTCGAAATCGGCGTCGTCGGCGGACAGCAGCTCGGACTCCTCGACGGCGGTGTCCCAATCGATGCCTGCCGCCTCGTGAGCCGCGTCGGGGGCGATGTGCTCCTCGGGTGCGGCGGTGGCCCCGCCCGCGGTGCGGGTGTAGCGGATGAACATGCCGGTGCGGCGGTCGAGCACACCCTTGAAGTCGCCGGCGATACCGACCGGCCACGTCAGCGGCGTCGGCTTGAGACCGATGCGCTCGTTGATCTCGTCCATCAACTCCAGCGCGTACCGGCCCGGCCGGTCCCACTTGTTGACCACCGTGATGATCGGGATGCGGCGGTGGCGGCAGACCTGGAAGAGCTTGAGCGTCTGCGGCTCCAGGCCCTTGGCGGCGTCGATCAGCATGACCGCCGAGTCGACCGCGGTGAGCACCCGGTAGGTGTCCTCGGAGAAATCGGCGTGGCCCGGGGTGTCCAGCAGGTTGATGACGCAGGTGTTCCCGGTCTGGGTGACGTACGGGAACTGCAGCGCGGTGGAGGTGATGGAGATGCCGCGGGCCTTCTCCATCTCCATCCAGTCCGACACCGTCGAGCGCCGGCCCGCCTTGCCGTGGATCGCACCGGCCTCGGTGATCGCCTTGGCGTGCAGCACCAGCGCCTCGGTGAGCGTCGACTTGCCTGCGTCGGGGTGGCTGATGACGGCGAAGGTCCGGCGGCGCCGCGCCTCGGTCTGAACAGTCATGATGCTGTCGATTTTATCCTGCGATTTCGGCGTGTTTTCCCTCGCTGAGCGTTGGAGAACACGCCGAAATCGCAGCGGCTACCCAGCGGCGGCGTCGAGTTCGCGCTTCGTCTCCTCGTCCAGGACGATGTCGGCGACCGCGGTGTTCTCCTCGAGGTGCGCCACCGACGACGTGCCAGGGATGAGCAACACGTTGGGAGCGACGCTCAACGTCCACGCCAGCGCGATCTGGGCCGGGGTGCGCCCCAGCTTCTCCGCCTCGCGCCGCACCGCCGGATGCCCCAGCACCGGGTTGTCCTCGGAGAAGGCCGAGCCCAGCGGGAAGAACGGGACGAACGAGATGCCGCGCTCGGTGCACAGGTCGAGCACCGGTTGCGAGGTCCGGTCGACGAGGTTGTAGGCGTTCTGCACCGTGGCGATCTCGGTGCGGTCCAGGGCGATCTGCAGGTGCTCGGTCGAGACGCCGCTCAACCCGATGCCGTCGATCAGCCCGTCGTCGCGGGCGGCGATCATCGCGTCGAGCTGGCGGGGGAACAGGTCCTTGTCGACGGGGCCGACCTTGCTCGGATCACCCGAGTGGATGCGCAGGTTCACCGCTGCGAGCCGCTCGACGCCGAGGGTGACCAGGTTCTCCTCGATGTCGGCGCGCAACTGGTCGGGTTCCTGCGCCGGGTTCCAGTTGGCCTGCTCGTCGCGGCGGGCGCCGACCTTGCTGACCAGCGCCAGATCGCCCGGGTAGGGGTGCAGGGCCTCGCGGATCAGTTCATTGGCGACATTGGGACCGTAGAACTGCGAGGTGTCGATGTGGTTGATGCCCAGCTCGAGGGCACGCTTGAGCACCGCGATGGCCTGATCGTGGTCCCGGGGCGGGCCGAAGACGCCGGGGCCGGGGAGCTGCATGGCCCCGAACCCGACGCGACCGACGGTGTGCTGACCGAGCGCGAAAGTATCCATGCTCCCTACCTACACGCGTCCGGCGCGGTTTCATCCCCTGGGGGAGAAACCGCACCGGATTCACAGGTTCAGTCCTCGCCGAGGATCTGGTAGATCTCCCGGCGGGCGGTGTTGACGATCTCGACGATGCGCTGCTGCTGCTCGCTGTTCGCGGCGTGCGCCGATTGCGCGACCGCGCCCATCAGCTGGCCCACCGCGCTGCGTAGACCCATCGCGGCCGGGTCGGCGCCCTCGGTGATCTCGTCCCACGGCGCGGTCTCGATCTCGGCCGCGGCGGCACGGCCCTGCTCGGTCAGCTCGAAGAGCTTCTTGCTGGTGTCGGTTTCGGTGGCCACCAGCAGACCTTCGTCGACCAGCAACTGCAGGGTCGGATACACCGAGCCCGGGCTGGGCTTCCACAGCTGCTGGGTGCGTTCGGCGATCTCCTGGATCATCTCGTAGCCGTGCATCGGCCGTTCGGTGAGCAGCCGCAGGATCGCCGCGCGTACGTCGCCGCGCTTGCCACGGCCGCCGCGGCGTCCGCCGCCACGATGACCGCCGGGGCCGAAACCGAACCCGGGGCCGAACCCGGGGCCGCCGAACCCGGGGCCGCCGAATCCGGGACCGAAACCGGGCCCGAAACCGCGGCCTCCGAAGCCGGGGCCGAACCCGGCCTGGCCTCCGTGTTCGCGCAGGTGATCGCGAAATTCCCGGCGCGCGTGCCTGCGGTGTTCGTGCAGGGCGCGGCGGTCGTGCGGGCCGAACCCGAACCCGAAACCGCGGGCGTCGGACGGTTGCTCTGGGGGTGTGAAGGGGAAATTCATGAGGTGTCCTATCGATGAGGGGGAAACGCCGTCTGCGCTTCCGATACGTTGACGATATATCGTTAACTATCGCGATGCAACGATTATTTCTGCGGACGCGGCCTAGCCTGGGGTGATGACCGACACCGAGCAGCGCGACCTCCCCGGCGGAGGTGATTTCTTCCGTGTCGGGAACTACGCACCCGTCGCGGACGAACTCACGGAATTCGACCTGCCCGTCGTCGGGGCGATCCCGCCGGAGTTGCAGGGGTGGTACCTGCGCAACGGGCCCAACCCGCGCGGTGAGACGGGGCACTGGTTCACCGGCGACGGGATGATCCACGGCGTGCGCATCGAGGGCGGCCGCGCCGCCTGGTATCGCAACCGCTGGGTGCGCACCGACAGTTTCGACGATCCGTTCCCGGTCCACAACGCCGACGGCAGCCGCAACCTGCGGTCGAGCGTGGCCAACACGCACGTCGTCAACCATGCCGGCCGCACTCTCGCCCTCGTCGAATCGTCACTGCCCTACGAGATCACCAACGATCTCGAGACCGTCGGTGCCTACGACTTCGGCGGCAAGCTCGTCGACGCCATGACCGCACACCCCAAGATCTGCCCGACGACGGGGGAGTTGCACTTCTTCGGCTACGGCAGCCTGCAGGCCCCGCACGTCACCTACCACCGCGCCGACGCGTCCGGGGCGCTGGTGATCGACCGGCCGCTCGACGTGCCTGCGCTGACCATGATGCACGATTTCGCGCTGACCGCGAATCACGTTGTCTTCATGGATCTTCCGGTGGTCTTCGATCTGGATGCGGCGATGCGCGGTGGTATGCCGTTCGGCTGGGATGACGACTACGGCGCCCGTCTCGGGGTGTTACGCCGCGACGACCCGTTCGCCGAGGTGCGCTGGTTCGACATCGACCCGTGTTACGTCTTCCACGTCGCGAACGCCCACGAAACCGCAGGCGTCATCACCGTGCACGCCGTCCGCTATCCGGAATTGTGGCGCCACGACGGCGGTTTCGACGCCAAGGCGGTGATGTGGACCTGGTCGATCGACCTGGCCCGCGGCACCGTCGCAGAATCGCAGCTCGACGATCGCGCCGTGGAGTTCCCCAGGATCGACGACCGCCTCACGAGTCTGCCTGCGCGGTATGCGGTCTCGGTCGGCACGGCCGGCCTCGTGCGCCACGATCTGGTCACCGGCTCGGCCGTCGAACGCCGGTTCGGAACCGTGGACGCACCGGGCGGCGCCGGCGAAGCGGTGTTCGTGCCGTCGGGCGTGGCGGACGAGACCAGCGGCTGGTACCTGGCCTACGTCTACGACCCCGCCCGCGACGGCAGCGACCTGGTGATCATCGACGCCTCGGACTTCACCGGTCCGCCGGTAGCCAGAATCATTCTGCCGCAACGAGTTCCGTACGGCTTTCACGGAAACTGGATCGCGGACTGACACCGTAGACGCGTTTGAAGGCGGTGCTCAGCGCGAACGGACTCCCGTAACCGACCTGACGCGCCGTCGCGGCCACGGTGGCACCTGAGCGCAGCAGATCCGCGGCCAGCGCCAGCCGCCAGCCCGTCAGGAAGGTGATCGGCGGCTCGCCGACCAGATCGGCGAACCTGCGCGCGAACGCGGCCCGCGAACACCCGACTTCGTCGGCCAGTGCCGCGACGGTCCACGGATGAGAAGGGTTGCGGTACAGCAGTTTCAGGGCAGGACCCACGACGGCGTCGTGTTCGGCATGCCACCAGGGCGGTGCCGTTCCGCCCCGATCGAACCACGCCCGCACGGCCGCGATGAGCAGCAGATCCAGCAGCCGGTCCAGATAGGCCTCCTGGCCCGGTCCGTCCCGTCCCGCCTCGTCGGAGAGCAACGTCACCAACGGCGAATCCCAGGTGCCGGCCCGCAGTACCGCCACCGCAGGTAGCGCCTCGAGCAGCCGCGCGCCCACCGCACTGTGCCCCTCGTACGCGCCGATCACCGAGCGGCACGCGCCCACGTCGCTGTTGCCCCACGTGCGCACGCCGCGCGCCATCTCGAACCGCAGGTCGTCACCGGCGATCGTGGTGCAGCGCTGACCCGGATGGATGACGATCATCGGCGGGGTGGCGGGGTCGTCGGCGAAGACGTAGGGGCGGTGGCCGCGGGTCATCGCCAGGTCACCGGGTTCCAGCCACACCGGTGGTTCGTCGGCGGGGATCAGCGCGGCCCGGCCGTGGGTCTGGCAGATGAGGGTCAGCGGGGCCTCGTCACGCACGCTCATCGACCACGGGGGATCCAGGCGCATCCGCAGCACGAACGCGCCGCGCGCCCGCACCCCGTCGAGCAGTCCGGCCAGTGCGTCCATCCGTGCCAGCGTAGACGCTCGATGATGTTTCGGGCACCGTCGGCTATGGAACGTCTCGGCGCATCGGCGTTGACTCCTGGTCATGAGCAATCACACCCTGCTGGCCAGCGCCTCCGCGGTCGCCAGCGCCGCGGCGGGCGGCATGATGTTCGTCTTCTCCACCTTCGTGATGCGCGGTCTGGACCGGGCAGGCGCCGTCGAGGCCATCGACGCGATGCGCGGCATCAACGCCGAGGCCAAGTCGAACGTGCTGTTCCTGTTGGCCTACTTCGGGGCGGCCTTGCTCGCCGTGGTCGTCGGGGTGCTCGCGGCCATGAACGTGCGCGCCCCCGGCAGTCTGTGGCTGCTGGCCGGCGCGGCGCTCGGGGTGGCAGGGGCGATCGTCACCGTCGTGGCCAACGTCCCGCTCAACGAGGGCCTCGACGCCGCCGAGGCCTCACCGCAGGTGTGGCAGGCCTACCTGCACACCTGGACGGCGTGGAATCACGTGCGGACGGTGACGAGCCTGTTGGCCGCGGTGGTGACGATGGTCGCCGTCGTCCAACGGTGATGTGGCGCAGCGGTGAGTCAGGAGGGCGGGCCGGGCTGCAGGCGCAGCATAGCGCGGCGGTGCCGTTCGGCCAGGACGGCGGCGAGCACCATGGCCGCGGGTGCACCTGGCGGTGGCGGCGGCGAGATCTGTGCGACGACCTCGCCGGTGATCCGGCCGGCCATCTCGTCCCGTACGCGGGGGTCCAGTTGGTGCGCCCTGGTGAGGAATTGCCGTGCCATTTCCAGGCTTTCGGGGCGTAGCGCGGACAGCTCCAGGGCACCCGCCCAGCCGGCCAGCGGTGGCGGCATCGCCGGCGGCGGCGTCATCCGGGGCGCCCGCTCGGTGACGACGACCGTGCCGGCGAAGATGTCGCCGATGCGCTTGCCGTGCGGGGAGACCAGGCTGCAGATCACCGCGGGACCGCCGGTGAGCATCCAGATCTCCAGCACACCCGACAGCGCGCGAAACAGGGCCTGGCGGAAGCGTTCCGGGCTGCCGTCGTCGGACACCACCCGAAGACCCATCGCCATCTTGCCCAGCGTCCTGCCGCGGGTGGCGGTCTCGAAGATCAGCGGGTACCCCACCAGCGCCAGCACGGTGAACACGATGAGCACCGCGTCGGAGAACGCGGAATTCCACTGCGACAGCGTCAGCGCCCACAGCACGACCCCGAGGACGTAGGCGACCAGGACCACCAGGACGTCGATCACCGTCGAGAGAGCGCGCACCGGCAACTGGGCGATCTGGATGTCGAGGACGACCGCGTCACCGGTCACCACCGGTTGCTGCGGACTGACCATGACGCCACGCTACTAAAGTCGCGACGGTGGATGTCGACGCGTTCGTGGTGGCGCACCGCCCGGCCTGGGACCGCCTCGAGCATCTCGTGCGCAAACGCAGGCGGCTGACCGGAGCGGAGGCCGACGAGTTGGTCGATCTGTACCAGCGGGTGTCGACGCACCTGTCGATGGTGCGGTCCTCGTCGTCGGACGCGGTGTTGATGGGCAAGCTGTCGAGTCTGGTCGCGCGGGCGCGGTCGGTGGTGACCGGCGCCCACGCGCCGCTGTGGCGGGAGTTCGTCCGGTTCTGGACCGTGTCGTTCCCCGTGGTCGCCTACCGGTCGTGGCGCTGGTGGCTCGCGACCGCGGTGGTGTTCTTCGCGGTGACCGTGACGCTGGCGGTGTGGGTGGCCACCACGCCGGAGGTGCAGGCGACGATCGGTACGCCGAGCGAGATCGAGCAGCTGGTCAACACCGAATTCGCCTCGTACTACAGCGAACACCCGGCGGCGTCGTTCGCGTTCAGCGTGTGGACGAACAATGCGTGGATCGCGGCGCAGTGCGTGGTCGCCGCGATCCTGCTGGGCCTGCCGATCCCCTACATCCTGTTCCAGAACGCGCTGAACGTCGGGGTGCTGGCCGGCGCGATGTTCGGCGCGGGCCGCGGCGACGTGTTCCTCGGGCTGATCGCCCCGCACGGCCTGATCGAGCTGACGGCGGTGTTCCTGGCCGCGGCCGCGGGGATGCGGCTGGGCTGGTCGGTGATCTCGCCGGGTGACCGCCCGCGCGGGCAGGTGCTCGCCGAGCAGGGCCGGGCGATGATCTCGGTCGCGATCGGGCTGGTGGCCGTGCTCGCGGTCGCGGGGTTGATCGAGGCGTTCGTGACGCCGTCGCCGCTGCCGACGTTCGCGCGGATCGCGATCGGGGTCGCCGCCGAGGTCGCGTTCCTCGGTTATGTGGCGTACTTCGGCCGCAGGGCGGTGCGCCGTGGGGAGACCGGAGACATCGACAACGCCCCCGACTACGCCCCGACGGGTTGAGTCGTTCCGGTGAGCGAGTCCCACCTCTGCACCTTCTGCAGGGGAAGTGCGAGTGCGGCCGTGCACACCGTGCCGAGGTGATGCGGGTGGGATCTCGCGGGAGATCTCAGAGGCGGGCGGTGGCCTTCATCGCCAGGTAGTGGTCGGCCAGGGCGGGCGCCAGGTCCTCGGGCAGCGCGTCGACGACATCGACGCCGCGGCCGCGCAGCCGCGATGCGACCTCGCGACGGGCGCTGCGGGCGTGCTCGGCCGCGGCGGCGTCGTACACCTCGACCGCATCGGCGCGGCCGGCGGCCAGGGCGGCCACCCGGGGATCCGACACCGCGGCCACCAGCACCTGGTGCTTGGCCGTCAGCTGGCCGAGCACCGTCATCAGCCCCTCGTCGATGACCGTCGCGTTCAGGTCGGTGAGGAGCACGATCAGCGCGCGGCGCCGGACTCGCCGCTGCACCGCCGCCACCATCGCCCGCGCATCGGACTCGACGAGGGCCGGCTGCAACGGGGCCATGGCATCGACGAGCAATGCCAACAGCTCGGTGCGCGACGCATTGACCACACCGGCGCGGGTGACGCGGTCGTGGGCGAGGAAATCGACGTGATCGCCTGCGCGCGACGCCAGCGCGGCGAGCAGCAACGCCGCGTCCATCGACCAGTCCAGCCGCGGCCAGCCGGCCGGCTCGGCGGCCGTGGGGTCCACCCCGACCCGCCCCGCCGACGTGCGTCCGGTGTCCAGCACGATCACCACCCGCCGGTCCCGCTCGGGCCGCCACGTGCGCACCACCACGTCGGCGCGCCGTGCGGTGGCCCGCCAGTCGATCGACCGGATGTCGTCGCCGACGACATACTCACGCAGCGAATCGAACTCGGTCCCCTGACCGCGGATGAGCGCCGGAGTGGCGCCGTCGAGTTCCCGCAACCGGGCCAGGCGGGACGGCAGATGCTTGCGGGACAGGAACGGCGGCATGATCCGGATGTCGGCGGCCACCCGGTGCGAGCGCTGCCGCCCGGCCAGACCCAGCGGCCCGACGGACCGTGCCGTGACCGGCCCACCGACCTGATCGCCGCGTCGCACCGGGTTCAGCCGCGTGTCCACCGTAACGTGTTGTCCGGGAGCGATGTTCACCGAATGCACCCGGGGCTCGGCGTGGGCGCTGGGTGCCCAGGCGTCGCGCACCACCCCGCGGAACCGGGACCGGCCGCGGTTGGTGACGGTCAGCATCCTGTCGACCGGCTGCCCCAGGCGCGCCGACGACGGGCCGGTGCGGGTGACGTGCAGCGCCCGCGGGCTGCCCGCGAGCACGACATCGAGTGCCACCGTCGCTAGAAGGATCGCCAGCAGAACGACGAATGTGATTGCCGGACTGGGGGAGAAAACGACCGGTAGCCCGCACAGCGCGGCGATCAGGCCGGCCCGCCCGGTCAGGATCACTAGCGCGGCACCGGCACGGCGGCGAGGATCCCGTCGAGCACACCGTCGGCGCTCGCCCCCTCGAGTTCGGCCTCCGGCCGCAGCGCGATGCGGTGCCGCAGGGTCGGCCGGGCCATCGCCTTGACGTCGTCGGGAGTGACGTAGTTGCGGCCGGACAGCCACGCCCATGACCGGGCCGTGGCCAGCAGTGCCGTCGCGCCGCGCGGTGACACCCCGAGCTGCAGCGACGGGGAATACCGTGTGGCGCCCGCGATGTCGACGATGTAACCGAGGATCTCGTCGGCGACGAGCACTTGCGCGACGGCCTGGCGGCCCGCCGCCAGCTGAGCGGGCCCGGCCACCGGCCGCACCGCCGACAGGTTGCGCGGATCGAAGCCGCGGGCGTGCCTGCCGAGGATCGCGATTTCCTGATCACGCGGCGGCAGCGGCACGTCGAGCTTGAGCAGGAACCGGTCCAGCTGCGCCTCGGGCAGTTGGTAGGTGCCCTCGTATTCGATGGGGTTCTGGGTGGCGGCGACGATGAACGGATCGGGCAGGGCACGCGGTTCGCCGTCGACGCTCACCTGCCGCTCCTCCATGGCCTCCAGCAGCGCCGCCTGCGTCTTGGGCGGTGTCCGGTTGATCTCGTCGGCCAGCAGCAGGTTCGTGAACACCGGGCCGGCGCGGAAGGTGAACTCGGCGGTGCGCGCGTCGTACACCAGCGAGCCGGTGATGTCGCCGGGCATCAGGTCGGGGGTGAACTGCACCCGCTTGAAGTCCAGTTGCAGCGCGGCGGCCAGCGTGCGCACCAGCAGCGTCTTCGCCACCCCCGGTACGCCTTCGAGCAGTACGTGCCCGCGACACAGCAGCGCCACCACCAGGCCGCTGACCACGGCATCCTGCCCGACGACGACCTTGCCGATTTCGGCGCGCAGATTCATCAGCGCGGTACGGGCGTCCTGCCCGGGCTGATCAGAGGCGCTGGACTGCGTCACGAGTGCGCGACCTTCCTTTCGATGTCGTCGAGAGCTCGGGCCAGATCCACCAGCTCGGCGTCGCTCACCGGTGCCTGCCCGTAGAGCGTACGGGCGACCCACTGTGTGTCGAGGGTGCAGCGCTGCGCGACACCGGTGACCACGGCGTCCGGTGCGGCGTCGCCCCGCAGGCCGAGGCGGGGCAGCAGACGCTGCCGCGCCGAGACGCGCAGCGCCTCGGCGGCGCGGTCGCGTGCGCGGCGCGACCGGTACAGCCTGCCCCGTCCCTCGACGGTCTCCGATGCCCGCACCACGACGGGCAGCGGTTCGGTCACCAGCGGCCCGACCCGGCGGGCCTTCCACAGCGCGAGCAGGACCACGGCCACCACCAGCTGCAGCACCAGCCAATTGGCCTGTGCGGGAATCAGATCGGTGATATCGCGCTCGCCGGCAGCGTCGGCGCCTTCCCGATGTTGGGGTGCGTACCAGATCACGGTGGGGCGGGTGCCCGCCAGATTCATGGCCAGCGCGGCGTTGCCCTCGTCGAGCAACCCGGCATTGACCAGGAAACTGGCGTCGCCCACCGTGGTGACGGTCCGCCCGGCGTCCTCGTAGCGGGCGAGCACCCCGTCGTAGCACCGCGTCACCGCCGTCGTGCCCGCCGCCTCGTAGGTTTCGGCGGCGCCGAACTGCACGGACCCGGCGCGCTGCGCCTCCCGCAGGCCGCAATCCGGTGACAGACCGCCGAATTCGGTCGAACCGTCGCTGCGCAGGGCGGGGGCGAGCGCCTCGCGGGTCTTGCCGACCGGTGCGATGAGGAGGCGATCACCGGGAAGGGTTGCGAGGCGGGCCAGTTGGTCATCACCGTAGAGCCAGAACGTCTGTGCGGCGACGACGAGCGTGTCCGGACGTGCGGCCCGCGCCACCGCGTCCACCGAATCGGCGACGACGACGTCGATGCCGTTCTCGCGGAGCAGCGTCACGAGGGCGTGCGCACCGTCGGACGAGGTCGACGCGGCGTCCAGCGGACCGCCCGGCCGTGGCGCGGTCAGCCAGGTGCTGACGGCGGCGACAGCGACGATCACGACCAGGCCCAGGGCCACCCAGCGCCACGTCCGCCATCGTCGGGTGACGGTCGATCCGACCGCTGTGGTCACCGGACCTGCGCCCAACCGTGGTCGGCCGGTGCCGGCTCGGTACCCGCGCCTGTGGTCGCGCGATGCCTGCCGAGTGCGTCGTCCAGTGCGGTGACCGCGCGGTAGCCCGCATCGTCGCCGGGCTGATCGCCATAGGTGACGTCGTTGAAAATGTCTGTGGCGGTGACGAATTGGTCGGTCAGTGCGGGAAGGGCGCGGGCGGCAGCGCGGGCGAGCTCGGTGGCGGTGCGACCCGGTGCGGGGTCGAGGGTCCCGTTCTCCTCCAGTTGGCGGGCGACCGCGCGCAACCGGTGACGGATCGCCTGCGCCCACTCGGCTGCCGCGGCGTGACGCTCGGCGGTGGCCCGGTGTTCGGCCGCACTGAGGATGTGGTCGCCGAACAGATCACCGGCATGGATCTCCTTGGTGTGCATGGCGCGTCGGGCGATCCGCACCGCGACCAGGACGGCCACGACGAGCAGGACGAGCAGCACCGCGACGGTGAACCAGCCGCCGGGCACCGACGCGGCACCCGCGGTGATCCGGTACAGCAGCCGCTCGAGCCAGGTGAGGATCTGCTCGGTCAGCGACGGGCGGGGGTAGATGGCCTTGGACAATTCCTGCTGCGCCGCGTCGCGGGCCGCGTCACGGTCGATGTCGATCGGCGCCACGTCAGCGCTGACCGGTCAGCCACAGGTCGTCGGCGGCGTGAGGCGCCCCCGAAGCGGCGTGCGCCGCGCCGGTCTGCAGTACCAGGTCGAACGCCTCGGCGCGGATCCGGCGGTCGGTGTACTGCAACACCACGATGCCTGCGCTGAACGGACCGGTGATGATCTGCCCGATGGCGCCACCGACCGCGATGACGACCAGCGCCACCATCGCCGCGGTCACCGTGCCGCCGGTGGTGAGCAGCACCTGACCGCCGAAGCCGAACGGGATGCCGACGGCGCCGGCGACGAGCTGGGCGACCAGCATGGCGAGCAGCCGGATGCCCAGCACCCGCCAGAAATCGCCACGGATCAGGGCGAACGAGCGTCGGATCGACGAGATGATGTCGCGGCGCTCCAACACGATCGCCACCGGGGTGAAGGACAGCATCGTGCCGACGTAGACGGCCGCCGCGAAGGAGGCCAGGCCCAGGGGCAACCCGACCGCGAACGCGGCCCAGCCGTTGGCCACCACGCCGACCACCGCGATGACACCGACCACGATGCCGAGCAGCAGGATCGCCGCGAGCGCCTCCAGGGCGGTGAAGCCGAGCAATGCCCACAGTCGCGGCTTGAGCCGGTGCCACGCCTCGCCGATCGAGATGCCCGCGCCGAAGATGGACCGCCCGATCACCACGGTGAGCAGCCCGCTGAGCAGGATCGTCGACAGGGCGGTCGCGACGCCCGCGGTGAAGCTCGACACCAGCGACGCGATGCCCGCCCCCGTCTCGAACATCGTGGCGCCCGGCGCCGCCGAGTCCACCGCCTGGTCGACGTCACCGGCAAAAGCCAAGGGCCACAAGGACAAGAGCAGTGCCAGCACCTGGGCAGCGACGACCACGATGGTGGTCAGGCCGAGCGTGGCCTTCGGATTGGCCCGCATGTAGGCGAACGCACCGTTGAACATGTCCGACAGCGTCAGTGGCCGCAGGGCGACGATGCCGGGCCGCAGCGGGGGCGGTGGGCCGTACCCCGGCGGTGGCCCGTAGCCGGGTCCGTACCCCGGTGGTGGTCCGTAGCCAGGAGGGGGGCCGTACCCGGGCGGTGGCCCGTAGCCGGGTCCGTACCCCGGTGGTGGTCCGTACCCGGGAGGGGGGCCGTAACCGGGCGGTGGCCCGTATCCGGGAGGGGGGCCGTAGCCAGGAGGGGGGCCGTAACCGGGAGGGGGTGGCCCAGCCGGACCGTAACCGCCGGCGTCGTAGGTCATGATCACCATCTTGTCGACAGCAGCTGCGATTGACAACGTGGGTGCCCGTCTCGGTCCGTTTCGTCCTCGGCGCCGCGGGTATGCAGCGCGCATGACGCGTTTCGGCTACACCCTGATGACGGAACAGAGCGGACCCAAAGACCTTGTCCGATACGCCATTTCGGCAGAGCAGGCCGGCTTCGACTTCGAGGTCTCCAGCGACCACTACTCGCCGTGGCTGTCCTCGCAGGGGCACGCCCCGTACGCCTGGTCGGTGCTCGGCGCGGTGGCCCACGCCACCGAGCGGGTCGAGCTGATGACCTACGTGACCTGCCCGACCATCCGCTATCACCCCGCGGTCGTCGCGCAGAAGGCGGCGACCCTGCAGATCCTCGCCGACGGCCGGTTCACTCTGGGCCTCGGCTCCGGCGAGAACCTCAACGAGCACGTCGTCGGCGAGCGCTGGCCCACGATCATCCGGCGTCAGGAGATGTTGCGCGAGGCGATCCAGATCATCCGCGAACTGCACACCGGTGAGCTGGTGGACTGGAAGGGCGAGCACTTCGAGGTCGACTCAGCGCGGATCTGGGACGTTCCCGAGGAGCCGGTCCCCATCGCCGCCGCGGTCTCCGGTGACCGGTCGGTCGACATCTTCGCACCGCTGGCCGACCACCTGATCGCCGTCGAGCCGGACAAGGAGTTGGTCGACTCCTGGCACGAGGCACGGCGGGCCACCGGGCTGCACGGCGATGTACGGGTGATCGGCCAGATCCCGATCAGCTGGGATCCCGACCGCGATACCGCGGTGCAGCGCGCCCACGACCAGTTCCGGTGGTTCGCCGGCGGCTGGGCCGTGAACGCCGACCTGCCGACCACCTCGGGCTTCAGCGGCGCCACCCAGTTCGTCCGGCCGGAGGACACCGCGGAGTCCATCCCGTGCGGGCCCGACCTCGACGCCATCGTCGAGGCCGTCTCGGAGTACTGGAAAGCGGGGTTCACCGACATCGCGCTGGTGCAGGTCGGTGGCGACACGCAGGACGCGTTCCTCGCCGAGGCGGCCGGCCCGCTACTCGACAAGCTGCGCACCGCAGCGGAATGAGGGGCATGTGATGACGCGAGGCAGCGGACTCTACGACGACGAGGACGGCTCGGCCGCCCAGACGGCAGACGAGACCGAGAAGGACCCCGACCGCGACACCCCCGACGTCGACAAGGGCAGCGGCGAGCCGACCGACTGACAGCGTTTACTTCGGTGGATGACTGAGGCCGTCGGTTCAGCGCAGGCACACGGACCGCGCTCGGTGCTGTGGACGCTGTGTGTCACCGAGATCATCAGTTGGGGCGTGCTGTACTACGCGTTCACCGTGCTGTCCCACCGCATCAGCACCGACACCGGGTGGTCGGCACCGATGGTGACCGCGGCGTTCTCCGCGGGGTTGGTGACCTCGGCGGTGGTCGGCATCCCGATCGGCCGGTGGCTGGACCGCATCGGGCCTCGGTGGCTCATGACGTCCGGTTCGGCGCTGGGCGCGCTGGCGATCGTCGCGGTGGTGGGTGCGCCGACCTACCCGTGGTTCGTCGGCGCCTGGGTCTTCGCCGGGGTGGCGATGAGCATGGTGTTCTACGCCCCGGCGTTCGCGGCGCTGACGCGCTTCTTCGACGCACGCGCGATCGGTGCCCTGACGGTGCTGACGCTTGTCGCCGGGTTCTCCAGCACGGTGTTCGCGCCGCTGACCGCCGCTCTGGAACACGGATTGGGCTGGCGGCGAGCCTATCTGGTGTTGGCGGCGGTGCTGGCCACGATCACCGTCCCCGCGCACTTCTTCGGGTTGCGCAGGCCGTGGCCGACCGTCGACTCCGAGCATCACGCCGAAACACCGACCGCCACCGCGCGCAGTGGTGCCTTCCTGGCCCTCGTCGCCGCGTTCGCGCTGGCCGGGTTGGCGTCGTATGCGGTGATCGCGAACCTGGTGCCCCTGATGGATCAGCGCGGGATCGACACCGGCGCGGCGGCGCTGGCCCTCGGCATCGGCGGTGCGGGCCAGGTGCTGGGTCGTCTGGGTTATCAGGTCCTGGTCCGCCGCGTCGGTGTCATGCCCCGCACCGTCGTCGTGATGGCCGGAGTCGCCGCCACCACCGGCCTGCTAGGGGTGTTCTCCGGTTACGCGGCGCTGGTGGCGGTGGTCATCGGCGCAGGCGTGATGCGAGGCATCATGACGCTGCTCCAGGCCACTGCGGTCAGTGAGCGTTGGGGCACAACGCATTACGGGCACCTGAGCGCTCTGCTGAATGCGCCGATCATGATCGCGACCGCGGTGGGCCCGTTCGTCGGCGCGGCGCTGGCCAGCCTGCTGGGCGGGTACTCGGCGATGTTCGTTGCGCTGGGTGTCATCGCCGTGGTCGGGGCGCTGCTGGCTGTGGTCACCGCACCGCCTGCGCTCTGAGGGCGCTGGTGACGAAGATGGAGGACCGGACAGCTGTCACCCGGTTCCGGGGCGCCTCCTGAGGGTGGTCCGGCGGCCGCGTCGTAGCCGTTGACTGCATCCGGTCATGCTCGCGGGAGCACGGCCGGTGGTGTGGATCGCCACCGTCGCGAGTTCGTCCTCCAGATATGCGAGGCCGTCCCACAGCAGGTCCGCCGAGTCCCTGCGCGATGCCGCGATCATCTCGGACGCATCCTCAGGATGAGGCAGGTGGCCGTTCTGGCGCCCGAATTCGTCGATGACCAGATCGATGGCGTCATCGAAGCATGTCGTCAGCCGCTGGCCGGCCATGTCGGCCTCGTCTGCGACGAAATCGCCGCGTAATTCGGTGGACCAGGACGGCGGAAACGGAAGGTGGTTGAGGTAGAGGTCGCGGATCGCGAGATCGAGCCGGCCGGACCAGGCGAATTCGGGCCAATCGTTGACCGCGTCGTCGGCCAGCTTCTCCAGATCCTCGGCGAAACTCATCGCAGGAACCCCCTTCGTGGCGTGTCCCGCATCCTGCCCGGAGCCACCGACACGTCCGCGTAGCAAGAAGGCCCCAACCGGAATCCGGTCAGGGCCTCTTACTGCGATCACACTGTCGGGGTGGCGGGATTCGAACCCACGACCTCTTCGTCCCGAACGAAGCACGCTACCAAGCTGCGCCACACCCCGCGTGAAGCCACGACAGCGTATCGCACCGGCCGGGGTGGAAGCCAAACGCGTCGCTCACCGCGGGATGGAAACGGGTACACGACGGCGTTGAGCCTTGTGACGATGACGACCGAACGACGAAGGACACGACATGACCGGCCTTGGCGCATCCATCTACCTAGGCTTTTTCATGCTGGCCGCGCTGTGGCTGTTCCTGACCTCGGACGGCCCCCTGACTCGCCGCGCCGAGAATCAGGTCCAGCAGCCCGAGCGCTCGAATTCGCCGAGCACCTCGGCCGGCCCGGCGGGGTCCAGCCCGCTGCTGGCGAGCCACTCTGCGCAGAAGTAGGTGTCGGCGTAGCGCTCGCCGCCGTCGGCGAGCAGCGTGACCACAGAGCCGCTGCGACCCTGCGCACGCATCTCGGCCAGCAGTCCGAACGCACCCCACAGATTGGTCCCCGTTGACGGCCCCACCCGGCGTCCGAGCACCCGGCTGACGTGATGCGCCGCGGCCACCGACGCCGCATCGGGGACGACGACCATGCGGTCAACCACACCCGGCAGGAACGACGGCTCGACCCGCGGCCTGCCGATGCCCTCGATGCGGGACGACCGCCCGGTGACGACGCCAGGATCGTCGGCCACATACGACGGGTAGAACGCGGAGTTCTCCGGGTCGACGACGCACAGCCGGGTCGGGTGGCGCCGGTAGCGCAGGTACCGGCCGATGGTGGCGCTGGTCCCTCCGGTGCCCGCCCCGACCACGATCCACTCCGGCACGGGATGGGTCTCGCGGGTCATCTGGTCGAAGATCGACTCGGCGATGTTGTTGTTGCCTCGCCAGTCGGTGGCCCGTTCGGCGTTGGTGAACTGGTCGAGGTAGTGCCCGCCGGTCTGCTCGGCCAGCCGCTGCGCCTCGGCGTACACCTGGGCCGACTCGGTGACGAAATGGCAACGGCCACCCTGTGATTCGATCAGCGCCACCTTGGTGGCGCTGGTCGTGGCCGGCATCACCGCGATGAACGGCAGCCCCAGCATCGAAGCGAAGTAGGCCTCCGACACGGCCGTCGACCCCGAGGAGGCCTCGATGACGGTCGTCCCTTCACCGATCCACCCGTTGCACAGCGCGTAGAGGAACAACGACCGCGCCAGCCGGTGCTTGAGGCTGCCGGTGATGTGGGTGGATTCGTCCTTGAGATACAGCGCCAATTCGCAGTCGTCGGCCCAATTAGACGGCAGGGGATAGCGCAGCAGGTGCGTGTCGGCGCTGCGCCGAGCATCCGCCTCGATGAGCCGGACGGCGTCGTCCACCCAAGACCGGGATCGGTCGCGCAGGGCTGGCAGCGTCACCGCGCCGATACGGTCGGGTGCGACTGACCGGCCCGCGCGCCGGCATCCGAGCCACCGGTCGGGGCAGCCACCAGGGTGAGCAGCGTCGCCTCCGGGCGGCAGCAGAACCGCAGCGGGGCGAACGGGGAGGTCCCGATGCCCGCCGAGACGTGCAGCTGGGTGCGCGCGCCCCACCGGGACGGCCCCTTGACCCGCGACCGGTCCAGCTCGCAGTTCGTCACGATCGCGCCGTAGAACGGCAGGCACAGCTGCCCGCCGTGGGTGTGCCCGGCCATCACCAGGTGATAGCCGTCGGCGGCGAACTGGTCCAGCACCCGGGGTTCGGGCGAATGGGTCAGCCCCAGAGTCAGATTCGCGGTCGGGTCGGCGGGCCCGGCGATGGTGGCGTACCGATCCCGCTGCAGGTGCGGATCGTCGACACCGGCCGCGGCGACGCGCAGCCCGGCCACCTCGAACTCCCGCCGGGTGTGCGTCAGGTCCAGCCAGCCCCGCTCGGTGAACGCGGCGCGCAGATCCTGCCAGGGCAGCGGCTCGCCGTGCACACGGTGGGTGGGCTTGATCAGGTAGTTCGCCGGATTCTTCATCTGCGGCGCGAAGTAGTCGTTGCTGCCGAACACGAACACACCCGGCACCGACAGCAGGTCGCCGAGCGCCTGCACCACCGCGGGCACCGCCTTCTGGTGGGCCAGGTTGTCACCGGTGTTGACGACCAGGTCGGGCTTCAGCGTCGCCAGCTCGCGCAACCACGCCTGCTTGCGGCGCTGCCCCGGGCGCATGTGAATGTCACTGATGTGCAACACCTTCAGCGGTGACGACCCCGGCGAGAGCACCGGCATCGTCGCCGCACGCACCGCGAAGGCGTTCCGCTCGATCAGCGAGGCGTACCCGATACCTGCGACGAGCGTGCCCACCGACGCGAGCGCGGTGGTCTTCACGATCGAGGCCGTAGAAGCAGAAGACACGCAGTCCAGCCTACTGCCCGTCGCTGTGAGAGGGGTGAGGCTGTGAGAGGGGTGCCGCGCGCCGATCAGGGTGGCGGTGGTGGCGGCGGGGCAGGCGGCGGCCCGAGCACCGGCACGGTGATCGGGGGCAGACCGGGGATGTTGATCACCGTCTCGCCCACCGGAGGCGGCACGCCGGGCGGCAGCGCACCGGGCGGCGGGGGCGGCGGTGCCGGCGGGATGCCGTTGGAGATCTGGATCGTGACGATCGACCCGGGCACCGTCTGCCCGCTGGGCGAGGTCCCGACGACCGTGCCGTACGACGACGCGCTGTTGACGGGGTTGGCCTGGTCGGCGACCTGGAATCCGGCCTCGCGCAACCGCTGCCGCGCGATGTCCTGGGTCAGGCCGGCCACACTGGGCACCCGCGACCCCGGCGCGCCGTCGACGTAGCGCGGGTCGGTCGGCGGCAGCGCCACGTCGCCGAACTGCGTCGCGATCGGCGACATCGCGGTGAACCACGTTCGCGCCGGTTCGTTGCCGCCGAACAGGTTTCCGTCACTGCACTGCCGCAGCGGGAACGAACACAGCTCACCGGGGGAGTTCGAGTCGTCGTAGATGTAGTTGGCCGCGGCCAGCTGGTTGGTGAAGCCCAGGAAGCCCGACGAGCGGTGCGCCTCGGTGGTGCCCGTCTTGCCCGACATCGGCAGCGTCCACCCCACCGAACCGGCGGAACCGGCGGCCGTGCCCGACGCCTGGTCGTCCTTGCTCATCGCGTTGGCCAGCGTGTTGGCCAGCCCCTCGGGCACGACCTGCTCACAGGTCTCGGTGGTGACCGCGACGTCCTTGCCGTGCCGGTCGACGACCTGGGCGATCGGGTTGGGCGGACACCACATGCCGCCGGACGACAGCGTGGCCGCGACGTTGGACAGCTCCAGCGCGTTGACCTCGATCGGGCCCAGCGTGAACGAGCCCAGGTTCTGCCGCTTGACGAAGTCGGCCAGGCTCTCGTTGCTCTCCGGGTCGTAGTCGCGCGCCGTGCCGGGCAGCGCGTAGGAGCGCAGGCCCAGCCGGACGGCCATGTCGACGGTGCGCTGCACACCGACCTGGGCGATCAGTTTGGCGAACGCGGTGTTCGGCGAGGTGGCCAGCGCGTCGGTGACGCTCATCTGGCCGCGGTAGTTGCCTGCGTTCTGGACGCACCAGGTGGCGGGCGGGCACCCGCGGGCGCCGCCGCTGCCGAGGCCCTTGGCCTCGAACCGCGACGGGGCGTCGAGCTGGGCGTTGATGCCCATGCCCATCTCCAGGGCCGCGGCGGTGGTGAAGATCTTGAAGATCGACCCGGCGCCGTCACCGACCAGCGAGAAAGGCTGCGGCTGCATCGTCTCGCCGGCGTCCAGGTTCAGCCCGTAGGTGCGGTTGCTGGCCATCGCGATCACCGGGTGCGACTCCTTGCCCGGGCGGATCACGCTCATCACGCTGGCCACGCCGTCGAGGTCGGGGCTGGCGATGCCGTCGATGGACGACTTCACGGTGTTCTGGATGTCGGGGTCCAGGGTGGTCTTGATGAGGTAGCCGCCCTTGGCCACCTGGTCCTTGCTGATGCCGGCCCTGGCCAGGTAGTCAAGCGCGTAGTCGCAGAAGAACGCCCGGTCGCCTGCGGCGATGCAGCCGCGCGGCAACTCCTTGGGCTGCGGCAGGATGCCCAGCGGTTGTTGCTTGGCCGCGCGCAGCTCCTCGGCGTGCTCGGGGATGTTCTCGATCATCGTGTCGAGCACGAGGTTTCGACGCGCCAGCGCGCCGTCGGGGTTGGTGTAGGGGTTCAGCGTGCTCGTCGACTGGACCATGCCGGCCAGCAGGGCGGCCTGCTGCCAGTTCAGCTCCGAGGCGTTGATGCCGAAATAGGTCTGCGCGGCGTCCTGGACACCGAAGGCGCCGTTGCCGAACGACACCAGGTTCAGATAGCGGGTGAGGATCTCCGGCTTGGTGAACGTCTTGTCCAGCGTCAGCGCCATCCGGATCTCGCGCAGCTTGCGCGCCGGGGTGGTCTCGATCGCCGCGCGCTTCTCGGCGTCGGTCTGGGCGATCACCAGCAGCTGGTAGTTCTTCACGTACTGCTGCTCCAGCGTCGAACCGCCGCGGGTGTCGAGATTGCCCGACAAGTATCCGGAGAGGCCCGTCAGCGTGCCCTGCCAGTCCACGCCGTTGTGCTCGGCAAACCTCTTGTCCTCGATGGAGACGATCGCCAGCTTCATCGTGTTGGCGATCTGATCGCCGGGCACCTCGAAGCGCCGCTGGCTGTAGAGCCACGCGATGACGTTGCCCTTGGCGTCGACCATCGTCGACACCTGGGGCACCTCACCCTCGACCAGCTGTGCCGATCCGTTGGCCACCACATCCGACGCACGGTTGGACATCAGCCCGATGCCGCCCACCACGGGAAACATCAATCCGGCGGCGATGACGCTGGCCAGAAGCACGCACCAGGCGAGCTTGATGACCGTCACCGCGCGGGGCGGCGACGCCTTTTCGTCCTCCGGCATGGGTACAGAGTAGCGACGGCGGCGCAGGACTCATGCCACGAGATCCACCTGGTGGGTTCCTGAGTACCGCAGGCTGGGCAGAGTACCGGGCTGACGGCACGGTCGTCCCAAAAAAGTGGTCACGAATGTATTGCGCAGAAGCGCTGTGACCACCTAAATTGAGCGCACAGTGCGATACAGGTCACACCCGACCTCCGCAGTGTGGCGTAGATCGCACCATGTGATCGACGTCGGGGAATCATTCGTCTGCGTTGTCGGGGCGCGGCCAGAACGAAGGGGATCGCAGGTGTCAGTTACCAAGCCCGCGGCTCGCAAGACCACGGACGGCGTGTCCGATCAGTCCATTCTGCACGGTGCGGAGGCTGAAGCCCGTATTGCGTGGGTTTCGCAAGCCCGGTGTCGCCAAGCCGACCCCGACGAACTGTTCGTTCGCGGTGCGGCGCAGCGCAAGGCCGCGATCATCTGCCGGCACTGCCCGGTGATCGCCGAGTGCGGTGCCGATGCCCTCGACAACCGCGTCGAATTCGGCGTGTGGGGCGGGATGACCGAACGCCAGCGCCGCGCACTGCTCAAGCAGCACCCGGAAGTTGTTTCCTGGTCAGAGTTCTTCGCCGCCCAGCGCAAACACCGCAGCGCGGGATAAGCCCCGTTTATTTCGGTAACAATAATATTTGCGACGACCCACCCGCGGCCTGATTGGTTCAGGCCGCGGTCGCATCTCCGGTGATCTGATCGGCGATGGCGCGCAACGCCTCGAGGTCGGACACGTCGAACGGCAGCGACGGCACCCCGACGATGGCCACGTGCGGGTTCGCCCCGGTGAACCGTGACAGCAGCCGGACCTCCCGCTTCGCGGTCGACGCGCGGTCGGCGTGCACCCGCAGCACCGCGGCCGTGACCGAGTCCGGATCCGTCTTCTCGATCTCCTCGGCCGCGCCGGCCGCCTTGTCGGCCGGCAGATCACACAGCGTGGGATGCGTCCGGTTCAGGATCAGCCCGGCCAGCGGCATGCGTTCCGAGGAGAGGCGGTCGACGAAGAACGACGCCTCCCGCAGTGCGTCCGGCTCGGCCGCGGAGACCACCACGAACTGCGTGCCCCGCCGCTTCAGGAGTTCGTAGGTGCGGTCCGCTTTCTCGCGGAACCCGCCGAACGTGGCGTCCAGGGACTGCACGAACCCGGCGGCGTCGGAGAGCATCTGCGACCCGAGGATCGTCGACATGCCCTTCATCGCCAGCCCGACCGCCCCGGTCACCAGCCGGCCGATGCCGCGGCCGGGGGCCAGCAGCAGGCGCCACAGCCTGCTGTCCATGAAGCTGCCCAGCCGTTTCGGTGCGTCCAGGAAGTCCAGCGCGTTGCGCGACGGTGGGGTGTCCACCACGACCAGATCCCACTTGTCCTCGGCGAGCAGCTGTCCCAGCTTCTCCATCGCCATGTACTCCTGCGTGCCGGCCAGGGAGGTGGCCACCGTTTGGTAGAACTGGTTGTCCAGGATGGCGTCCGCACGCTCGGGCCCGGAGTACTGGGTCACCATCTCGTCGAACGTGCGACGCATGTCCAGCATCATGGCGTGCAACTCGCCGGTCACCTCGGGCGCCAGCGGCACCCGCTGCGGGGTGTTGCCCAGGTCTCTGATGCCCAGCGCCTGCGCGAGCCGCTTGGCCGGGTCGATGGTCAACACCACCACGGTGCGCCCGTATTCGGCGGCGCGCATCGCCATCGCCGCGGCCGTCGTCGTCTTCCCGACGCCGCCCGCGCCGCAGCACACCACCACCCGATTCTCGGTGTCGCGCAGGATCGCGGCCATGTCCAGGGCGCTCGGCGTCGTGCTCATCGCATGCCTTCCGTCACCGCACACCCTGCTGGGCGAGCGCCTCGGCCAATTCGTACAGGCTGCCCAGGTCGACACCGTCGGGCAGCGCTGGCAGTTCGAGGCGGGGGATCTTCAGTTCGACGAGCTGCTCGGCACTCTCGGCGCGCGCCGCGATGCGCGTCGCGTGCTCGACGGTCTCGGTGAGCAGACCCGCGAAGTCGTTGTCCGACAACGTGATTCCCACATCGGCCAGGGCGGCGCGGACGGCGTCGGCGTCCACGTCTCCCTCGGCCGCCTTGGCCAGCGCCTCAGCGGGCAGATAGGCCGGGATGTTGCGGTTGACGAGCACGCTGCCGATCGGCAGGTCCATCCCGCGCAGTTCGGCGATCGCCTCCAGGGTCTCCTGAACCGGCAGCGCCTCGAGCAACGTGACCAGATGGATCGCAGTGAGATCGGAGTGCAGCAACCGCACCACCCCTTCAGCCTGGGAGTGCACCGGACCGCCCTTGGCCAGATCGGACACCGCCTTGGTGACGTCGAGGAAGCGCGCGATCCGCCCGGTGGGCGGCGAGTCGACGACGATGGCGTCGTAGTAGCCGTACTTGCCCTTGGCCTCTTTGCGGGTCCGGGTGACGACCTCTTTGATCTTGCCGGTGAGCAGCACGTCGCGCAGACCGGGGGCGATCGTCGTCGCGAACTCGACGGCACCGATGCGGCGCATGGCGCGTCCGGCCAGCCCGAGGTTGTAGAACATGTCGAGGTATTCCAGGAACGCCGCCTCGGTGTCGATGGCCAGCGCGTTGACCTGACCACCCCGCTCGGCGGTCGCGATCTTGACCTCTTCGTAGGGCAGCGGCGGGACGTCGAACAGCTGCGCAATACCTTGGCGCCCTTCGACTTCGACCAGCAACACCTTGCGCCCGCCGGCAGCCAGGGCCAGCGCCAGGGCGGCGGCGATCGTCGACTTGCCGGTGCCACCTTTGCCGGTGACGAAGTGCAGGCGCGCTTCGGTGAGGCGGGCCGGCCAGGCACCCGGCTGGTCACCACGGGGTGTCACCTCTGGTGTTGCTGCCACCTCTGCATGCTAGCCATACCGGATCTGCGGCCGGATAAGCTCAGCCGCATGAGCGAATCGACCCGCTGGGAGTACGCCACCCTTCCGCTGCTGATCCATGCGACCAAACAGATTCTCGACCAGTGGGGTGAGGACGGGTGGGAACTCGTCACCGTTCTGCCCGGCCAGACCGCGGATGCGCCGGTCGCGTACTTGAAGCGTCCGAAGTGAGCTGGACCGACCGGCTGGCCGAGCTCGGCATCGCGCTGCCCGAGGTCGTCACCCCGCTGGCCGCCTACGTGCCCGCCGTGCGCACCGGCAACCTGGTCTACACCGCGGGCCAGCTGCCCATCGCCGGCGGTGAACTCGCCGAGACCGGCAAGGTCGGCGCCGAGGTGTCGGTCGAGGACGCGGTCCGGTTGGCCCGCCGGTGCGCGCTGAACGCGCTGGCAGCCATCGACGACCTGGTCGGCATCGATGCGGTGGTGCGGGTGGTCAAGGTGGTCGGCTTCGTGGCGTCGGCACCCGGTTTCGGGGGCCAACCGGTGGTGATCAACGGAGCCTCCGAGCTGTTCGGTGAGATCTTCGGCGAGGCGGGCAAGCACGCGCGGTCGGCCGTCGGGGTGGCCGAGCTCCCGCGCAACGCGCCGGTGGAAGTCGAAGTGATCGTCGAGGTGCGCTAGCCGGTGGAGCACCCCGCGTACGGGCAGCTGCGGCCGGTGACGGAGACCGCGTCGGTGCTGCTGTGCGACAACCCGGGGAAGATGACGCTGGAGGGCACCAACACCTGGGTGCTGCGCGGGCCGGGCAGCACCGAGTCGGTGATCGTCGACCCCGGTCCCGAGGACCGCGCCGAGCACATCGAGAAGTTGTCGGCGCTCGGGCCGGTGGCGCTGGTGCTGATCAGCCACCGCCACGACGACCACACCGGCGGCATCGACGCACTGGTGCGGGCCACCGGGGCGGTCGTGCGATCGGTGGGCAGCGGATTCCTGCGCGGCCTCGGCGGACCACTGCGTGACGGTGAGGTGATCGACGCCGCCGGGCTGCGCATCACCGTGCTCGCCACCCCGGGGCACACCGCCGACTCGGTGTCGTTCGTGCTCGACGACGTCAGGGGCGACGGGCCGGGTGCGGTGCTGACCGCCGACACCGTGCTGGGCCGCGGTACGACGGTGATCGACAAGGAGGACGGCGACCTCGGCGACTACCTCGAGTCGTTGCGGCGGCTGCAGGGCCTCGGCCACCGACGGGTGTTACCGGGGCACGGCCCCGATCTCGACGACATCGCTGCGGTCAGCGCGACGTACCTGGCGCACCGGGAGCAGCGCCTCGAGCAGGTCAGGGAAGCGATCCGCGAACTCGGCGACGACGCATCGACCCGCGCGGTCGTCGAGCACGTCTACACCGACGTCGACGAGAACCTGTGGGATGTCGCCGAATGGAGCGTCCAGGCGCAGCTGAACTATCTGCGCAGGTGACCTGGGGGAGCGAGTTACCTCGCTCGTCTCGCCAGCCGCTCGGAGTCGCTGATCAGCACGCTCTTGCCTTCCAGCCGGATCCAGCCGCGGTGGGCGAAATCGGCCAGCGCCTTGTTGACGGTCTCGCGGGACGCGCCGACGAGCTGGGCGATCTCCTCCTGCGTCAGGTCGTGGGTGACGCGCAAGGCGCCGCCCTCCTGGGTGCCGAACCGCTGCGCGAGCTGCAGCAGCTGCTTGGCCACCCGACCGGGGACGTCGGTGAAGATCAGATCGGCGAGGTTGTTGTTCGTGCGGCGCAGCCGGCGGGCCAGCACCCGCAGCAGCTGCTCGGCGATCTCCGGACGATCGGCGATCCAGGCGCGCAGGGCATCGCGGTCCATCGAGACCGCCCGCACCTCGGTGATGGTGGTGGCGCTCGACGTGCGGGGCCCCGGGTCGAAGATCGAGAGCTCGCCGAACATGTCCGAGGGGCCCATGATCGTCAGGAGATTTTCGCGGCCGTCCGGTGAACGGCGGCCGATCTTCACCTTGCCGGTGATGATGATGTACAGCCGATCGCCGGGCTCACCCTCGGCGAACACCGTGTGCCCGCGGGGAAAGTCGACAGGTTGCAGCTGCTTGGTCAGCGCGGATACGGCGCTGGGTTCGACCCCTTGGAAGATTCCGGCCCTGGCCAGGATCTCGTCCACGTTGCCCCTCTTTGAAGATGTTGGTGGTCGACACACGCGCCGACCTCGACTCGAAAACGCCGGATCAGTCTAGTGGAGTGCCTTCCATTGACCAGCCCACGCTACACAGAATTCGCATGTCGGGTCTGCTGAAAGCCAGTATTGACGCGGGCGGGGAACGGCCGGACCGTCGGCAAACCGTCACCCGGAGCGGGGCGCCGAACGGCCGCGTCGACCGCGTCGCGCTGGCCCCGGCGCCGGTTCTGGCCGTGGATGGCGGTGTCGAGCCCGTCGCGCACCAGCGCGTCGACGTCACTGGCCTCGGCTTGGTCCAGGAAGTCGGCGACGTCGGCCGCCGAGATCGTCTGCCTGCGCAGGCCGGCCTCCACTCGCTCCAAACCGAACGTCGCCAGCATCAACAACCCGGGTATCAACGCAACGAGCAACCACGACACAAGCTGGAAGTAAACACGGCCAAGGTCTCGGCGGGATCACGAAAAGCCCACGTTGTGAACCGATTCCCGCCGGGCGCGTCGGCAGTCCTCGACCGCGGCTGTCGGGGCTGCTCAGTACGCTGACCTGGTGACCGTGACCAAGGGAAACACCGCCGGGGACCGCAGGTGGGACGGCGAAACCCATCTGGGCCTGGTGCGGCGGGCCCGCCGGATGAACCGCACGCTGTCGCAGGCGTTCCCGCACGTGTACTGCGAACTGGACTTCACCGATCCGCTCGAGCTGACGGTGGCCACCATCTTGTCGGCACAGAGCACCGACAAGCGCGTGAACCTGACCACGCCCGCGCTGTTCGCCGTCTACCGCACCGCGCGAGACTACGCGGGCGCCGACCGGGCAGAGCTGGAGGAGCTGATCCGCCCGACGGGGTTCTTCCGCAACAAGGCCTCGGCCCTGATCCGGCTGGGGCAGGAGCTGCTGGACCGGTTCGACGGCGAGGTGCCCGCCACGCTCGAGGAACTGGTCACGCTGCCCGGGGTGGGCCGCAAGACGGCCAACGTGATCCTGGGTAACGCCTTCGACGTCCCGGGGATCACTGTCGACACCCACTTCGGCCGGTTGGCCCGGCGCTGGCGGTGGACCGCGGAAGACGATCCGGTCAAGGTGGAGCACGCGGTCGGCGAGCTGGTCGAACGCAAGGAGTGGACACTGCTCAGCCACCGGGTGATCTTCCACGGCCGCCGGGTGTGCCACGCCCGCAAGCCCGCATGTGGGGTGTGCGTGCTGGCCAAGGACTGTCCGTCGTTCGGCGCCGGGCCGACCGACCCGCTGGTGGCCGCCCCCCTGGTGAAGGGACCCGAAACCGAACACCTGCTGGCCCTGGCCGGACTGTAGTGCGCGCGATGAGCGCATCGGCCCGCTGGAGCATCGTGGCGCTGGTCGTTCTCATCGCACTCGGAATCGCGCTGTTCGCCGAGCTGGGCGAGGACGGTGACAGTGGCACCGGGCCGACCGGGTCCGGGGCGGTGTCGGCGCGGGACCGCCGCGACGTCGACACTCCGGCAGCACTGGCCGGGCCGCGAGCCCGCGCCGACCTGGCCCCGTGCCCCGGCCCCGGGGTGGGACCAGGACCGCGCCCGTTGCGCGGCATCGAGCTGGAGTGTGCGGGTGACGGCCTGCCGGTGGACGTCGCCGCCGCGCTGGCCGGCCGTCCGGCCGTGCTCAACCTCTGGGCCTACTGGTGTGCCCCGTGCGCGGCCGAGCTGCCGGCGATGGCCGAATATCAGCGCCGCGTCGGACCGACGGTCACCGTCCTCACCGTGCACCAGGACGAGAACGAGACCGCGGCACTGCTGCGGCTGGCCGAACTGGGCGTCCATCTGCCGACGCTGCAGGACGGCCGCCGCCGGATCGCCGCAGCGCTCGCCGTCCCCAATGTGATGCCGGCGACGGTGGTGCTTCGCGCTGACGGTAGCGTTGCCGAGATCCTGCCCCGGTCCTTCGCGACCGCCGACGAGATCGCCGCCGCGGTCGACCCCAAGATTGGAGTGAAGTGAGCTGGGACAGCGGGGATGGCGAGCTGACGCCCGATGCGGCGCCGCCCTGGCTGACACCCCTGGTCACGCAGCCCGATGCTGTCCGTAACGCCTATCGGGCCCGCGTTCCCGCCGAGGTGCTCGCTGCGCTCACCGCCACGGCCGCCGTCACCGGCCGTCGCGACGCCGCGGTGCTGGTGCTGTTCTCCGGACCGCGCGACGGAACCCCCGGTGTGCTGCCCGACACCGCCGATCTGCTGGTCACCGTTCGGGCGTCGACGCTGCGCCACCACGCCGGTCAGGCGGCGTTCCCCGGCGGCGCTGCCGACCCGGGGGATCGCAGCCCCGTGCACACCGCGCTGCGCGAGGCGACCGAGGAGACCGGGCTCGCGGCAGGCAGGCTGACGCCGCTGGCCACGATGGAGAAGATGTTCATCCCGCCGTCCGGTTTCCAGGTGGTGCCCGTGCTGGCCCACGCCACCGACCCCGGCCCGGTCGCCGTGGTCGACACGTCGGAGACGGCGCTGGTCGCCCGGGTGCCGGTGCGCGCCTTCGTCAACCCGGAGAACCGGATCATGGTGTACCGCAAGGAGAACACCCGGCGGACCGCGGGCCCGGCGTTCATGCTCAACCAGATGGTGGTGTGGGGTTTCACCGGTCAGGTCATCGCGGCGATGCTCGATGTCGCCGGATGGTCGGTGCCCTGGGACACCGACGCCGTGTATGAACTCGGTGAGGCAATGGCCCGGCTGGACACGGCGGGCAGCTACGGAGAGGTCCAACGATGACATCGTCGCAGTGGCTCGACATCGCGCTACTGGGCGTCGCGCTGATCGCCGCCATCTCGGGCTGGCGCTCCGGGGCGCCCGGTTCGGTGCTGGCCCTCGTCGGTGTCGTGCTCGGGGCGGTCGCCGGGGTGCTGCTGGCCCCGCACGTGGTCGACCACATCGACGGCCCGCGCACCAAGCTGTTCGCCACCCTCTTCATGATCCTGACGCTGGTGGTGATCGGCGAGATCGCCGGCGTGGTGCTCGGCCGCGCCGTGCGGGGCGCCATCCGCAACCCGACCCTGCGCATCGCCGACTCGGTGATCGGCGTCGCGGTGCAGTTGGTGCTCGTGCTGACCGCGGCCTGGCTGCTGGGCACCGCGCTGGTGACGTCGCCGCAGCCCAACCTGGCCGCGGCCGTGCAGGGATCGAAGGTCATCTCCGAGGTCGACGCCTTCGCCCCGAATTGGTTGCGCACGATGCCGGGACGGCTGTCGGGGTTGTGGGACACCTCCGGGCTGCACGACGTCCTGAAGGATTTCGGCCCGACACCCGTGGCGGCCGTCGAGCCGCCGGACGCCTCGCTGGCCACCTCGGCCGTGGTCGGTGCGACGCGGTCGAGCGTGGTGAAGGTGCGCGGAGTCGCCACCAGCTGCCAGAAGGTGCTCGAGGGCAGCGGTTTCGTCGTCGCGCCCAACCGGGTGATGTCGAACGCGCACGTGGTCGCGGGTTCGGAGACCGTCACCGTCGAGGTGGACGGCAAGACCTACGACGCCGCAGTGGTGTCGTACGACCCGGAGGTCGACATCTCCATCCTCGACGTGCCGAACCTGCCGTCGGCGCCGCTGCAGTTCTACGACGCGCAGGTGCACAGCGGCACCGACGGGATCGTGGAGGGCTACCCGGGCGGCGGCGACTTCACCGCCACCCCGGTGCGCGTGCGTGAGGTGATCGAGCACCAGGGCCCCGACATCTACCGCACCACCACGGTGACCCGCCAGGTGTACACCATCAGGGGCACCATCAAGCAGGGCAATTCCGGTGGGCCGATGATCAACCGGTCCGGCAAGGTTCTCGGTGTGGTGTTCGGGGCAGCCGTCGACGACACCGACACCGGCTTCGTGCTCACCGCCGAAGAGGTGTCCAAGCAGATGGCCAAGGTCGGCAACGTCGAGCGGGTGCCGACGGGGACCTGTATCAGCGACTAACCGTAGACCTGGCGCAGGAATCTGCCCAGCTGCGCGTTGACCGCATCGGGGGCCTCCTCGTGGCTGAAATGCCCTGCGCCGGCCACGGATACGTACCGGCCGTGCGGGGCGTAACTCTGCGTCCGGTTCACCGGGTCGGCCAGCACGTACGGATCGGCGTCGCCCCGCAGATGCAGGACGGGCACCGCGATCGGCCGGCTCATCGACCGCATGAACCGCCTGCCCTCGGTGCGCAGCTGGCTGCGCACCGCCCATCGCTGATACTCCAGCGCCGAATGCGCCGCCGACGGGATCTGGATCGCACGCCGCAGGTGGGGCATGGTCTCGGAGAAGTCTTCGGTGGCCTGCCACGCCGTACCGGACCGGCTGCGCACCACGCGTTCGAGTTCGGCGCCGTCGTGCCGGGTCAGGACGTGCTCGGGCCACCTCGGCAGCTGGTATCGGGCCATCCACGGCAGCAGCGCCCGGCACTGGTCGCGGCGCCGCATGGTCGAGGTGCGCAGCGCCGCCGGATGCGGCGAGCTCACCACGGCGATCGCCTGCACCGCCCGCGGGTGCAGCACCGCCGTGGCCCAGCAGACCAGCCCGCCGTCGGCGTGGCCGACCAGCGTCGCGGTGTTGTGGCCCAGCGCGCGCACCAGGCCCGCGGTGTCACCGGCCAGGGTCCAGCCGTCGTACCCGCGTGGCGGTTTGTCGCTGCCGCCGTACCCGCGCAGGTCCACCGCCACCACCCGCGCCCCGGACAGGCCGCGCAACTGATGCCGCCACGACCACCAGAACGAACCGAAGCCGTGCAGCAGGATGACCAGCGGCCGGTCGGTGAGCGGCCGCGACGCGTCGTCGGCCTCGGATTCCCGCTCGGCTTCGACCACGTGAAACCGAATCCCGTTGGCGTGCACGTCGAGATGACGCCACGGTCCGTCGATGCGTACCACCGACGGATCGGGTTTGGCCATTACCAGCCGGAGGGATCGGCGGGTGCGGCCTGTGTGCCGTCCGTCGTCGCGACCGCTTTCTTGTCCGCGCCTCCGCCGAAGGCCTCGGGGATCTCCTTGACCGACTCGATGGTCTTGCGCGGCCCGCGGATCTTGCGGACCTTCAGATAACCGAGCAGCGCCAGCGCCACCGTGGTCAGCACCATGATGCCGAACACGATGAGGAACGCCGCCCACCGCCACAGCCAGGTGTCGAGCAGTTCGGCGACGAAGAAGAAGAAGAAGAACGTCGAGTAGAACAGCACCACCAGCGCGAGGATGAAGAAGA